>Ga0256832_1003181_pt1 | contig 11188 bp, 13 predicted proteins | sample 134614metaG_FD_190534 | JGI IMG/M metagenome (GOLD analysis project Ga0256832, IMG submission 190534) | Hydrothermal vent microbial communities from Lau Basin, Pacific Ocean - 134-614 | ecosystem: Environmental > Aquatic > Marine > Hydrothermal vents | place: Pacific Ocean: Lau Basin | collected...
CGGATACTCCCGTTATTGTATTGGCTGCAACTAACAGACCTGAAACTCTCGATGCTGCATTGCTAAGAGCAGGGCGTTTTGATAGACAAGTTCTTGTAGACAAACCAGACTTTGCAGGGCGTTTGGCCATTTTAAAAGTACATTCGACTGATGTTAAGTTTGATGACTCTGTTGATTTAGAAGTAGTTGCAAAACAGACAGCAGGTATGGCAGGTGCTGACTTGGCAAATATTATTAATGAGGCAGCACTTTTAGCAGGTCGTAGAAACAAAAAGAAGATTGAGCAATCAGAACTTTTAGAAGCTATTGAGAGAGCATTTGTTGGACTTGAAAAGAAAAATAGAAAAGTATCAGATGTTGAGAAGAGAATTGTAGCTTACCATGAGAGTGGTCATGCACTTATGGCAGAACTCACTAAAGGTGCAACAAGAGTTACAAAAGTATCGATTATTCCTAGAGGTTTAGGTGCATTAGGTTATACACTACATTTGCCAGATGATGAAGATAGATTCTTAAAGCGTAAGTATGAGCTTATGGCTGAGATAGATGTACTTCTTGGTGGACGTGCAGCAGAAGAGGTATTTTTAGGTGAAATCTCTACAGGTGCAGGTAACGACCTTGATCGTGCAACTGCCATTTTAAAAGATATGATTATGGTATATGGTATGAGTGATGTCGCAGGTCTTATGGTTCTGTCACGAAGCCAAAGCTCTTTCCTTGGTGGAGGACAGATTAACAATGATTTCTCTGAGCAGATGTCACAAGATATTGATGCAAGTATAAAAGCTACTTTGAGTGAACGTTACGAGTATGTTAAAAAGACACTTAAAGAGTATGATGGTGCCATTGAAAATATGACAGCTATTCTTTTAGATGTTGAGGTAATCGAAGGAGATAAAGTTCAAGAGATTATTTTAGATTTTGAAAAAGAGAATGAAATGGAGTCACGTATGGCTCATCTTAAAGAGGAAGAGGCATAGTCTTCTTTTAATAATCTTCTGTTATACTATCTCTTTTAATAAATTTAAAATAATAACAGGAGAGACCCATGAAAAATTTTCGCAATGTAATAACAAATTTTAACCAAGAAACTACTCTTCTTCTGCTTCTCTCAAAATAATCCCACAATTACATTTCATTCGTTTCTAATTAATCCGATATAGGATAGAATTAGACAATTTTTTCACGTACTTAAAATTTTATATAAATTTTTATGTTACGTTTTTATTTATAAGGTAAAGATAATGAGCAAAGAAATCATTAAAATATTTGACACAACATTAAGAGATGGTGAGCAGAGCCCTGGGGCTTCGATGAACACTGAAGAGAAAATACAGATAGCCATTCAGTTAGAGAAATTGGGGGTGGATATCATAGAAGCAGGGTTTGCAGCTGCAAGTCCTGGGGATTTTGATGCGATATCTAAAATAGCACAACGCATCACAAACTCAACCGTTTGTTCTTTGGCTAGAGCTATAGACTCCGATGTCAAGGCAGCTGGTGAAGCCATAGCCCAAGCTAAAATGAAGCGTATTCATACCTTTATTGCGACCTCTTCTATACATATGGAGCATAAGTTAAAGATGACTCCTGATGAAGTGATAAAAAGAGCAGTAAGAGCCGTAAGCTATGCACGTGAGTTTGTAGACGATGTAGAGTTTAGCTGTGAAGATGCTGGGCGTTCGGATATAGGCTTTATGAAAGAGATATCTGATGCAGTTATAGAAGCAGGAGCTACTACCATTAACTTACCTGATACTGTGGGTTTTAGACTTCCTCATGAGATAGGGGAGATGGTAAAAATAATGTCAGATTATACTAAAGGAAGAGCTATTATCTCCGTACATAACCACAACGACTTAGGCTTGGGTGTTGCCAACTCATTGGAATCTATAATGAATGGTGCTAGACAGGTTGAGTGTACCATTAATGGATTGGGAGAACGTGCAGGAAATGCAGCTTTAGAAGAGATAGTAATGGCATTGAAGACTCGTTCTGATGTTTTTTCTAATTTTGAAACCAATATTAATACTAAAGAGATTTATCCTGCTAGTCGGTTAATAGCAAATATTACAGGTATAGAGCCACAACCAAACAAAGCCATAGTAGGTAAAAATGCTTTTGCTCATGAGAGTGGTATTCACCAAGATGGTATGTTGAAAAACCGTGAGACTTATGAGATTATTACTCCTGCCGATATTGGCTTAGATATGGATGATACTTTAGTTTTAGGGAAACACTCTGGACGTGCAGCGTTTAAAGATAAGTTGGCAAAATTAGGCTTTACTTTGGAAGAGGATGCATTAAACTCTTCATTTGAGCGTTTTAAAATTATGGCAGATAAAAAGAAAGATATTTATGATGATGACTTAAGAGCTTTAGTAACCAATGAAATGACCAAAGCTCCTAAAATTTATGAGTTGATTTCATTGCAGTTAATGGACTGCTCTAATGGTGTACCAAGTGCAGCTGTAAAGATTAAAAAAGATGACAGTGAAATTATAGAGGCTGGAATAGGTCAGGGTACAATGGATGCCATATTTAAAACCATAGATAGAATCTCTGGTTTTGATGGTACGTTGTTGGACTACAAAGTAAATTCGGTTTCAGAGGGGAAAGATGCTTTAGCATCAGTAACGGTGAAAGTAGCGTTTAATGAAGATGAACCTGCGATTATAGGACATGGTTTAAACATAGATACCATGTTAGCAAGTGCTAGAGCATATATTGGTGCATTGAACTCTTATTTGAGTATGGAAGGGAAGTTGAAAAAGCGTCATTCTGATAGTAGTCAAACAGTTTAAAAGTATAATAATTTTAAATATATTTAAACATGCTATAATATTCTTTTAAAAATAAGGAGTATTATTATGAAGGTTTTGATTGTATTATTTGTTATTACTGTTATAGGAATTTTGATTTTATATATAGCTAGGAAAAACAATAAGAGCAGAAAAGAGAATTTAAACATTATCAAAGATAAAGATAAATTAAACTTTTATCTTAGCGATGATATGTTGTTTTCAATAGATTTAAATAAAGAGGTTAAGATTACACATGCTTTAATTAGAGCAATTAGAGATGAAATTTCTTCTCTTGAAACAACAGTAAGAAAGATAAGTTTGATAAATATTGGAGATGAAGTATTGGAAAAAAGATTAAATAGAATGCTCAAAAGAGCGCAACAAAAAAGATAGAAAAAAGGCTTAACTCTTACTAAGTATACATAATAACCCTATTAATGAATTTTTGAGTGAAATTGTTACGAAATAACGAAAGAAATAAAAAAATAGTATGCTTTTACTTGTAAAAAAATAGTTTATGAGTACACTTATACAATTACTCTACAAATAGTTATTAAACTGTTTGTAGAGTCTAAATGTGTAGAAAATTACTATATTTTTCTACCGCTTTCCAATTCTTATCACTTTTGGTATGAATGTATTTGTGAATACAATAAAATTTCTTTTAAAGTTTAAAATATGTTAAAAAAAACAGTCATTCTTCTTTTTCTATTGCCTCTCTCTCTTTTTGCTCAAATTATTATGGGCGCTGAAAATAGCCAAGCGTATATGCCTGATTTAAAGGGTAAAAATGTTGCTTTGGTGGTCAATCAATCTTCTTTAGTTTTTGGTGAACATTTGGTTGATAAACTTTTAAGAGAAAAGGTAAAAGTTAAAAAAATCTTTGCACCTGAGCATGGATTTAGAGGTAAAGCTGATGCTGGTCAACATGTCAAAAATGGGGTTGATTCTATAACAGGGTTGCCTATAATTTCTCTTTATGGAAAACATAAAAAACCTACAAAAAAAGACCTAAAAGGTATAGATATTATAGTGTTTGACATTCAAGATGTAGGTGTTCGTTTCTATACGTATCTCTCTACACTTCATTATATTATGGAGTCAGCTAGTGAATCACACATTCCTGTTATTGTTTTAGATAGACCCAATCCTAATGGTGGACGAATAGATGGTGAGGTTTTAAATTTAAAGTATAAATCGTTTGTAGGAATGCATCCTGTACCTATTTTGTATGGAATGACTATTGGTGAGTATGCTTTAATGATAAATGGTGAAGGGTGGTTGAAAGGTGGAAAGAGAGTAGACTTAAAAGTAATACGTTTAGGTAATTATTCTCATAACTCCTATTACTCTTTAGAAGTGAAGCCATCCCCTAATTTGCCAAATGATTTATCTATCTATTTATACCCTTCCTTAGCATTTTTTGAAGGAACAACTTTTTCAGCAGGGCGTGGAACCACACAGCAGTTTCAACTCTATGGAAGTCCTTACTATAAGAAAAAGAATTTTTCATTTATACCTGTTTCACGTGAAGGTGCAAAGCATCCTAAACATGAAAATAAAACCTGTTATGGGGTTGATTTAAGTGAAGAGTTTATAAGTGCTACTGATGGTATTAATTTAGCATATATTTTAGATGCTTATAAAAACTATCCTTACAAGAAGAAGTTCTTTTTGAAAAATAAATTTATAGATAAATTGGCTGGAAGTAGCAGTTTACGTAAGCAAATAATTGCAGGTAAGTCAGCAAAAACTATAAAAAAGAGTTGGCAAAAGGGTTTAGATAACTTTAAATCTATACGTCAAAATTATTTAATTTACCCATAGGAAAGAAGATGAGTGTAAGAGCAGTATTGGGGTTATTAATTGGTATACTTTTTTTTCTTCTAGTAATGGCTATTTTTAACAATAGAGTCATTACTACAACGGTACTTATTCAAGAGGGGCATGTAGGAAGAGTTATAGGAAATACAGGTTCTATTTATAATGGTTTAGTAGAATCTAAATGGAACAGTATCGTAGGTAAAGAGGTAGAACGTCTTTTGGAAGCAAAGGGGATAGATGTAGAACGAGTAGGAGCTAAAATTCCTATTTGTAATGCTGAGATTGCTATTGCTATTCACTTTGATGGCTCTGAGCAACATTGTGCTACAGGTGCTTCTATAGGTCGTAATGCTGCTCCTGATGCAAAAGCTATGGCAAAGCACTGGAGAAGTCAATATGGTAGTTTTTTCCCATTTAAATGGCATAAAGACAACTTTACAAGAAATTTATCACACTATTATGGTTTTTCACAAGTTCAGACGACTAAGGGTTTTTTGGTACTAGAGCTTGGAGAATTGACATGTAAAAAACAGACCGATTGGTTACAACCTCGGTTAAAACAGGTGGCAGCTAAGATTGCCAATTTTATTATTAAGGAATTAAAACAATGAAAATGAACAGAATATTATTATCACTTTCAGCTCTACTTATTATGGGGTGTGCCAATGATGTAAAAAATATAGAGACAAAAACACAGGTTACCCAACAAACGCAAGGTAAAGAAGCAAAAGTTATAGAGACAACAGTAATAGATGCACCTAGTGCAAAAGTCTCTATTGTAGAAGCTCCAAGCATAGAAATTATAGACAAACCCATAGATTTTGGGCAAGAGCGTATAGATATGACCAAAAAGTACATTAAAAAACATTATGGTTTTGAGGTAGACAATATAGAGATAGAGCCAAAAATTATAGTTCTTCACTGGACAGCAGATATGAGTTTTGATAAAAGCTTTAAACGTTTAAAACCTCAAAAACTCTTTTCTGATAGAAAAGATATTGTAAAAGCATCAGCTTTAAATGTTTCGGCACATTTTTTGATTAAAAGAGATGGAACAATCTATCGACTTATGCCAGAAAATTGGATGGCACGTCATGTGATTGGTCTGAACTACTCAACCATAGGGGTTGAAAATGTAGGTGGTAAAGGAAATAAAAAAGATGACCTAACTCCTGCACAGCTTAAGGCTAACATCGCGTTGGTACGTTACCTAAAAAGAAAATATCCAACTATTAGCCACATAATAGGGCATCATGAGTACAGAAAGATGGAAAACACAGAATTTTGGCTCGAGAAAGATAAGGGCTACCGAACTAAAAAATCAGACCCAGGGGATGCTTTTATGAGTAAAGTACGTAAAGCTGTTTGGGATTTGAATTTGAGTGGGGCAGGGAAGTAAACTCTTTATGCAAAATTTAGAAAGAGATAAATTAGAAACATTATTAGATATTATTGGTTCAAGCTCTACACCTTCTTTACAAGTAGCTCATTTCTCAGAAGGTGGAGATGTGTTGGTAGATGCGTTAAGAGAATACTGTTTAAGTAAAAGCTATGAGTATCATCTAAAGTGTACAAATAAAGAGTTTTATGAATTAATGGCTGAAAAGTTTACAAACAAAGAAAATATAGTTGTTACTCATTTCTTTCTGCAACGTAGGTCTTATCTTATTCAAGCGCGAGAGTACAATTTTCTTTTTGTTACTACTACTATTGAGAAAGAGACTCGAGGTGATTTTTTAAAACGTTCTCATAAGATTATAAGAAGTGCAGGAAGTATTATTATTTTTGTACCTAAAAAAGATTATGATGAGCGAGATAATTGGGTAGCTCATTTAGAAGAAAACTTATATGTCTCAACAAGTGTTATAGATAATCTCTTTGAACATTACGATGTGATTATCTCTCGAAAAATGCATGGATGGGGAGATTAATATAATCTCCCTACTCTACTATATTACTCACACTGAGTAACAATTTGTCCTACAAGGTCTATAAATACAGACTGAGTTCGTCCATCAATATCTTTGTCAATAACCGTACGAGATATCTCCTGCTCTAACTCCTCCTCTAAACCTCGTTCCTCTAACATTCTCTCTGCAACGGCTAGTCTTCTAAAGACCTTTTCTAGCTCTTGCTCTACAATATTTTGATTGGCAGTTTTTGCGATTTCAAAGTAGCTTGATTGTGGGCTTCGCCCCCAAAAATCTCCTCTTACATCTCCGTAATCATCATCGTCATCAGTATAGTTACTCATGGTATTTTCCTTTAGTAATTTTTTTTATTATAACCAAAGAAGATTACATCATTGCTAAGAAAAATGAAAAAATAGAATTTATAATTTAGGTGGGTAGTTTTAACGATAGACAGGGTCTATTCCCCTAAAAATAGGGAAATAGGAAAGAAACTAGGCTTTAGCCATAGCCTCTTTTGCATACTTTTGTCCAAGCTCATAAGCTAATAAGTTTGGCTTATGAAATCTTTCTGGTACAGCAGCAAGCATGGTATTTTTAAGTGTCTCATCATCAATAAGCTCTTGGAATGTATTGGCAATAGCCAATGCAACAACCGATTGAGTAAGAACAAGTTTTACCTCTTCTTTTGCAATAGTAATAATAGGAATTTCTACAATGTTCCATCGTTTTCTATCTTCATCACTTGGGTAAACAAGGTTTGGTTCAATAACAATTGTTCCACCATCACGTACACCATTTTTGAAAAGTTGGTACGATGCATCTGCAACAGAAAGCATAAAGTCAACTTCACCATCAATTGCATGTGGGTACCAAATCTCTTCGTCATCAAGTTGAATATCAACAACTGTAGGACCACCACGAACCTGTGAGGTATAGGTTGCTGTTTTTACACCAAATCCACCAAGGTTAATCTTTGCTGAAGCAAAAATTTCACCTGCAAGAAGAACACCTTGTCCACCAACACCTGTAAATCTTAATACTTGTCTAGCCATTGTGTCTCTCCTTATATCTTTTTCTCAAAATCATCTTGAGTAATTTTACCACGTTTACCTTGGTGAGCATCTATTACCATTTGATAGAGGTCACAATACTCATCTTTAGTAGTGTCTTCATGTAAAATACCTGTAGGAAGAAGGTTCATCTTCTCCTCTTCTGGAAGTGCATCCCATTTCTTCTTAGGCGTTGTAATGCTATCAATCCAATCAAGTGTATCCATAGCCGCAACCATTTTGTTCTTACGACCAAGGTTAACGTGACAGTTAGTTAAAGCATCAACATAAGCAAACCCTTTATGTTCCATTGCTGCTTTAATTACTTTTTCAAGTCTTTTGGGCTTGGTTACTGACTCACGTGCTACAAAAGTAGCTCCTGAAGCCTCTAACAATTTACATGCATCAAAAGTAGGGTCAATGTTACCAATTTTTTGAGTAACTGTCCACATACCTTGAGGTGTAGTAGGACTTGTTTGAGAGTTGGTCAAACCATAAATAAAGTTTTGAATAACAATCATAGTCATGTCAATGTTTCTTCTTGCACCATGAATAGTATGGTTACCACCAATAGCAAAAGCATCACCATCACCTGTTACAACAACAACTTTTTTAGTTGGGTTTGCAAGTTTAACACCTGTTGCAAATGCAATGGTTCTACCATGAGTAGTATGAACAGTGTTAAAGTCAACATAAGAAGAGAATCTTCCTGAACATCCAATTCCTGAAACAACACAAATATCATCTTTAGCATAACCTAAAGAGTCAACAGCTCTAACAAACGCTTTTAGGACGATACCGTCACCACAACCCCAACACCATAGTGTTGGCATTTTTTCCATTCTTAAATAACCATCGTAATTAAATGCCATGACTAAAATACCTCCTTAACTTTGTTAATAATATCAGCAGGTGAGAAAGGTCTACCATTTGTTTTTGTAAGTTTTTGAATGTCACGTCTTCCCATACATCTTTGAATCTCTTCAAGGTATTGACCTTGATTAAGTTCAACAGAAAGTACTTTTTCAAACTTTTGACCTAATTCAAATAATCTCTCTTCAGGACTTGGCCAGATGGTAATTGGTCTAAACATACCAGCTTTAATTCCCTCTTCTCTAAGTCTGTTTACAGCCTCTTTAATACCAAGAGAAGCTGAACCATAACCAATAAGAAGAATATCAGCATCATCTAACATATACTCTTCATTAAGTTCAATCTCATCTCTATGCTCATCAACTTTTCTAAAGAGTCTATCAATTAATTTTCTACAAGTCTCAATCTCTTCTGTTGGGAATCCCATTGCGTCATGGTGAAGACCTGTAAAGTGGTATCTGTACCCTTGGAACATTGGGTTTAGTACTGCTGGTTCATCTTGTGCTACACCATAAGGTTTGTAGTCAGCAGGGTCACCTTCAAATTTCTTTCTTGGCACAATTCCAGCTTGAACCTCTTCAACAGTGGGAAGAACAGCTTTAGCATGCATAAGACCAAGCGTTGCATCTAAAAGAACAAATACTGGTTGCATAAATCTATCAGCCAAGTTAAATGCTCTTACTGTTTCCGTATAACACTCTGCTAGTGTACCAGCACATAAAGCAATTGATTTGTAATCTCCATGAGATGGATTTTTAGCCTGAGCGATATCCCCTTGAGCAACACGTGTTGGAAGACCAGTCGAAGGACCACCTCTCATTACGTTAACTACAACCAATGGAACTTCTGCCATCTGAGCAAGTCCTAAGTTTTCAGCTTTAAGTGAAATACCAGGACCAGAAGTTGCTGTCATAGCTCTTACACCTGACATCGCTGCACCTGTTGCAACAGCAACACCTGCAATTTCATCTTCCATCTGAATACATGTTCCACCTACTCTAGGTAGAAAATCTGAAATCGCTTCCATAACTTCTGTTGATGGTGTAATTGGGTATCCACCAAAGAATTTACAACCAGAATCAACCGCTGCTAATGCTGCTAAGTGGTTTCCAACCATTACAACTTCACGTTTACCATCTGCGTTTATTTTTCCTTGTGCATTTGCATCTGATGCCATTAGTTTGCCTCCTTGTAATCTGCTGGTAATCTATACCCATTATTTACAATTGCCTCTTGTCTCGCTTTTGAGCTCTCAGTCAATTTAGCAAATTTGTACTCTTTCTTTTCTGCTACATAAATAGCAAAGTCTGGACATGAGAGTTCACACTCATTACACCCAATACAAGCTTCTAGTGCTACAATTTCAATCATTGCACCTAACGTTGTACTTGCGTCTGCTTTCATAGAAAGTACACCAGCTGGACATGCGTCAACACATATATCACAAGCTTTACATCTTGCTGTATTAACCCATACTGGAGTATTCTCAGGAGCTTTCATTACTGCCATTTGGTCCCCTTGTTAATTTTAAATTTAAGTGAGAGGTTTCTTCACTATAGGTAGAATATCCTACTTTTTTTAACGTGCGTATAAATAACCCACTATTATTACACGAATAAGATTTTGTGTTACCAATTGGAGCAAGAATTTTTAACATATTTTTTAATAAAATTTAATATTTAGGGGCGTATTTATAATAAAAAGAAATGAGACAATTTAACTGGTATGGATATAACAAATTTAAAAAAAGGTGGCTTTTTGCTCAAAGTTGTTAAAATCTTAAGAATAACAATTTTCGTAAATTTTTAGGAGTATAGTATGAAACATCTATTAAAAGAACTTTACGGTACAAGCATTATCTTCTTTTACTACATAAAATGGCTTGTATTTATAGGTTTGCCTATTTTATACTATGGATTAGGCTATAAGCACAATACTATTATGGATGTTCTGTGGGTTTATTGTTTTGTTCTCATTATTAAAGATTTTATTGTGAGAGTAGTGCTTAAAAAGAAGTATGGTGATATTGATACGAAGAAGTAGGGTAAAACTTCTACTTAATTTCGCTAAAATACCAGAAAAATTACGCTAAGGCACTACTTGAAAAACATCTCCATCTTCGGAACCAGTAGCGATGCAGGTAAATCTACCATTACTTTTGTAGTCGCCAAAATCATACAAGATTTGGGCTACTCTGTAACTCCCTTTAAAGCACAAAATGTCTCGAACAACGCCATGGTAGCTGATGATGGAAGTGAAATAGCCGTAGCTCAACACTTTCAAGCAGGAGCAATAGGTGTTCCGACTTCGTATCATGTTAATCCTATTTTACTTAAATCTGGCAGAAAGAGTTCTGCTTCGCTTATTGTCAATGGGAAAGTGGTTGAAGACAAAGACGTTCGAGAATATTATCGTGACTTAGACATGCTAAAACCTGCTGTAAAAGAGGCATTTGAGTATCTTGATAAGCGTTACGATTGTGTCGTGGCAGAGGGGGCAGGTAGCCCTGTGGAGCTGAACCTTATGAGTAAAGACCTTTCGAATATTTACATTGCTACGGAGTTTGATACCAAGATTATTTTGGTTGCCGACATTGAAAAAGGTGGGGTTTTTGCCTCCATTTGGGGTGTGTATAATCTGCTTCCAAAAAAGCTAAGAGAGAATGTCATCGGGGTAATTGTCAACAAATTTAGAGGAGACTTAACACTTTTTGATGAGGGGATTC
>Ga0256832_1003182_pt1 | contig 11186 bp, 10 predicted proteins | sample 134614metaG_FD_190534 | JGI IMG/M metagenome (GOLD analysis project Ga0256832, IMG submission 190534) | Hydrothermal vent microbial communities from Lau Basin, Pacific Ocean - 134-614 | ecosystem: Environmental > Aquatic > Marine > Hydrothermal vents | place: Pacific Ocean: Lau Basin | collected...
CTGGGTGCAGGTGGGCCGGCCCGAGCTGCTGGCGTCCTTCGAGGACACCGGCCTGCTGGCGGCCACCGGCCGCGACTGCCTGATCCGGCCCGACCGGCCCCACGTCGTGAAGGCGCTGCTCGACCCGGGCGGCCCGCCCGCCCCGGCGCCCGCGCCGCCACCACCCGCCACAGCGACGAAGGAGGAACCCACCGTGCAAGCCCTCGCCCAACGACTGCATGCCCTGCCCCTGCTGGGGCCCATACCCATCGCCCGTCTGCGCGCCCTGCTGGAATCGCAGCCGGTCCTGTCCGCCGAGGCGGGCGACATCATCGTGCGCAGCGACGATGCGCGCGACGACCACCTGGTGCTGCTGGAGGGCGCCGTGGAGGCGCAGCGCGTGTGGACCAGCGGCGGCGGCTACGACAAGAGCCACACCTGGACGGTGCGCCCCGACGCCGGCGACGGCCGGCCGGGGCTGATCAGCGCCGCCTCGCGCCGCCTGCGGGTGCGCGCCCTCTCCGACATCCGCTACCTGCGCCTGGACGCCGACGGTATCGATGCCCTGCTGGGCTGGAACTGGGCCGAGGTGGGCGGCGACGGCGAGGACCCCGCGGCGGCGCGCGTGCGCCAGCGCATGGGGCTGGTGCGGCAGGTGGGCGTGTTCCACCACCTGCCCCTGGAGCGGGTGCCGGAGGCCTTTGCGCGCATGGAACCGCTCACGGTGGACACCGGCCAGGCCGTGGTGCGGGAGGGGGAGAAGGGCGACCGCTACTACGTCATCGAGGAGGGCGAGGCGGAGGTCATCCGCTCCGACCCGTTCAGCGGCGAGACCCGCGTGGTGGACCACATGGGGGCCGGCGACGGCTTCGGCGAGGAGTCGCTGCTGCAGGACGGCTACCGCAACGCCACCGTGCGCATGCTCACCCCCGGCCGCCTGCTCTGCCTGGGGCGCGACGACTTCGAGCGCCTCATCCGCCCGGCCATGGTGGAGGAGATCGACGCCGAGGCGGCCCGCGACCTGCTGGCGGCCGGCGAGGCGCAGCTCATCGACTGCCGCTACGACCTGGAATACGAGGAGTCGCGCATCCCCGGCGGGCGCCTCATGCCCCTGCACGAGCTGCGCTTCCACGCCCACGAGCTGGACCCGGACGGGCGCTACATCGTGTACTGCCGCTCCGGGCGGCGCAGCCGCGCGGCCGCCTTCCTGCTGCGCGAGCGCAACCTGAGCGCGGTCTCCCTGCGCGGCGGCATCCGCGACTGGCCGTGGGCCGTGGACACCACGCCGCCGGCCGCGGCGCAGGGGTCACCGGCTTGACCTGGGTCATCACGTTCCCCTTGAAGTTGGCCGAATCTGCCAGCAACTGGTCCCTGTTATTCACCAGCACAAGGAGAAGAAAACCGATGGCAACCCGCAAGATCGAAAAATCCCGACTCAAGGACTACCTGGACCACTTCAGCTCGATCATGCCCGACGAGCAGGCCGAGATCGAGGTGGCGGGCCTGGACCTGGGCGACCAGATCGAGGCCGAGTGGGCCATCATGAGCGGCATCAGCTACGACCCCAAGGACGACGTGGTGGTGGTGGACATCAACAACGGCGAGCTCATGCACATGATCCGCAAGCCGGTCGACTTCGAGGTCACCGAGGACGACGACGGCGTGCACGCCTTCGAGATCCGCTGCGGCGAGGGCCATCTGCACATCATCCGCCTCAAGACGCCGCAGCCGGCGCCGCAGGGCGAGTGAGGCCGGCGGGCCCGGCATCACGCCGGGCCTGAACGGGGGCGCTGGCGGGGCGGGCGATCAGCCGTCCGTGGAGGAGGGCGTTTGCGTCGGCCAGGGGGCGAAGGGGAAGGGACGCTGCTCGCTGTTGAAGCTCAGGTACCGCAGGATCTGGTACAGGTAGCGCGCCAGCTCGCCGCCCAGCGCGCGCAGGCGCTCGTTGGGGGCGCCGCCCAGCAGCAGGAACAGGACCTGGCCGACGATGACCGCCGCCAGCACGCTCTGCGCCACCCCGTAGGCAAAGACGAAGCCGGCCATGAAGGCCAGCCGGCGCCAGGTGTCGGGGTTGCGCCAGTGGGGGCGGGCCCCGGTGGTGGTCGCTTGGCTTCGGGTCTGCATGGCCCCTGCATGGGGGTGCGCGGGCCGCCTTTCAAGCCGGCCCGCGTGCCCCGTCAGTGCGACCAGCCCCGTTTCCAGCGGTCGCCCACCTTCTCGTATTTCAGGCCGTTGGAGCGCAGCTCGTACACCTCCACCGCGTCGTCGGCCTGGGCGTCGCCGCGGCGGGGGCGCGCCTGCAGGCGGTAGCAACTCTCCAGGGGGCAGAACCGGCTGGGCGGCGCCACGCGCACCTGGTAGTGGCGCTCGCTGGCCGGCGCGTTGCGGGGCACGGTGTTCCACGTCTTGCCGCCATAACCCAGCTCGCGCATGTCGTAGGTGTAGCGGCCGTTGCGGGCGTAGTAGGCCTCCTGCTGCTGGGCCAGCTCCTGCAGGGCCGCCTTGGCCTCGGCGCGGCGCGACTTGCGCACCGACTTGAGGTAGTTGGGGGTGGCGATGGCGGCGATGATGGCGGCGATGGCCACCACCACCATCAACTCGATGAGGGTGAAGCCGCGCTGGCGTCGGGGGTTGCGTTGCATCGTCGTCGGACCTCGTTCTTCTTGTTGTCGTCGTCTGGTTGCGCGCCGGGGGCGGCGGTCCGTTCCGTTCCCGGGCGGGGGCCGGCCGGCGGCCGGCGGATGGCGCGCCCTCCCTGGCGCGCGGCGGGCGGTGGCTACTCGTCGAGCACCTCCTCCCAGGAGATGGCGTGGAAGCGGTCGGCCCAGCGGGCGGCCTCCTCCAGTCCGGCCAGGGCGATCACCACGCCGCCGAGGAGGCCGGCGCTGTTCTTGGGGAACACCAGGGTGGGGGCCGGCGGCAGGCCGGGGATGCGCAGCCGGCGGCGCCGGTCGCGCCGCTCCTTCTTGCCGTCGTCCACCAGATCGAAGATGGCCGCGCCGTTCATCATGTTGAGGGCGTAGAAGCGCGCCTCGCCCACCGTGGCCGAGGCCGTGCAGGGGTCGCTGCTGGCGCTGCGCTCGCCCCGGTAGGTGGTGAACATGACCGCGTAGTCGAACACCTTGGCCGCCGAGAAGCCCTTCTCGCCCCGGTCCAGATCGATGTACCAGCCCTTGGCGCGCTGCAGGGCGCGCAGGGCGGCCTTCTTCTGGTCGGCCGTGCCGTCCTGGATCAGGTTGGCGGTGGCGTCGTACAGGTCGGCCTCCGTCACCTGCGGGTACTCGACGGGCGGTGTGTTGCCGAACTCGTCCGGGATGCCGCGCGGCGGCGCGTGCCACACGTTCTCGTCCTTGATCATGAAGAAGCGGTCCTGGACGCTGTCGTCCAGCGGGTGCGGCACGTTGCCGGAGGCGATGAGCAGGGCCAGGAAGGTGACGCCGCCGCGCGAGTAGTAGGCCACCTCCGGGGTGTTGAAGAAACGCTGGAAGTCGGCCGCGCCGTCGCCGGCGTTGACGTCGGCGATGACCCCGCCGCTCATGGCGCTCTGGCCGGTGGCGGCCGCCAGGGCCTTGTCCGGGATGTCGATGCGGATGATGCGCCCGCCCACGTCGGAGGCGTACAGCCGGTCGGTGATGCCGTTGGCGTTGATGTCCACCGGCAGCACGTCGCTGGCGATGGCGTTGTCCATGTGCGCCACGGTCAGGTCGGCGCCGGGGTCGGAGGAGATGGCCTTGATGCGCGCCCCGGTGGCGGGATCGACGATGTAGATGACGTTGCCCAGGTCGTCGTTCTGGCGCGTCGTCAGGTGGTCCTGGTCGGGGTCGTAGCCGCCGCCGAAGATGAGCACCTCGCGCGCCGGGTCGCCCTCGATCTCCAGCTTGGTGAACACCGGCCGCGACCAGGTCTGGCCGAGGCGGGCGAAGTCGCCCCGGCCGCCCAGGATGCGCCAGGCGAAGCGCGGACGGCTGCGCTCGGTGATGTCCAGGGCGTAGTAGTTGCGCCCGCCGCGGCGCATGCCGAACACCACGTACTTGTGGCCGTCGTGCTCGTAGTAGGTCATGGGGCCGTCCAGGCCGTACATGGGGACGGTGCTGTCGGCGTCCTCGCGGGCGATGCGCAGGGTGCCGAGCAGCTCGCGCGGCATGAAGGCCCACACCTCCTGGCCGGTGTCGGCGTCCAGGGCGTGCAGGACGCCCTCGGTGGTGGTCAGCAGTACCAGGTCCGGGCCGTTGGGGTAGCGCACCGCCAGGGGATGGCTGTGCAGGGGCGCGCCCATGACGCCGCGGTGTTCGGGGGCGCCGCTGTCCCAGGTGATCCAGCGCAGCAGATCGCGCCGCTGGCGGTTGGTGCGCACGCCCAGCAGGGCGCGCGTGATGTTGGTGTTGCCAGGGGTGACGCGGTTCTCGGCCGCGGTCAGGTCGCGGCTGCCGCCCAGCCAGGTGTACAGGTGGCGCGTGCCGCGCTGGTGGGCGGCGGCGCCGCCCACCAGCGGCTGGCCGCCGTCCGGCGCGCTGCCCCAGTAGTCCTGCCGGTTCTGGAACTGGAAGGCGGCGTTCAGCACCCGCTGGCCGTTGCGGTCCAGCAGCACCAGGTGGCGCCGCCCGTCGGGGTCGGCGGGGTCCACCGGCTCGTACTTGATGCGGTACTTCTTGAGGTTACCGCGCCAGAAGCGGTGGTTGGCGGGCTCGAACAGCGGCACGTAGATCCAGTCGCCGCTCACCGCCGCCTGGTCCGGATTGAAGGGGATGCTGGGCGCCGTGTAGGTGTAGGGCACGGAGGTGATGGCCGTCTGCAGGATTTCCGAGAAGGCGCTCACCAGGTCGGCGGCGCTGCTGGCCGGGTAGTAGTCGCCGCCGCCGTTCTGGGCGATGTTGACCAGGTAGTTGCGGGCCGCGTCGTCGGTGTGGAAGCCGATGGTGTGGGTGACCAGGCGCTGCTGCTCCGGCCAGGCGTCGCCGCTGCGCAGGTCGGTGTGGTAGCCCCAGTAGGCGATCTCGGCGGCGCAGCGCCCGTTCTGCCAGCGCGTGGTGCTGTTGGAGGCGCAGCTGTCGCTGCCGTTGGGGTCGTCCGGGCGGTAGCGGGTCAGGCCGTAGCGCTCGCCGCTGGTGGGCGAGTTGGAGTTGGGCTGGCCGTCGGTGAGCAGCACCATGTGGTTGGGCTGGCACCACAGCCTGGCCGGCGAGGCATAGCGGTGCAGGTCGCTGCTGCTGTGGTTGCCGTCGCCGTCGTCGTCGTTGCGGTTGTAGCCCACCGGGTGCTGGCCCAGGTTGAAGCCGTCGGCGAACCAGTCGGCGGCGAATTCCAGGGCCTTTACCGAGGGGGTGTAGTTGCGCGGGCGCAGGCTGTCGATGGCGTCCAGCATCTCGCTGCGCGCGTCGCGGGCGCGCTGGAAGTCGTGGATGACGCGGATGCGCAGCTCGCTGTTGTTGCCGGAGCGGGTGGTGTAGCCGAGGATGCCCACGTTCACGTTGTCCAGCCCCGGGTCCTGCAGGATGGCGCGCATGGCGGTCTTGAGGTCGTCCATGCGCGAGCGACTGGTGCCGTCGCGTCGCGACATGGAGCCGGACTCGTCGAGGATGAACAGCACGTTGGGCGGCACCGGGTCGGGCGGCGGCTGCAGGTAGATCTCCACGTCGTCGGCCTGCGCCGCCGGGCCGCCCAGCAGGGTGGTGGCCAGCAGGGCGCCGAGGAAGGCGCGCAGGGGCTGTCGGGTGCGTGGCGTGTGGTTCATGGCGGTGTCCTCAGTCACGGATCAGGGCGACTTCCATGCGGTGATGGGCCTGCGTGCCGGTGCCGTCCACCCGGCCGATGCTGTCCGCCTGGTAGATGTAGGTGGTGACGTTCAGGCCGAAGCCGGAGAACTTGTAGTGGCCGGCGGGGGCGATCTCGATCAGGTCCATGGTCAGGTCGGCGCTCTGGTCTAGGGTGCCGGTGACGTCCTTGCCCTGGTAGTAGTTCTCGTTGAGCACCGGCGCGGCGGCCAGGGTGCCCGGCACGCGCACGTTGCCGGGGTCGTCCACGGTGAGCTTGGTGAGGCCGTTCTCGGCGGCCTGGAAGGCGTACTGGCGGTGCTGGTGGTTGATGGCGATGCGCGTGTCCAGGGTGGTGCTGCGCATGGCCGTCAGGCTCAGCAGGGAGATGACGGCCAGCAGGATGAGGGTCACCACCAGCGCCACGCCGCGCTGGGCGCGGGGCCGGGTAGGGGGGGCGGGGCGGCGTCTCATTGGCGATACACTCCGGCGTTCAGGTTGCGCAACAGGATGGTGGTGGTGGCCACCCGGTACAGGCGCTCGGTGTCGGGCGGGGTCCAGGCATCGCCCAGCACGTCCAGGGCGGTGGCCTGGTCCGGGCGGGCGCCGCGCGGCAGCGGGTCGCTGCTGCGGGCGACGATGCCCAGCCGCAGCGAAACCACCTTCACCCACGGGCTGCTGTGGCCGGCCGGCGCCGGCAGGCGGTTCACCTGGGCGGCGGTGAGGTAGCGGTTGGGATAGCCGTCGCCGTCGTCGTCCACCCCGTACAGGGCCTTCAGGTAAGGGACTTCGGCGGCGATCACGTAGCGCCGGCCGTTCTGCTCGCACACCAGCCGCCCCTGCCCGTCCACCAGGAAGCGCACCGTGACCGGCGGGTTGGGGAAGGCGACGTTCTGGTAGCCGCGGCAGCCCGGCCCGCGCCGGAAGCGCACGCCCACCACGTCGGCCGTGCCCGCGCCGCCGCTGCGCAGCCCGCCGCTGCCGAGCGGGGGGAAGCTGCGCCGGGCCACGCGGTTTTCCTCCGTCTGGCGGATGCCGCGCCCGGCCATCACCAGCACGCGGCGCAGGTCGTCGATGGCGAAGCGCTGTGTCTCGGCCACGTCGGCGATGGCCCCCTGCAGGGCGAAGCTGTCGCGGGTGTGCACGTACAGCTTGAGGGTGGCGCCGATCAGGAACAGGCCGATGGCCGTGCCGATCATGAGCGACACCAGCGACATGCCGCGTTGGTGGTGGCGTCGGCCGGTCATGGGCTGGGCACTCCCTGGTCGGCGCCGGGCACCACTGCCAGCGTGACGCTGTCGGTGCCGGTGAGGGCGGTGGGGCGGCCCAGCAGGTCGCCGCGCGTGGACCACTGCACGGTGATGCGCAGCTCGGAGCCGGTGGAGCAGGTGTCGGCGTCGCTGGCGTCGGCGTCCACGCAGGTCACCGTGAGGCGCCCGCCGGGCAGCCGCGTGCGCACGCCCAGGCCGGCCCCGCAGCGCAGGGAATACAGGTCCCAGGCGGCCATCTGGGCGGGGCTGCAGCGGCTCACCCCGTCCACCTCGCTGGCGCCGGCGGCCATGCTGCACTGTGGCAGGCCGGGCGGCGGCGTGCAGTCGTCCGGCGGCGCGGACACGTAGGCGTGCCCGGTGGCGGTGTCGGCCGGCAGGTTGGCGCGGATGCGGTCGGCCAGCGTCCAGGCGATGTCGGTGGCCACGCGGCGGTGCTCGGCCTCGGTGGCGCCCTGCAGGGCCTGGGTCTGCAGCGAGGCCAGTGCCAGCAGGCCCACCCCCAGCACCACGGCCGTGATCATGGCCTCCACCAGGGCCACGCCGCGCTGACGCCGCCGGCTCACGAGCACACCTCGCGGCGGATGCGGGGCCGCCCCAGGGCGGTGAAGCACAGGTAGCGCACGGCCTGGCCGCGCTTGAGCTCGAAGTAGTCGGCCCCCGGGTTGAGGGGCACCAGGCTGCGCCCGCTGGGGGTGTAGGTCAGGCGCCGCTGCAGGCGGCCGTGGGGCACGATCTGCACGGCGGGGTGTTCCGGTATGACGTGCGCCAGCAGCTGGTCGCCGCGGGAAGGGTTGAAGCCGCCGTTGCGGTCGGTGTCGGAATAGACCAGCCAGCGCTGCTGCCAGCTGCGACTGGACCGCACCACCACGCGCTGCTCGCGCTTGATGGCCTCGCTGCGCGCCAGCAGGAAGGTGGACAGCAGGTCGTTGGCCAGGGCCGCGGTCTGGTTGCGTTCGATGGTGCGCTGGAAGGAGGGGATGGCGAAGCTGGTGAGCAGGCCCAGGATGGCGATGCCCACCAGCAGCTCGATCAGCGTGAGTCCGCGTTGGTGTTTGTTGTTGTGCATGGGGTGCTCCTCGTACGGCCCATATCGGCCGCGGTCGCGGGGACTGAAGGAGCGGGCGGGGCAGCGGGGTACCGCCGGGTCGGCCGGTTGGCGCCGTTCGTCGGCGGGCGACCTAGATCAGGCGGCGCAGGCCGGCCGGGTCGAGCAGCTCGATGCGGCCTCGCTGCAGGCGGATCAGGCCCTGGTCGGCCAGCCGCTTGAGGTGCCGGGAGACGACCTCGCGCGCCGAGCCGATCTCCTGCGCCAGGGCCTGGTGGGTGCGGGTGACGGCGCGCCCGCTGCCGGCGTGGGCCAGCAGGCTGGCGGCCAGGCGCGAGTCGATGTCGCGGAAGTGGACCTGCTCGATGCGGGTGATGATGTCGGCGAAGCGCTGGCCCAGGCTGGCGAACACGAAGCGCTGGAAGCGGGGCGATTCGCGCAGGGCGCGGGCGAAGTCGCGCCGGTCCAGGGTGAGGGCGGTGACGGGGGTGTCGGTGATGCCCTCGGCGGGGTAGTGATCGTCGGCCAGCAGGCAGGCCGTGGTGAGGGCGCAGGACTGGCCGGCCGCCACGAAGTACAGCACCACCTCGCGCCCGGTGGGGGCGGTGAGGAACACGCGCACGCGCCCCTCGGCCACCAGCAGGTAGCGCTGGCAGGCGCTGCCGCGGTGGAACACGGGCTGGCCGGCCGGCAGGCGCAGCACCTGGGCGCTGTCGCGCAGGCGCGTCAGGGCCGGCTCGTCGTCCTCGGCCAGGGCGGGGAAGTGGTCCTGCCAGAGCCGCGCGCTCATCGCGACAGCAGGGCGCGCATCTGCGCCAGGTGGGCCTTGCCGGTCTCGCGCCGCTCGGCCTCGCTGCGGCGCGCCGGGTCGTCCCATTCCAGGTGTTGCTCGGGCAGCTCGGCCAGGAAGCGGCTCGGCTCGCAGTCCACCGCCTCGCCGCCGCGCTGGCGCTGGCGGGCGAAGGTGAGGGTGAGGCTGCGCTGGGCGCGGGTGATGCCCACGTAGGCCAGGCGGCGCTCCTCCTCGATGGTGTCGGCCTCGATGCTGTTGCGGTGCGGCAGCAGTTCCTCCTCCATGCCCACCAGGAACACGTGCGGGAACTCCAGCCCCTTGGCGGCGTGCAGGGTCATGAGCTGCACGCGGTCCGGATCGCTGCCGTCCTCGTTGCGGTCCAGCACGTCCAGCAGCACGAAGTGGTTGACGATGTCGGCCAGCGAGCGCCCCGCGCCGCCGTGCTCGTCGCGCGCCAGGCGGCCGATCCAGTCGATCAGCTCGTCGACGTTCTCCAGCCGCCGCTCGGCCACCCGCTCGTTGCTGGACAGCTCGCGCAGCCAGCCGGGGTAGTCGATGGCGTCCACGATCTCGCGCGCCAGGGCGGCCGGGGCCAGCTCGTCCTGGCGGCGGTGCAGCTCGCGCAGCCAGTCGGTGAAGCGCTGCAGGCGCAGGATGGCACGCTGCGGCAGCACCTCGCCCAGGCCCAGCTCGAAGGTGGCGGCGAACAGCGAGCAGTGGCGGCGGCCGGCGTACTGGCCCAGCTTCTCCAGCGTGCCGGGGCCGATCTCCCGGCGCGGGGTGTTGATGACGCGCAGGAAGGCGGGGTCGTCGTCCGGGTTGGCCACCAGCCGCAGGTAGGCCAGCAGGTCCTTGATCTCGGCGCGCTCGAAGAAGGCCGTGCCGCCGGACACCTTGTAGGGGATGTCGTGCTCGCGCAGGCGGCGCTCGAACAGGCGCGCCTGGTGGTTGCCGCGGTAGAGGATGGCCATGTCGCCCCAGCGGGCGCGGGCCTTGAAGCGGATGCGCAGGATCTCCGACACCACCCGCTCCGCCTCGTGCTCGCCGCTCTGGCAGGGGATCACGCGCAGCGGCTCGCCCTCGCCCAGGGCACTCCACAGGCGCTTCTCGAACAGGTGCGGGTTGTGGCCGATGAGGTGGTTGGCGCTGTCCAGGATGCGCTGCGTGGAGCGGTAGTTCTGTTCCAGCTTGATGACCCGCAGCTTGGGGTAGTCCTCGCGCAGGCGGGCCAGGTTCTCCGGCCGCGCGCCGCGCCAGGCATAGATGGACTGGTCGTCGTCGCCCACCGCCGTGAAGCGCCCCTCGGGCCCGGCCAGCAGCCGCACCAGCCGGTACTGGCAGGCGTTGGTGTCCTGGTACTCGTCGATGAGCAGGTAGTGCAGGCGTTCCTGCCAGCGGGCGCGCGCCGCCGCGTCCTCTTCCAGCAGGCGCACGGGCAGGACGATGAGGTCGTCGAAGTCCATGGCGTTGTAGGCGCGCAGCTGGCGCTGGTAGCGGGCGTACAGGCGCGCGTGCAGGGCCTCGGCCTCGTCGGCCGCGGCGGCCAGGGCGGCGTCGGGATCGACGAAGTCGTTCTTCCAGCGCGAGATGGCCCAGCGCGCCGTCTCGGCGGCCTCCGGCGCCTCCTTGCGCGTCAGCTCCTTGAGCAGGGTGGCGCTGTCCTGGGCGTCGAAGATGGAGAAGCCGGGCTTGTAGCCCAGCGCCGCCAGCTCGGCGCGGATGATGCGCAGCCCCAGGGTGTGGAAGGTGGATACCTGCAGCCCCTTGCCGGCCGCGCCCGGCAGCAGCCGGCCCACCCGCTCGCGCATCTCGCGCGCCGCCTTGTTGGTGAAGGTGATGGCGGCGATGCGGTCGGGGCGCAGGCCGGCGTGGCGCACCAGGTGGGCGATCTTCTCGGTGATGACGCGCGTCTTGCCGGAGCCGGCGCCGGCCAGCACCAGCAGCGGGCTGCCCAGGTGTTCCACGGCGGCGCGTTGGGGCGGATTGAGTGCGGGCATGGCGTCGCGACGGGCGGGGGCGGGCCGTCGATTCTAGCGGGATCGCGTCCCGGGAGGCAGCTTGTGGCGCCGGTATAATGCTGCTATGTCCGCCTTCCAGCCGCTCACCCAGCACGACTTCCATCACACCCTGGCCGACACCCCCGGCGTGGCCCTGGTGCTGTTCACCGGCCCCCACTGCAGCAGTTGCCGGGCCTGGCGCGAGCGGCTGGCGGCCATGACCGGGGCGGACGGCGACTGGCGCCTGTTCGAGGTGGACGTGGAGCGGGACACGGGCCTGGCGCGGGAGTTCGAGGTGTTCCACCTGCCGGCCCTGTTCGTCTATCTGGACGGCGAGTTCCATGGCGAGCT
>Ga0256832_1003183_pt1 | contig 11183 bp, 9 predicted proteins | sample 134614metaG_FD_190534 | JGI IMG/M metagenome (GOLD analysis project Ga0256832, IMG submission 190534) | Hydrothermal vent microbial communities from Lau Basin, Pacific Ocean - 134-614 | ecosystem: Environmental > Aquatic > Marine > Hydrothermal vents | place: Pacific Ocean: Lau Basin | collected...
AGATCCATAAACAGCATAACATACAACTGTTCTCTGGAAATTATAAGGATATTGCCAAACAGGAAAGACATCAAATTGACATTATAACCATCAGATTTACTGATAAATATAATACCAATAGCCATACCGACTGCCCAGATAGCACCAATAGCCGTGTCTTCCTGGTGCCGCCATTTCAGTTTAATAACGCCGATAATAATGGCGGCCAGAAGCGCTGAAATAATAGCGGCAATAAAGGGGTCATAACTCAGATAATAGGCAATCCCCATACCTCCCAGCACCGAATGGGCAATACCGCCGGCCATATATCCAATACGGTTAACCACCACAAAACTGCCGGTCAGACCGCAGCCGATACTGGCCAGAATACCACCTAATAAAGCATTCTGCAGAAAACTCTGGGTCATCAGGGTATTAAAAAAATCCATCATGCTTGTTTGTCCAGGTTAGTTATCCGCCTAATGTGAATGAAGATGATGAATTTCACTGACATGATCACCATAAAGTGCGTGAATCGTGTCACTGGTTACCGGTGAGGCATCATGACAGACCAGGGTTTTATTCAGACAGAATACCCTGTTAATATAATCCGATACAAAGCCGATATCATGAGAGATAATTAAAATGGTCATGCGCTGATTAATGTCTTTAAACAGATCAAATATATCTTTTTCAGAACGTTGATCGATATTTGCAGTCGGTTCATCCAGCAACAAAATCTCAGGTTCTGTCGCCAGGGCCCTGGCCACCAGTACCCGCTGCAGCTGTCCACCAGACAGCGCCTGAATTGACCGATGAGCCAGATGCTGGATTTCCGTCTCCTGCATAACCTTATAGGCAATTTCTTTATCTTTCCTGCCATAACCGGCAAAGGAACGAGTTATGCCCAGGCGGCCCTGTAATACGGTATCCAGTACAGATATAGGAAAGTCGCTATTAAAATTGGCGTATTGCGGAACATAACCAATCCGTTTTCGATGTTTTTTTATGGACTGACCAAATAAACGGATAGTACCGCTCTGAATTTTATACAGCCCCATAATCAGCTTCAGCAAAGTGGTTTTACCACCGCCGTTAGGTCCTACCAGACCAGCAAAATCACCTACTTCAATGGTCATATTAATATTTTCAAGAATCGGCAGATCATTAAAGGAAAAATTCAGATCCCTGATTTCTATGGCGGGTATGTTATTCATAGCAATAGATTATACAATAATATCGGCCATTTATTGCCTAAAATAGTGAACGATTTATTTTATCGGCAATGTCCTTCATATTATGAATATAATCATAAGCCAGTGGGTCGACGGTCAATAAACCGGCATTCAGAGAACGGGCTATGGTTCGGGCAATAACGGTATTAAACTGTTGTTCTATCAGAATATTCGGCACCTGTTTAGCAGACAGTTCACTGATAAGAGCGGCAATCTGTTTGGCTGAAGGTTCCTTGCCATCAATTTCAATAGCTCGCTGAGTCAGATGGTAGCGGTTTGCAAAATAGGAAAAAGCCGGATGAAAGGTGAGAAATTCATGTTTATCGGTTTTAGAGAAAAGGCCGGCAATGCTCTGATCCAGCTGTATTAACTGCTGTTCAAGCTGTCTGAAATTCTTTTCAAACAGAGCCGTATTAGCTGGCTGTAATTCACTGAGTGCATTGTAAATAACTTTTGCCTGCTCTATAGCCAGTATGGGAGATAACCAGGTATGTGGATCCCATTGTTGATGGGCTTTATATTTATCAGAGTCGTGCTGATGAGTCTGCTGTAATAATAGTGTTGTCTCAGGCCGGGTATTAATCACCTGGATAGCAGCGTTTAATGAAGCCAGGCGTTTTATCCAGACCTGCTCAAAAGGCAGGCCTATAGTAAAGTAAACATCGGCACCGGAATAACGGGCCATTAAGCGAGGTGACGGCTCAAAAGTTTCCGGTGACTGTCCAGGCTTAACCATAACCTGTACATTGACCTGCTCTCCACCGATACGTTCAACAAAATATTTCTGTGGGAGTATAGAAACAAAAACATTCACTTTCTGCATAATAGTCTGTGCAAAAACCGACACAGGAAGAAGTGCAGAAGAAAGTGCGACAATAAAAACCAATAATCTTAGCATAAGCATTTATTTATCCTGTGTATTCTGAGTCCGGCTATGTTCCGGAGTACTGGCCAGCACTTCCGCCATCGGTGGTACCAGCAGCTGCGGATCAATACGCCGATTAAAAAGATTCATACGCCAGTCCAGATGTGCACCGGTTGCCCGACCTGTGGCTCCAACCTCAGCAATCACATCACCCTGCTTCACTTTGTCGCCGGTTTTAACCCGCAGTTTACTCAGATGCAGAAAAGCTGATGACAGTCCATGACCATGATCTACTATCAGGGTTCCGCCAGAGTAAAACATATCCGGATGCGCCAGGGTAACAACGCCCCCGGCAGGAGCACGTACCTCAGTACCGGTTGGAGCCGCAATATCCACCCCGTAATGCGGCCATTTGGGTTTACCGTTTAAGATCCGCTGACTGCCGTAAACACCACTGATGGGTCCAATGGTGGGCCAGATAAACGGCGCCATAAAATCACTTCGTTCATCATCACGGGTACGAGCCTGTCTGGCCAGTTGCTGTTCTTTTTTTATACGAGCACGAAGTTCCGGATTAACTGGAGATACTTTTGAGGGCGGCAGTCCATTTATACGCTGAATTTTATACTGTCTTTTTTTAATATTCAGAGAAGTATCAAGGCGTTCTGTATGTTCAGGTGAAGTTATTTTAAGGCTGAACTGCAGAGGTTCATCACGGTGAAAACCAATAAGGAAAATCCCCTCGGGAGAAACACGAACAGCCTTATTGTTAAAAAAAACCTGGTTTCCGGGGGAGGTTTTACCTATAACCAGACCACCCTGGATAAAATGACCATCCAGTTTGGCATGAGGTAAAGAAAGAATTTCAGCATAAAGGCTGGAACTTAAAAACAGCAGAACTGACCATAAAAACCATAAAGGTATAAACAGCCTGTTCCGCCGAAATTTATACTGCCTGGCCATTAAGTAACAAACTTACCTTCACGCAGTCTCTGAGCTTCCATAATCTCAATTTCATGAGCACCGGAATAGACTATCTTGCTGTTTGGAACAAAATCCAGGTCTTTATCCAGACGGGTATAAGGCACTGAGTTTAATATGGTTTTCATGGCATTCAAACGGGCCTGATATTTATCATTGGAACGGATTATAGTCCAGGGTGCTGATGCAGTATGGGTTTTTTTCAGCATTTCATATTTAACATTGGTAAAATCATCCCAGCGTTCCTGAGCCTGCACATCGACTTCTGACAGTTTCCACTGTCTCAGGGGATCAGTTTTACGGCGTTTAAACCGGCGGGCCTGCTCCTCCCGGGTCACACTGAAATACAGTTTAACCAGAATCGTACCCTGACGCACCAGGTCTTTTTCAAAACCAACCACACCCTTCATAAAGGTTTTATATTCCTGTTCGGTACAGAAACCGAATACCGGCTCTACCATAGCCCGGTTATACCAGCTGCGGTCAAACAGCACGACTTCACCGCCGGCAGGCAGGTGGCGTACGTATTTCTGGAAAAACCACTGGGTTTTCTGTTCTTCAGTTGGTTTACCCAGAGCGACTACCCGATAATGTTTTTCATTCATATAACGTGTAACCCGTCGAATGGTACCACCTTTTCCTGATGCATCCCGTCCTTCAAACAGGATCACCATACGTTTACCGGTATCTTCCAGATATTTCTGCATCTGAATAAGTTCTGCCTGATAGGGCTTTAATGACTGTTCCAGTTTGTACTTTCTTACCGCTTTGGAATTGCCTTTTCTGATCATCTTGTTTTCCGCAGCAAGACGTTCATTTTCCTTAATCAATTCTTCTATTGTTTTGTCCGTATCATCTACCATATCATTCCCCTTAAATTCTTTGTACCTGACATCATAACATATTGTCAATGACACCTCATTGACCTACATTAGAAAAAATAAATTTCTAACTGATAATTTATAATAACTGGCGAAAATTTTTAAACCGGTAGGTAAGATCAGGAAATTTTTCGACGTTCTCTGCGTTCCCTTCGATCGGCCTGCTGCAGCTTTAAGGTCAGTTCAAGACGGTTTCTAACATTCAGTTTTTTATAGATAGCGGTCAGGTGGGCTTTAACGGTTCGCTCAGTTATACCCAATTCCGCTGCAATTAATTTGTTCTGCATCCCGGCCAGGATCTTCTGGGCAATTTGCTGTTCCCGTTCTGACAGGGTTTTAAAAACGACAGCATTAAGATTAACGGTATCTCCCTGTGCTGAATTTCTACTTCGGGACGGCTGGTTTAGACCCAGCATATAATTCACCAGGGAACTGCCCAACCACATTTCTCCCTGTTGAATGACATTAACCGCCATTTCAAGTTTATGAGAATCCAGGTAGGTATTGGCATAACCGCGCACATTCAGAGCCAGTAAACGAACCCCCTGCTCAGGATAAGGATTATTTGTCAGAACCAGGGTATTAAGAATATCTTTATATCTGTGTTGCAGAGCAGCCAGTTCTGCTTCCAGATTTTCTTCTAACTCATCAATATCCTGTGTTGCATCCTGTTCCAGTGAATTAAGATGAAAAAGCAATAACAACGGTTCAGCGTTTTCCAGGGCATTCTGCAGATCAGATAAACAACTAAAATAAAATATTCTGTTCTGATTTTCCGCAAACAAAGCCTTAAAATGCTTTATGACATACTCATCAGCAGAATAAACATACACATTCATAGTAATTTATATCTGCTCCATTCAGTTGATTTATTCAGGTTTAACTGCAGCAGTTTCTGAGACAACATCCAGTTGCAGTTCCCGCAGCAGAATACCCATGGAATCAATCACCCGGTATTTGGCCAGAATGTTTTCATACTGGTTTTTTATATTTTCAGAATGCGCGGAAAATATTTCATTTTCTGTATTCAGCAAATCCAGCAGGGTTCGTTCCCCAATCCGAAACTGCTGTTCATAGGCATCCCGCGTCTTAATGGTAGCATCCACATATTTCTGTAAAAAGGCCGCGCGTTTTTCTGACGACTGGTAAGCATTCCAGGCAATATCCACCACTTTGGCCACCTTTCTACGGGTAACATCCTTTCTCTGCACAGCTTCCTCTATCAGGTAGGCATCCCGAACCACCCGAGCCTGATGTTCTCCGCCCTGATACAGATTATAGCGTAAGTTAAGCAATGCATAGCGGCCATTATCATGTCCCCGGACACCGTTCTGATTATCAGCCCATTCACTACCGAGTTCCAGTTCAAGATCGGGATAATAATTGCTTTTAGAGGTTTTCTGCTGCATTTTAACCGCTTCAATATCAGCCTGGGCTGCACGAATAGCCGGGTGATTTCTCAGGGCTTTTTCCAGGGTCTCTTCATAGGACTTTGGGAAGTTAAGATCAAAGCTGGCTTCTTCCAGTGCTGTTTTGGGTAATGAGCCTACCACTCTTTCATATTCTGTCAGCGCATCTTCAAGATTGTTGCGCTCTGCTTCCAGGTTGGAATAGGCCAGGTTAAGACGCCCTTCTATCTGACTGAGCGATCCCTGGTTATCAGCCCCCATGGATGAACGAAGCTGCACCTGGTCGTATATCTTTTCATGAATTTTCACACTGTCCTCAGCGTACTTAACCAGTTTCTGAGCCCGCAGAACATTAATATAGGCAGTTACAGTATCAATGGTCACCTGCTGCGACAGATTAACCAGTTGAAATTCTGCTGACTCAGAACGAAACTCATGACGAGCCGTTTCACTGGCGGTTTCAAAACCGTCAAAAAGCATCTGGCGCAGTACCAGAGCAGCCTCCTGGCGGTTCATGCTTCGGGAATGACCAAATTTGGTCAGCCGGGTAGCATTATTATCGGATGTTTCTGAACCGTAGCTGGCATTCAGATCAACGCTGGGTAAATAACCGGCTCTGGCCTGTTTAATATCATAATCTCTGGACAACTTCTGGTTTAACTGTTCCAGTACCGTGGGGTTTGTCGTCACAGCCTGTTCTATGGCTTCCTTCAGGTTTTCAGAAAAAACCGATGTCGGGAACAATATTAATATAAAACCGCAAAAAAATGCTTTAAAAATAAAGCGTCTGTTAATCATTTTGGATAAATACCTGTCCGTTTTATAACCTTTCAATAAAACAAAACCTGAACTTCTGTCCAGGTTTTCTATTAATTATGAGTTTATCAGCTATTTCTACAGTTTCAATACATAAAGTTAATTTTTAAGGGCTATGTAAGAAAGCCTGTACAAAATATCCGGTCTCACTAGAAAATGTTCACTTCAACGTTCGCTTAAAGCTTTTTGACGGGTTTTCAGGATAGGTTTTAACAGATAATCCATTACCGTCTTTTTACCGGTTAAAATATCAACCTGAGCCACCATACCGGGAATAATCGGCAGGGAATCTTTGGTTTTGCCTAAATGATTTTTATCGGTTTTCAGCTTTACCAGGTAAAAGCTATCACCATTTTCATCGGTAATGGAATCCGCACTGATCTGAATCACTTTGGCTTCCAGTCCGCCATAGATGGCAAAATCATAGGCCGTAAATTTTACAATGGCCTTCTGTCCAGGGTAGAGGTAGGCAATGTCTGAAGGTTTAACTTTTGCTTCTATCAGCAGAGTATCATCCGAAGGAACAATTTCCACCAGATCCATGCCCGGCTGTACCACCCCGTTAATGGTATTAACCAGCAGTTGTTTAACGGTACCATTGACAGGAGAACGCACACTGGTGCGACTCACTTTGTCCTTTAGACTGTCAATTGACTCAAGAATTCGTGGAATTTCAGCCGCCACTTCATTTAATTCTTCTCTGGCCTCACTTTTGGAACGCAGCACCAGCTCCTTAATTTTATTTTCTGATTCATTAATACTGGATTTCAGGCGCGGGATAGACAGTTTTACGGCATCCAGTTCACCTTTCAGTTCATTCAGCTGACGTTCCCGCTTGATGACATCAACTTCAGAGACCGCGCCGGCTTTAAACAAAGGCTTAATAATACGCAGCTCTTTCTGGGCCAGCCTGTAACTGCGTTTTATCTGTTCCAGTTTGGACTGGGCTTCCTTAACCGCCTGTTTATTCTGTTCAACCTGGTTTTTAAGAATATTCATATTACTGGCCAGGCGTTTTTTATTGCTCTGAAACAGAGCCTGTTCATTTTTTGCCAGATCGGGAGCTTCTTTTAATACCTGATTAGGAATAGTAAAGGCATCCAGTCCCTCAGCTTCTGCTGATAAGCGGGCCGCTTTTGCCAGCAGTTCCAGATAGCGCAGGCGGCTTTCCATAAAGGAGGATTCAAAGTTGGTATCATCAATTTTTAACAGGACCTGGCCTTTTTTAACCACATCCCCTTCATTAATGAGAATTTCAGAAACAATACCACCTTCCAGATTCTGAATCACCTGAATCTGATGCGAGGGAATTACTTTACCCTGGCCACGGGTAATTTCATCCAGTGGTGCATGGTTAGCCCAGTAAATCAGCACTCCAATCATAATAATGATCAGATACAGCAGCAGGCGGGAACGTTTAGGGGTCTGTTCCAGCATAGCGGCACTGCTGCTGCGTATAAAATCCAGATCGTTGGTTTCTATCTTATTATCTGACATTAATCTTACCCTGTTTCAAGGCATCCAGAACCTGTTCTTTAGGTCCATCGGCAACAACAGTGCCATGTTCAATGACGATAATCCGATCCACCAGCTTGAGAAGGGATGCTCTATGAGTCACCAGAATAAAGGTTCGATCAGCAATTTCCGCTTTTAATTTGGCCAGCAGTTCTGCTTCGGTGGCATTATCCATAGAGTTACTGGGCTCATCCATGATCAATATGGGCGGCGACATAACCAGAGCACGGGCAATGGCCACACTCTGACGCTGACCGCCAGACAGACCTTCACCCCGCTCCCCTACCCGCATATCAAAACCGGCTGGATTTTTATTAACAAAACGATCCACACCGGCAATTCGGGCGACGCGGATAATTTCCTCTCCCGGCATATAAGGTGCCTTAAGGGCAATGTTTTCCCGAACGGTACCATGAAACAGGCCAATATCCTGGGGAACATAACCGATATTACGCCTTAAATTAGCCGGATCTATCTGATTAATATCCAGATCATCAACTTTTACCGAGCCTTCTGTTGGTGCATAAAGCCCCATAATCAGTTTTTCCAGTGTGGTTTTACCCGAACCAATACGACCAATCAGACCGACTTTTTCACCGGGATTAATTTTTATATTAATGTTTTTAAGAATTTTTTCATCCGAACCAGGATACGAGAAACTAACATTAATAAACTCAATTCCACCTTTAAAGCTGGCTCGATGGATATAGGTTTTATTTTCTTCACGCTCAACCGGCAGCTGCATAATTTCATTTAAGGAGGCCAGTGCCGTTTTGGTCTGCTGGTAGTTGGCGATCAGATTAGCCACCTGAGCCATAGGCTGAATGGCTCGTGAAGACAGCATGACGGTGGCAATCAGAGCCCCCATGGTCATTTCACCATCAGCAATAAGATATACCCCGAAAATAACGGTAACCACCATAGACAGCTGCTGAACAAAACCCGATGTAAAGTTAATGGAATTGGACAGGTTTCTTGCCCTGACACCTTCTTTGGCAATAAATCCGCAGGCATCTTCCCAGCGACGCTGCAGCAGACCTTCAGCATTATTGGTTTTAATGGTTTCAACACTGCTCAGGCTTTCTATCAGGGTGGCATTTTTCTGAGAGGAGGCTCTATAGGTACGTTCAACAATTTTTCTAAGCGGGAAATGAATAATAAAACCATACACCAGAATAATAATAACAGCCGCTACAGGCACCAGCACCAGAGGCCCGGCGATATAGGCAATAGTGATCATAAACAGCACAAAAAAAGGCAGGTCAATAAAGGTACTCATAGTGACTGAAGTTAAAAAATTTCGAACCGCATCAAATTCCTTCAGGTTACTGGAAAATGCGCCTACAGACTCCGGCATAGCGGACATTTTCAGGGACATGACTTTTTCAAAGATAAGAGCCGACAGGACAATATCCGCCTTTTTACCAGCGGTTTCCAGGTAATGCCCACGGACAATTTTAAGAATATAGTCAAAGAAAAAGACAATACTGACCCCGATAGCCATTACCCATAAGGTTTCAATGGCATTATTAGGTACCACCCGATCATAAATATTCATAACAAACAGGGGGTTGGCAATAACAAACAGGTTGATAAAAAAAGAAGCCAGTAGTACATCCCGGTAAATACCGGCCGAGTTCCAGAGTGTTCCCCAGAACCAGTGTTTATTATGGGTCAGCAGCACTTCAGGGGTACGGCTGTCAAACTGAAACCCCCTGGAGATAAAAAAAGCATAACCGGAATAAAGTTTTTCCAGTTCATCCAGGCTGATTGTCCGGGTAGTATGTTCACCAGAAACAGGCTGGATAATACTGGCTTCCTGCTTCTCTAAATCCAGTTTTTCCAGAATACAGGCCTGGTTATCATTGAGGATCAGAACAACCGGTAATATTAAAGGAGGAATACGTCTGAGAGGACGATAGACAATTTTACTTTCCAGATCGGCTCTTTTAGCCGCCCGGTTAAACAGTTCGGGGGTCAGGCGATTATGTACCAGCGGCAGACCGGCTACAAGTTCCTCTGCCGTTCTGGGACTGTGTTCCAGTTTGGTAATAAAGAGCAGACATTCCAGCAACGGATCATCCAGGCATTTTTCACAGTAAACTTGAGAGTCAAAGCCGCTTTCTTCAGCAATGGTTTCCGCCGACTTTTCACTTTCAGCAGACATAGAATGACTCTTGATTTGTTACAGAAGAGTTTGACATAACAGGATTTATTAGATTTTTTTGCATAGTAATACTGATTATATATGCTATATTCCAAACAACAAGTTTTACACTATGATAATAAGGATTGAAAGTATGCCCTATGTAAAACGGGACAAAGACGGCCATATTTCCGGCCTGTTGTCTCATTCTGAAAATAATACTCTGGAAGAGTTACCGGCTGATCATCCTGATGTTATTGCCTACCTGCGTAATGCAAATATTGATGATTATACCAGCCATCTGCTGCATCAGTCTGATGATGAATTTATCCGGGTACTGGAGGATTTAATTGATGTGTTACTGGAGAAAAATATCATTTTGCTGACCGATCTGCCGCTGGCGGCTCAGCAAAAGCTGATGAAGCGTAAGCAGATCCGCCAACAACATGATCATTCAATTTTATCGGATGATAATGATGATATTTTCTAGTGTCAGGACTTCCGGCTATGCTATTTTAAGCACTGCGCTTACGCTGCTGATGAGCGCGTTTATTATTTTTTCTGCCTTTTCCTTTTTTAGGTTTAAAGGCACGGACATCAGCTGTTGCATTGCTCAGTGAGGTGATTTTAAGCTGCTGCTGGCACACCCAGGCTTTTTTAAGATCCTGATAAACATCTTTAGGCATTCCGGAAGGCAGATCCACCACAGAATAATCATCAAAGATCTCAATCTGGCCGATCATTTTACTGTCAAGACCGGCCTCATTGGCAATGGCTCCGACAATATTACCGGGCTTAACACCGTGATCATAACCCACTTCAACACGAAAACGCTCCATGTCCACATCGGGCATACCTTTTAAGGGAATAGCCCTGGTACTTGAGAGTTCTTTTTTCCGACGGTTATCCCGTTTACCGTCTTTACGACCGGAGCGCTTATCTCTGCGGGAACCCCGATCATCTTCATCAAACGGGCGTTTATCCTTAAGGTGTTTAAATTCGGATTCATTTAACAGGAACTGTTTATTGCGATTGGACATATGCGCCAGAGCCGCCGCAATATCCAGTATTTCAACGCCTTCTTCTTCATGCAATTCAGAAATAATCTTTGAAAAAATTTCGTAATCTTTATTATCCTTGAGTTTTTCAATGGTCGCCAGAACGGTCTTTTTATAACGGCTGATCCGCAGCTCATTGATTTTCTTAACGGAAGGAATTTCCATTTCCACAATCGGCTGGCGGGTAGTTTTTTCAATGGAACGCAGCAGACGATTTTCACGGCGGGAAACAAATAATATAGCTTCACCGGAACGACCGGCACGGCCGGTACGGCCAATACGATGCACATAGGACTCA
>Ga0256832_1003184_pt1 | contig 11182 bp, 9 predicted proteins | sample 134614metaG_FD_190534 | JGI IMG/M metagenome (GOLD analysis project Ga0256832, IMG submission 190534) | Hydrothermal vent microbial communities from Lau Basin, Pacific Ocean - 134-614 | ecosystem: Environmental > Aquatic > Marine > Hydrothermal vents | place: Pacific Ocean: Lau Basin | collected...
CGTTTTCCATTATTGTTTTTACATCTGCAAAATCAACATTGATAAGTCCTGGGACAAGGATAAGATCTGTTATTCCTCTAACAGCTTTATACAGAATGCTGTCAACAAGTTTGAATGCTTCACCAAATGTAAATCTTTTTCCTGCGATGGTTGCAAGCTTCTGGTTGTGGATCACAATGTATGTATCAACCACATCTTTTAGTTTTTTTAAACCTTCTTCTGCAACCTTTGCCTTCTGCATACCTTCAAAATCAAAAGGCTTTGTTACGACAGCAACTGTTAAAATGCCCATCTCCTTTGCAGCCTGAGCTATTACTGGAGAAGCTCCTGTTCCTGTTCCACCCCCAAGCCCTGCTGCGATAAAGACCATGTCAGCCCCTTCCATGGCCTGTTTAATAGTATCTATACTTTCCTTTGCAGCCTCCTCTCCCACATTGGGCTTTGCTCCTGCACCAAGACCTTTCGTCACATTCTCCCCTATCACTATTCTGTTTGGGATCTGTTCAAGTGATTCAAGATGCTGTTTATCTGTATTTACTATATACAGTTCAACATTCTGGAGACCTTCCTGAAACATTCTGGCTACAGCGTTGCTTCCACCTCCACCTACACCGAATACTTTGATCTTAGATGGATTTTCCGCATCATAATTAAAATTTTCCATGGCAAGATCCTCCTGTAGTTAAAAAATACTTTTTATTTTATCAATGATTGACCTTCCAACTTTGAAAATATCAAAACCTGTGGAATTATGAACAGGGTGGGAATTTGTTACAGAAATTCTGTTTTTTGCGAAATGAAGCATTCCTATAGATGTGGCATACTGGGGGAACATAAGCTTATCGCTAAATCCTGAATACTCTTTAGGTTTTCCTATTCTGACGTCCATATTAAATATACTTTCTGCCAGTTCTTTGATGTAAGGTGTGTTTGCAACGCCCCCTGTCAGAACTATACCGCCGTTAATCTTCCCTGTGTAACCAAGTTCGTCAAGGGTTTTTTTCGTAAGCTCAAATATCTCTGACAGTCTTGCTTCTATCGTATCAATAAGTTCTATCTGATCAATATGTATCGGTTCATCACTTCCCCTCTGGTAAACCTCAATTATGTCTCCCTGTGATGCTTCAGGAACTGCTGCCCCGTAATCTATTTTGAGATTTTCAGCTTCCTCTTTAGAAACTTTAAATCTGTGAGCTATATCCATAGTCACCTGATTTCCACCAACAGGCAGGGATTTTATAAACTCTATACTTCCTTCTTTATAAACTGCAATATCTGTAGTTCCTGCACCGATATCAAGAACAGCGATTCCCATTTCTTTTTCTTCAGGAAATAGAACTGCTGTAGCTGATGCTATTGGATTTGCAATAAAATCAATAACCCTCAATCCTGAGCTTTCAATAACTTTCTTAAGATTTGTGTATGCGTTTATTTTGTCAAGAACTATATGAAACTTTCCCTCAATTTTTGATGCGACCAGACCTATCGGATCTATCACTTCGTCTTCGTCGTCAAGTATGTATTTTTTTGGAATTATATGAATAACCTCAAGATTTTCTTTCTGGGGCTGTATTTTGGAGGACACCTTTTCTATCAGCTGACTGATGTCCATCTGTGTTATTACCTTCTGGTTCGTATCAAATTCTATCTTTTCAGTATCATTCCTGCACTCTATGTGGTATCCGCTTACATTTGCTATAACCCCGCTTATTTTTGATCCTGCTATGTTTTCAGCATCATCTACAGATTTTCTTATAGCTGAAATCACATCATTTGGTTTGACGATAATTCCTTTTTCAATCCCCTTTGAAACTGCCTCGCCAAAACCTACTATATGAAGCACCCCTGTTTCGTCAATATCACCTATTAATGTTGTTATTTTTGATGTTCCAATGTCTAAGGCAACGATCACATTTTCTTTCCCCATCTTTATCTCCTTACTACAACCATTGATTCAAAACTAAAATTTAGATAGCTGAACTGGCTAATTCCCACTTTTTTAATAAAGGTTTTTGCTCTTTTTATACTTTTATCTAAGTCTTCTATGCTGAATACTATATTTTTTCCATCTCTTGTGACACACGCAATCTGACTTTTGTATATGTAAAACTTCCTGATATCAAGCAGATCCTTAAATCCTTCCTTAATCAATCTGACCTTTTTTAATTTATTTTTATCAATTGTTTTATCATTATATATCAATACCGGAAGTTTTTGTTTGCTGTTTATTTTGTAGTATTTAGGATCAAGCTTCACACCTTCATCATCAATAATGTATCTATTTTTTTTGTGGTAAAGGTATGCAAACGGCTGTCTTTCAAGGATTATTAAATCAACGTTTCCAACAAATAACCTGTTAATCTGAACCTTTTTAACAAAATTGAACTTTTTAAGCTGACTTTTTATTTCTTCTTCGTCCATAAAAAACCAGTTCTGCTTTTCAAATATGCTTCTTATATCTGTTTCACTGAATTTATCTGTTCCTTTTACATTCACTTTTTTTATTTCAAATATTTCTTTAACAAAGGGTATAGTTGGGGAAAAAAGACCAAATAATGCACACAAAAATATCCAGAAGGAAACAGTGATTATTTTTATCTTTTTATTCATCTAAAGCCCCCTTCAGTATTGAGATCACAAGGGCATCAAAATCAATTCCCAACGCTGAGGCAGATTTCGGCAGTAAACTGTGGTCTGTCATGCCCGGGATTGTGTTTATCTCAAGAAAGTAAGGCTCCCTATCTTTCAGAATAAAATCAACCCTCGCAGCACCTTTACAGCCTAATCTATTGTAAACCTTCAGACTGTCCGAGATCATTCTTTCCCTAATCTGGTCAGGCAGGTACGGGGAAACTACATACTGGGTTTTTTCTGACAGATATTTATTCTCAAAATCATAAAAGCCGTTCTCAACAATGATTTCTACCGGCTCAAGGGGTTTTCCATTTAAAATACCTACGGTGATCTCTCTTCCTTCTATGAATTCCTCAACAACAGCTTTTTTATCTATTTTCAGTACTCTTTTTATGCTTTCCGGCAGTTGATCTTTTGAACTGACTATTTCAACGCCGATAGATGAACCTTCCTGATTTGGCTTAACAACAGCAGGAAATATGTTCCAGCTTTGTGCGTCTTCAACTTTTTCTACTGTTATCCATTCAGGGGTTTTTATATCAAGTATTTTTGCTATCTCCTTTGTTAAAGATTTATCCATAGCCACTGCACTTGCTTTTACAGGAGATCCTGTATATCTGTAACCAAGGGTCTCAAACAGACCCTGAATTGAGCCGTCCTCTCCATACTTTCCATGTAAGAGATTAAAAACAACATCAGGGTTATACTCCAGAAGCTCTTTTACAAATTTCTTTGGATCTACAGGATCCAGAACCTTAAATTTAAGGTTCATTCTTTCAAGGGATCTTCTGACAGCTTCTCCACTTTTGATTGATATCTCCCTTTCTGAAGACCTGCCTCCGTATATTAATGCGATTTTTAAATCACTCAACAATTTGTATTTCCTTCTCAAGTTTAATACGGTATAATTCCCCTACTCTCCTTTCGGCAGTTTCAATTAATTTCTTTAACTCTTTAAACTTTCCCCCTCCAAGATTTATCAAAAAGTTTGCATGCTTTTCTGAAAAGGCCACATTTCCAATCTTATATCCTTTAAGTCCTACCCTTTCTAACAAATAACCTGCAGGATACTTGCGGGTATTTTTGAATGTTGAACCGGCTGTAGGGTATTCCAGCGGTTGTTTTTTGTTCCTTTCTTCAAGATGCCTTTTTATTATAGATTTTATATCCTTATTTGAGGGTTTCAGCTTAAGAACGGCTTTGTAAACAAAACCTTCTTTCTGGAATGGGGAACTCCTGTATGAAAAATCTATCTGATCCCTTTTTAGAACATGAAGGTTCCCTTTTCTGTCAAACCAGTGAACTTCCTCAATTATATCTGATATCTCTGTCCCGAAAGCTCCTGCATTCATTACCACAGCCCCGCCAACTGTTGCAGGGATACCTGACAGATTTTCAAACCCTTCAAGGTTTAGCTTTTTAACTATGTTTGTTATCGTTTTGAAGCTCACCCCTGCTTCAGCCTCTATATAGAAGGTATCTTCCTGCTGGCGTATGATATGTTTCTTCAAGTTTCTTGTTGAGACAAAAATAAAATCAAGAATACCATCTGAGAATACAGTATTGCTTCCTATTCCCACAGGAAAAAACCTTTTGTCTGCATTATCTGCCTCTATAAGAAGGGTTCTGATCTCTTCTGGTAAAGATGGGAAATAGACAGTTTTTGCTTTTCCTCCAATCCTGATACTGCACAGTTTTGAAAGATCAACAAAATTCTCATGTTTTACTGATTTCATCTAATATCCTGTCAATTAAGACTTTTTGAGGGCATTTTACCGCAAACTTTTTTATTTCTTCAGTTTTATCCTCTGAAAGAGCCTTTAATATTATATTCTTCAGTTTATCTGTATCAAGTTCATTTTCTCTGAGTATATAACACAATCCTTTTTCCTCAAGCCATTTAACGTTGTAGTACTGGTGGTCAGAAACGGCAAATGGATATGGTACGAATATGCCGAACTTTCCGGCTGTAAGTATTTCATAGGTTGATGAGGCACCTGATCTTGATATTACAACATCGGAAGCTGAGTACAGCAGCCCCATTCTATCAAAGTAGCTGTAAAAAACAACATTTTCAGGCAGTTTTTCAGGTTTCTTAAAATGTTTTCCTCCGATAAGAACAAACTGGATGTCGGACATTTCTTGGGCAACTTTTAAAGCTGTTTCAGAAAGTTTTTTTGATCCCTGACTTCCCCCAAAAACAAGCACTGTCTGTATGTTTTTTATTCCTAACTTTTCTCTTGCTTTTTCTTTCGTGAAAGAAAGGTCATCAATAACTGATTTTCTGACAGGAAGTCCTGTCAGATGTACTTTGTTTTCGGGGAAATACTTTTTGGCGTAATCAAATGTTATGAAAATCTGTCTGGCAAATCTTGATAAAAGCCTGTTTGTGTAGGAAGGGATAGAGTTTTGTTCATGGATAAACAGGGGAGTTCCTGTGATTATGCTGGCAATCCCAAGAGGGAGTGATGCATAACCTCCGAAACACAGGCAGAATTCTGGTTTTTCTTTTTTTATTATTTTTGCTGTCTCCATAGATGTTTTTAAAAGTTTGAGTGCAGAAAATAAAGCTGAAACCGGATTTTTTCCCCTTACTCCGGATATGGAGAATAAAAATTTTCTGTCCGAAGGGAATTCCTTTTTTGCCTCTATTCCTTTTTCGGTGCCGAAGTAATATACACTGAACCCCTTTTTTTTCAACTCTTCAGAAACAGCACAGGCAGGATAAAAATGACCTCCGGTTCCTCCTCCGGCTATAAAAACTTTCATACAGCCTCTCTCCTGTATATGCTCTGCTTTGGCTCTTTTGAAAGTCTTATAAGTATTCCTGCTGCTGCAGACATAATAAGCAGGGAAGACCCTCCATAGCTAATAAACGGTAATGTAAAACCTGTTGGTGGAAATAAACTTGTATTAACAGCTATATGGAAGAAAGCCTGAATTACTATCATATAAGTGATCCCAACCCCTAAAACCTGAGAAAATGTATCCTCCAGATTAAGGCTTATTTTCAGCCCCCTGTACAGAATTAAAAGAAAAATAAATATGACAAAAACAGCCCCCATAAAACCTGCTTCTTCTCCTATGAGAGCAAAAATGTAATCTGTGTGTATCTCCGGAAGATACTTAAGCTTCTGGGTTCCCCCTCCAATTCCTTCACCTGCTATTCCCCCTTTAACAAAGGAAAGTATAGACTGGAAAACCTGATAGCTTATACCTGTTCTGTTCTCAATAGGGTTCAGCATAGCTTCAATTCTTTTCTCGGCGTAACCGGACTTCATTATAAAGATCAAAAATAAAGGCAGAAATAAAGCTGGAAACAGAAGCAGCTTTTTCCATGAAAATTTTGAGCTGAAAAGAACTGCAAAAACAAGAACAGCTATAAAGAGTGCTGCTCCTTTATGGGGCTGTATTAAAACTAAAAATATCATAATACTGGGAATTGATAATGCAGTTATCAGACTGCTCCATCTGTTGAAAAAATCTTTTTCATTTTTTTTCCTGTGAATAAAGTAGGCAAGGAAAAATATCGCTGAAAGTTTTGCAAGCTCTGAAGGCTGAAACCTTACTATACCAAGATCAAGCCATCTTTTTACAGATGTTCCTGATACATGGGCAGGAAAGATCAGTACAACAACAAGCAGTATAACCGTCAGCACTGCCAACGGATAGGCGATCTTTTTTAAAAAATCAATGGGGGTTAAATAAAGAACAAACATAAAAAATATTGAGACTGCAGACCAGAGGATCTCCCTTCTAAGGTAGTAATAGGGATCTTTGTTGTTTATTAATGACGGTACCGATGTGGCGCTGAACACAAAAACTATTCCGAGAATAATAAGAATAAGAAAACAGATTACAAGAACCTTATCAAAGTAAAAATTCCTTATCATTTATTCAAGGCTTTCCACAATTTTATTAAACTTCTCTCCCCGTTCCATATAGTTTTTGAACATATCAAAACTGGAACATCCAGGAGAGAACAAAACCACATCTCCCATTTCGGCTCTTTTGTATGCTTCCTTTACGGCTGTATCAAGACTGTCACAAAGATAAATATTTTTTTCTTTTATCATATTTTTTATCACCCTTTTATCTCTACCGATAATGAAAACTCCCTTTAAATTCTCAAATTCTTTTAAAACAGAAAAATCCCCTCCTTTGTAAATGCCTCCCAAAATAAGAAAAACATTTTTATCTGGGAAACTTTCAACAGCTTTTACGACAGACTGGACAGTTGTGGATTTTGAATCATTGTAAAATTCCACCCCTCCAATTGTTTTTACATACTGTATCCTAAACGGCAGAGGCTTTATCCGGGGTATTTTCCTTTCTATTTCCCATATAGGCACTCCTGAGATATATGCTGTCATTACAGATGCCATAAGATTTTGAATGTTGTGTAAACCTTTCAGCTTGAAATCGGATATATCTATTCTATTTATGTTCCTGTAAGTTTTAAGTATAAGGGAGTTTCCACAGAAATAAATTCCTTCATAGTTTGACGGAAGTCTCTCAACTGAGAAGTAGTATTTTTTTGCCCTTGTTTTCAGATTTCTTACAATCTCCTGATCAAAATTTAGTACAGCTGTGTTATGTTTTTCTAATCTTTTAAATATCTTGTATTTTGACAGGTAGTAATGTGACTTTCTTTTGTGCCAGTCAAGATGATCTACAGCTATGTTAAGAAGAACAGCTGTGTTGGGTCTGAATGTCTTTGTGGAGTATATCTGAAATGAAGACAGCTCAAGAACTGACAGTTTTTTGTTTTCTTTGACCGCATTAATGAAAGGCTCGCCGTAGTTTCCTCCGACAAATGGGTTTTTCTCTTTAAGAAACTGTCCTATAATGTGGGTTGTTGTGCTTTTTCCATCTGTTCCTGTGACAGCTATTAAGCAACCTCTGTAGAGCCTGTAAGCATATTCAATATCTCCAATTACTTCTATCCCCCTTTTTCTTGATAACCTGTAGATCTTATGGTAGAAAGGGATCCCCGGTGAGATTACCACTGTATTAACCTGATCAAGATCCTTTTCCTGAAAATCTTTATCGTCTCTTATAATGTGGGGTATTGAACTTGAAGACATATAATCGGATAGAGCCTTGCCTGTCTTACCTTTGCCGTAAATTAAAATCACTATTCTCCCCCTTACAGGACTTCTATGATTTTTAATTATTGTATAATATAGGGAGTCTTTATAGTTATATCAACAAAAAATAAATTGGGAGAAAAGTATGGGTAGAACCATTGAGTTTACTGATGTTACCCTGAGAGATGGTCAGCAAAGTTTACTTGCAACAAGGGTAAGAACAGAAGACCTTCTTCCTGCTGCTGAAAAGCTGGATAAGGCAGGGTTCTGGTCTCTTGAGGTCTGGGGTGGTGCAACATTTGATGTTTGTCTCAGATATCTGAAAGAGGATCCGTGGGAAAGATTAAGAAAGATAAGAGACGTTGCAAAAAATACAAAGCTGGAGATGCTTTTAAGGGGACAGAATGTTGTAGGATACAGGCATTATGCTGATGATGTTGTGGAAGCATTCGTCAAAAAGGCTGCCGAGAACGGTATTGATGTTTTCAGGATATTTGATGCTCTAAACGACGTAAGGAATATGGAGGTTGCCATATCTGTTGCAAAAGAGGAAGGAAAGATCGTAAAAGGAGTTCTTTCCTACACCATAAGCCCTGTTCATACTGTTGATTATTTTGTGGGCATAGCAAGACAGCTGAAAGATCTTGGGGTGGATATAATATCAATAAAAGATCAGGCTGGAATACTCTCTCCTAAAGTTGCTTACGAGCTTGTCGGAAGGCTAAAAGAGGAGATAAAACTTCCTGTTCATCTGCATGCCCAGTCAACGGCAGCTATGGCAGAGATGACATTATTAAAGGCTGTTGAAGCTGGTGCAGACATTATTGATACAGATGTTTCCACATGGTCTTGGCTTACAGCACACCCTCCTAATGAGACTATGGTCTATGTCCTGAAAGAGTTTGGATATGATACGAAGATAGATCTTGACATAGTTGAGGAGGTAGCTGAGTACCTGAAGGAAGTAAGGAAAAAGTACAAAAAATACGACACAGCTGAAAAATGGCCTGACTCTCAGGTGCTGATACACCAGATACCAGGTGGTATGATGTCTAACTTTATTACACAGTTGAAAGAAAATGATGCCCTTGATAAACTTGATGAGGTTAAGGAGGAAGTTGCAAGAGTCAGGGAGGATCTTGGTTATCCACCATTGGTAACTCCTACATCTCAAATTGTTGGAACTCAGGCACTTCTGAATGTTTTACAGGGAGAGAGGTATAAGGTTGTAACAAAAGAAACTAAAGATTATGTAAAAGGTCTTTACGGAAGACCTCCTGCACCAATAAAACCTGAAATAATGGAAAAAATAATAGGCGATGAGAAGCCAATAGAGGTAAGACCTGCAGACCTTCTTGAACCTGAGCTTGACAAATGCTCTGTTGAAGCAGAAAAAGTAGGAGCAAGGAATGAAGAGGATATTCTTTCATACTGTCTGTTCCCTCAGGTTGCAAAAGAGTTTTTTGAATGGAGAGAAAAGTATGAGAAGGGTGAGGCTCTCCCACCTGAAGTAGAGGAAATAACAGAAGAAGAAGCCTGCCTTACAAAGGCACCTATTGAGTTTAATATAACCCTCCACGGGGAAACTTACCACATTCAGATAGCAGGTGTGGGAAGTCCTGTAGAAGGGGGAACTCCTTATTTTGTAAGGGTTGACGGAAGGCTTGAGGAGACTATCGTTCAGCCTATAAGAGAGATAGAGGTAGGAGAAAGAATGGAAACCCTTCCTTACGAAGGGGGAGTTCCTGCAGGAAAAAGACCAAAGGCTGTTGATGTGGGAGATATAAGCTCACCTATGCCTGGAAAGGTTGTTTCTGTTAAGGTTTCCCCTGGGGATAAGGTTAAGAAGGGAGATGTTCTTCTGATTGTGGAAGCGATGAAGATGGAAAATGAGATACATTCACCTATCAACGGTGTTGTGGAAGAAGTGTATGTAAGAGAAGGAGATCAGGTAAATCCAGATGAGTGTCTTATGAGGGTTATTCCTGAGTAAGGATTTCCTCAAATATCTGGCTGTTAATGATAACCCATTTTCCAAATATGGACACAAGGGCGTGCTCTTTTCCGGAGATGAACCACCCTTTAAGGGGATACCAGATCATTCCGGATATTAAAGAGAGCATCTCCCCTGTCAGTCCTGCAACGCTGTCGTTTGCGTGTATTATGCTGTTAATTAACCTGATTTCCTCTTCGTTAAGATCACCCTTTATATCGTATTCTTCAGCACATGGAGATATAATCCCTGAGACCTCAATAAATTTTCCTAAAACAAGGTCATTTAATGGTCTGTCTTTGACATTTCCAAAAAATCTTTTTAGCTTTTCAGGTGTTTTTATTATTACCGTTGTGGTATCGTCCTGAATAAGGGTGTATTTGTCCGATGATATTCCTGTAACATTCACAGGGTGGAATATATACTTACTGGAGATCATATTCCACCCTTCAGCTTCTATCTGGTTTATTTTAAAATTTACTTTGCTTAGAGAGTCAATTAATCTTTTTAAGTCTACCGTTACAGAATCAAGACTAAATATTACTTTACCTGAATTTCTATCCAGTGCGAATATCGTCTGGGACTTATTTATAAGATCCTGAAAATCCATATCCCACCTCCCTGTTTTGTTGGTAAAGGGGCAAAAGCCCCCCTGTCTTATTCTTCTTTTTCGTATTCCCACTTACCTGTCATTAGGTATTCATGTATTGACTCGGCTGCATCTCTTCCGTGTCTTATAGCCATAACGACGGTATCTCCGCCGTTTACAACATCTCCGCCTGCGAATATTCCTTCAACATTCGTTCTGTACTTGCTGTCAACTGTTGACAGGTTGTTCCATTTGTCTATTTTTAAACCTGGGATATTTTTGTAAGCAACATCGTTGTAATCCTGTCCTACAGCCATTATTACAGCGTCACACTCTATGATGTGTTCTGAACCTTCAACAGGTTTTGGTCTCGGTCTTCCTCCTTTTTCATCTGGAACAAGCTCCATTTTTATACATTTTAGTCCTACAACCTCACCTTTTTCGTTACCTATTACCTCTATTGGTTGGGTGAGCCAGTGGAATACAGCCCCTTCTTCTGCAAGGTGATCCCATTCTTCATCTTTTGCAGAAGATGTGTCTCTTGTTCTCCTGTAAACAAGGTGTGTTTCGTTTCCAAGCCTTATGGAGGTAATCATGCAGTCAACCGCTGTAAACCCACCTCCTATTACACATACTTTTTTGTTTTTTGGAAGCTCAACATCTTCCTCAGGGGCAAGGAGAGGGTGAACATGTCCCACATTAAGCTTCATAAGAAAGCCTATTGCTGTGTAAACCCCTTTTAGATCTTCTCCTGGAATTCCCATTTTCTTTCCTCTACCTGAGCCGACACCGATAAATATGGCGTCGTACTGCTCCATAAGGGTTTCTATTGGTATGTCCTTGCCGACTGTGATGCCTGTGTTTATTTTAACCCCT
>Ga0256832_1003185_pt1 | contig 11182 bp, 6 predicted proteins | sample 134614metaG_FD_190534 | JGI IMG/M metagenome (GOLD analysis project Ga0256832, IMG submission 190534) | Hydrothermal vent microbial communities from Lau Basin, Pacific Ocean - 134-614 | ecosystem: Environmental > Aquatic > Marine > Hydrothermal vents | place: Pacific Ocean: Lau Basin | collected...
CAGGTGCTCTTTTTTAGAGCTTAATTATATTTTAAATAGACCTGCGTAGGCGGCGTAGCCAAGTCAGTTTTTGTTTGGTAGCGTCGTTATTTTTTGCACTATAAGTGATCGTAATATTTCTTATGTGTTTGATTAACGGTGGTTTTTGCTACCGAAAATAGAGAGGTGGATGCTGTGGCGTTAACTTTAGCGGACAAAAAACAAATTGTCTCTGATGTTGCTGCGGTAGCTGCAGATGCTCATTCCGCGGTTGCTGCTGAGTACCGTGGATTAACAGTAGATGAAATGACAGAGTTGCGTGTGAAAGCACGTGAAACTGGTGTTTATTTACGAGTAGTAAAGAATAATTTGGCGAAAATTGCTCTTGCTGATACAGATTTTTCTTGTATGAGTGATGGCTTTGTTGGTCCATTGGTTTTGGCTTTCTCTATGGAAGACCCAGGGTCAGCGGCTCGTTTGCTAAAAGACTTTGCTAAAGAGCATGACAAGTTGCAAGTTAAGATGCTTTCCGTTGGTGGAGAGTTATTGGCTGCTTCTGATATTGATCGTCTGGCTAAGTTGCCTACACGTGATCAAGCTCTAGCTATTTTGGCTGGAACATTGAAGGCACCTGTAGAAAAGCTAGTTCGCACGATGAACGAAGTTCCAAGCAAATTTGTTCGTACTGTTGCTGCTGTACGTGATCAAAAAGAGGCTGCGTAAGTCTCAACTTTTGTATCAATCAGAAAAACTTTTGCTTAGCATGTGCTGGGCTAAAATTAAATTAAACTGACTTAGGTTTTAGGAGAATATAATGGCTGTTTCTAAAGATGATATTCTAGAGGCAATTGCTAACATGAGTGTGATGGAGATTGTTGAACTAATCTCTGACATGGAAGAAAAATTTGGTGTTTCTGCGGCGGCTGCTGTAGCTGCTGCCCCTGCTGCTGGTGGATCTGACGGCGGCGAAGCTGCTGCAGAAAAAGATGAGTTCGACGTAGTAATGACTGGCTTTGGTGAGAAGAAAATAGCGGTAATTAAAGTCGTTCGTGGAATTACAGGGCTTGGTCTTAAAGAAGCGAAAGCGATGACTGAGGGTGTACCTTCTGTTGTTAAAGAAGGGGTTTCTAAAGACGAGGCGGCAGATATTCAGAAGCAATTAGAAGATGCAGGTGCTACTGTCGAGTTGAAGTAATACGTGCTGAAATTAGAGGTTTTAATTTTCTAATCTTTAGGCTGACGGTGTTTTCACTGTCGGCCTTTTGTCGCTTAATAGCATTGCAGGTAAAGCTATTAAAGCATTTTAGAGAGTTTCTGTTTAAGATGCTTGGTTTTTTAACTAGGCATTTTAATCAGTTGCTCCCTTGCGGGATATAATCAAATTATCCCCTATTGTTCATTAAAGACATGCTTTATTTTCGATAAGCGGTTCTTTTATGAAAAAATACCGTTGTTTAGACGAGGAAACACGATGGCTCTTTCTTTTACTGATAAGAAGCGTATCCGTAAGGATTTTGGTAAACGTCCACAGGCTTTAGATATCCCCAACCTGCTGGAGATTCAGTTAGCATCATTTCGTCAATATTTGCAAACAAATATTCCTTTGAAAGATCGAGAAAATAAAGGTCTTCATGGTGCTTTTATGTCGGTTTTTCCAATTGTTAGTTACTCTGGTTTTGTTCAGCTTGAATATGTAGATTATAACATTGCCCCTCCTGTCTTTGATGTAAGAGAATGTCAACTGCGTGGATTAACCTATGCATCATCTTTGCGTGCTACCTTGCGTTTGGTTATTTACGATAAAGATGCACCTAAAAAGACTAAGGTAGTTAAAGACATAAAAGAACAAGATGTCTATCTTGGTGAAATGCCTTTAATGACGGATAGAGGTTCTTTTGTTATTAATGGTACTGAGCGAGTTATTGTGTCTCAGTTACACCGTTCTCCAGGTGTCTTCTTTGATCATGATAAAGGTAAGTCTAATACGGTTGGTAAACTATTGCACAATGCGCGTGTTATTCCTTATCGAGGTTCATGGTTGGACTTTGAGTTTGATGTTAAAGACAATGTATTTGTGCGTATTGACCGTCGCCGTAAACTACCTTCAACAGTATTGCTTCGTGCTTTGGGAATGAATACAGAAGAAATTCTTGATTTCTTCTTTGATGCTGTGGCTGTAACATTGACTGATACTGGTATTCAGATGGCTTTAGAGCCTGATCGCTTGCGAGGTGAGCTAGCATCTTTCGATATAAGTATTGATGGAAAGTTGTTAGTAGAATCGGGTCGTAGAATAACGGCAAAGCACGTGCGTTTACTCAATAAAGCAAACTTAGAAAGCCTTTCTGTACCTGAAGACTATATGTATGGGAAAGTTCTAGCCTCTAATGTGATTGATAAATCAACGGGCGAGTTGTTGGCTGCGGCAAATGCAGAACTAACGGAAGAGCTACTAGAATACTTGCGTAGTAATGGTGTTACTAATTTCGATGTCATTTATACAAATGAATTGGATTGCGGTGCTTTTATTTCAAATACACTAAATCTTGACTCTACAGAGACTCCTTTGGATGCTCAGATTGAAATATATCGAATGATGCGTCCTGGTGAGCCACCAACAAAAGAATCTGCTGAAAATTTATTCCATAACCTTTTCTTTTCCGAAGAGCGATACGATTTATCTGCGGTGGGTCGCATGAAGTTCAATCGGCGTGTTGAATATTCTTCAGAGACTGGACCGGCTATATTGTTTGATCTTGATTATTTAAGTCAACGTACAGATGCGGCTTCAAAAGCTCTAGTTGAAGAGTATGGAGAGCAATATGCAGCACTTAAAGAGGAGGGTAAGGCTTCCTCTGATATTGTCAATGTACTAAAAACGCTCATCGAAATCCGCAATGGTAATGGTGTAGTGGATGATATCGATCACCTAGGAAATCGTCGCGTAAGAAGTGTTGGCGAAATGGCTGAAAATGCATTTCGTATCGGCTTAGTTCGTGTAGAGCGTGCGGTTAAAGAACGTTTGACCGTTGCTGAAAGTGAAGGTTTGATGCCTCAAGATATGGTGAATGCAAAGCCTGTTTCTGCTGCAGTAAAAGAATTTTTTGGCTCAAGCCAGCTATCACAGTTTATGGATCAAAACAATCCTTTATCAGAAGTCACTCATAAACGTCGTATTTCTGCCTTAGGTCCTGGTGGTCTAACTAGAGAGCGTGCAGGCTTTGAAGTTCGAGACGTTCATCCAACGCATTACGGGCGTGTATGCCCTATCGAAACACCTGAAGGACCAAATATTGGGTTGATTAATTCACTAGCAGTATTTGCAAAAACAAATGATTATGGTTTTCTGGAAACACCTTATCGGCGGGTCATAGATGGCGTAGTTACTGATGAGATTCATTACTTGTCTGCTATTGAGGAGTCTCGTTATGTTATTGCACAGGCGAGTGCTGCCTTAGATGAAAACGGTCGCTTTACTGAGGAGCTGGTATCAGCTCGCGAATTAAATGAATTTATGGTCTCAAGCCCCGATAGAATTCAATACATGGATGTTTCTCCCAAGCAAATAGTATCAGTTGCAGCATCATTGATTCCATTTCTAGAGCATGATGATGCAAACCGAGCTTTGATGGGATCAAACATGCAGCGTCAAGCTGTACCCTGTTTGCGTGCAGACACTCCTGTAACAGGTACAGGTATGGAGCGTATCGTTGCAGTTGACTCTGGTACCGCGGTAGTCGCAAAGCATGGTGGTGTGATTGACTTCGTTGATGCGAGTCGTATCGTTGTTCGTGTAAATGATGATGAAGCTCAAGAAGGCGGAGTAGATATATATAACCTTCTTAAGTATGCGCGTTCAAACCAAAACACTTGCATGAATCAGCGTCCTATTGTTAAACCTGGTGATGTGATTGCTCGTGGTGATGTGCTTGCAGATGGTTCATCAACCGATCTCGGTGATTTAGCATTAGGGCAAAATATGAAAATAGCCTTTATGCCTTGGAATGGATACAACTATGAAGACTCTATTCTCATTTCCGAGCGTGTTGTTGATGAAGATAGATTTACCTCGATACATATAGAAGAGGTAACATGTTTAGCGCGTGATACTAAGCTAGGTGCGGAGGAGATTACTCCTGATATTCCTAATGTAAGCGAAAGCTTACTGTCAAAGTTAGATGAAGCAGGAATTATTCAAGTGGGTGCTTCTGTTAAGCCAGGTGATATTTTAGTTGGTAAAGTAACCCCAAAAGGAGAAACACAACTTACCCCAGAGGAAAAACTGTTACGTGCAATTTTTGGTGAGAAGGCTTCCGATGTTAAAGACACCTCTGCACGCGTTAAATCAAGCACCTACGGTACGGTTATTGATGTTCGAGTTATCACTCGTGATGGTGTAGAAAAAGATTCGCGTGCCTTGGCTATTGAAGAGCAGCAGCTGGCAAGTGTACGTAATGATTTACGTGATGAGCTGCGTTTATTTGAAAAAGATGTTTATGAGCGTGTCGAAGCAGCAATATTAAATAAGGTCGTTGATGGTGGTCCAGCAGGCATTAAGCCAGGTGGAAAAGTAACAAAAGCATATCTTGATGAATTAGATCGTAAAGATTGGTTTGACCTTCGTATGCGTAATGAAGAGGTCAATAGTCAATTAGAGAGTTTACGTATATCTCTCAAAGAGAAAAAAGCGTATTACGAAGACTACTTACAAAAACAAAAAGATAAAATTATATCAGGTGGTGATCTAGCACCTGGTGTGCTGAAGATGATCAAGGTATTTGTCGCTGTTAAGCGTCGCATGCAGCCAGGTGATAAAATGGCAGGTCGTCATGGAAACAAAGGTGTGGTTTCACGCATAGTTCCTATAGAAGATATGCCACATACTGCCGATGGAGAGCCAGTCGATATCGTGCTTAACCCGCTTGGTGTTCCATCTCGAATGAATGTTGGTCAGGTACTTGAAACTCATCTGGGCTGGGCTGCTAAAGGCTTGGGTGAAAAAATTGGTCGAATGATCGATGCTAAGGTTAAGGTTGATGAGTTACGTCAATTTATCACTGAGATTTATAGTACAGGAGGAAATCCTGAGCAGGGTGATCTTAGTGAAATGACGGATGCAGAAATTGTTGATATGGCTGCCAACTTACGTCGTGGCGTGCCAATGGCAACTCAGGTATTTGATGGTGCCACTGAAGATGAAATAAAAGCAATGCTAAGACTTGCCGATTTGCCTGAGTCAGGACAAATTCAGTTGTACGATGGTCGTACAGGTGAAGCATTTGAGCGTCATGTGACGGTTGGTTATATGCATATGCTTAAGTTGAATCACTTAGTTGATGATAAAATGCATGCACGTTCAACAGGTCCTTATAGTTTGGTTACTCAACAGCCGTTAGGTGGTAAGGCTATGTTCGGTGGTCAGCGCTTTGGGGAGATGGAGGTATGGGCACTTGAGGCCTACGGTGCTGCATATACGCTTCAAGAAATGTTAACGGTTAAATCAGATGATGTTGTTGGTCGTAATCGTATGTATAAAAATATTGTAGATGGAAATCATCATATGGAGGCAGGTATGCCAGAATCATTTAATGTGCTGATGAAGGAAATCCGATCGCTCTGTATTAATATCGAACTTGAAAGAGACTGAGTTTAACTTTTTAAGTGTTCTTCGTAGTTGTGGAGTTATATCTCAGTTAGTAGTGAATAAGTAAAGGCAATAGCATGAAAGATTTATTAAATATCTTTAAACAGCAGAAAGAAGTAGAAGAGTTTGATGCAATCAGAATTGGTTTAGCATCACCTGAAACCATTAGATCATGGTCTTATGGTGAAGTGAAAAAGCCAGAGACGATTAACTACCGTACCTTTAAGCCTGAGCGTGATGGTTTATTTTGTGCCAAAGTATTTGGTCCTGTAAAAGACTACGAATGTCTCTGTGGAAAATATAAGCGTTTAAAGCATCGTGGTGTTGTTTGTGAAAAATGTGGTGTAGAAGTTACGCAAACTAAAGTGCGTCGAGACCGTATGGCGCATATTGACTTGGCTTGTCCTGTTGCACATATTTGGTTTTTAAAGTCACTACCATCAAGAATTGGCTTGTTTTTAGATATGACACTGCGTGATATTGAGCGTGTGTTGTACTTTGAGGCTTATGTTGTTGTAGAGCCTGGTATGACGACATTGGAACGCGGCACATTATTGACAGATGAAGGCTACTTAGAAGCAATTGAAGAGTTCGGTGATGAGTTTGATGCAGGTATGGGAGCTGAGGCTGTTGTTCAGATGTTGCGTACCGTTGATCTTGAAGATGCATTACGTGCATTGCGCGAAGAAGCCAATGGGACAAATTCTGAAACAAAACTAAAGCGTATTAGTAAGCGAATGAAGCTAATGGAAGCATTCATTACTTCAGGTAATAAACCAGAGTGGATGATTCTAACTATCTTGCCAGTATTGCCGCCTGATTTACGTCCTTTGGTGCCTCTGGATGGAGGGCGTTTTGCTACATCTGATTTAAATGATTTGTATCGCCGCGTCATTAATCGTAATAACCGTTTGCGTCGTTTATTGGATTTAAATGCTCCCGATATTATTGTGCGTAATGAAAAGCGTATGTTACAGGAATCTGTCGATGCGTTACTAGATAATGGTCGTCGTGGTAGGGCAATCACTGGTTCTAACAGAAGACCGCTAAAATCTCTCGCCGACATGATTAAAGGTAAGCAAGGTCGTTTCAGACAAAACCTTTTAGGAAAGCGTGTTGATTACTCTGGTCGTTCGGTTATCGTGGTGGGACCAACACTAAGATTGCATCAATGTGGTTTGCCGAAGAAGATGGCGTTAGAGCTATTTAAACCATTTGTATTCGGTAAGTTACAGCGCTTAGGTTTGGCGACAACAATTAAAGCGGCCAAAAAGTTGGTTGAGCGTGAAACGGCTGAGGTTTGGGATATTCTTGCAGATATCATTCATGAACATCCCATTATGCTTAATCGCGCGCCTACATTACATAGGCTAGGTGTTCAAGCGTTTGAACCAGTATTAATAGAAGGCAAGGCTATTCAGTTGCACCCATTGGTTTGTACAGCGTTTAATGCGGACTTCGATGGTGATCAGATGGCGGTGCATGTGCCTTTGTCATTAGAAGCGCAGACAGAAGCCCGTGTTTTGATGATGGCAACAAATAATATTCTTTCACCAGCAAACGGTGAGCCCATTATTGTTCCTTCACAAGATATTGTCCTTGGTTTGTATTATATGACGCGTGAAAGCATTAATGCGAAAGGTGAGGGGATGATATTTGCTGATCCTCAAGAAGCAATGCGTGCTTATGAGACAGGTCAAGTATCGTTGCATGCAAAAGTTCAGGTTAGAATAAAAGAATCTTATTTCGATAAAAATGGCGAGTTAGTAGAAACAGAAGGTCGGGTTGAAACAACGGTTGGACGCTCGATTTTAGTATCTATTCTACCTAAAGGAATGCCTTTCTCGTTGGTTAATCAAGTTCTTAAAAAGAAAGCAATTTCGAATTTAGTTAACGAAGCGTATAGAACAGTTGGTCTTAAAGAAACAGTTATGTTCGCTGATCATCTAATGTACACAGGTTACTATTATGCAACTCGTTCAGGTATCTCTTTCTGTGCGCAAGATATGGCTATTCCAAAAGAGAAAGCCATCATAGTGAGTCGCGCCGAGGAAGATGTAAGAGAAATCGAAGATCAGTATGCATCAGGCTTAGTAACTCAGGGTGAGCGTTACAATAAAGTAGTTGATATTTGGGCAAGAACCAATGATCAAGTAGCTAAGGCTATGATGGATGGCTTGGGTAAAGAAAATGTTGTCAATGCCAAAGGGGAAACAGTATCTCAAGACTCCTTTAACTCTATTTACATGATGGCTGACTCAGGTGCTCGTGGTTCAGCCGCCCAGATTCGCCAGTTAGCAGGTATGCGTGGTTTGATGGCGAAGCCAGATGGGTCAATTATCGAGACACCTATAATCTCTAACTTTAGAGAGGGTTTAAGTGTATTGCAGTACTTTATTTCAACGCATGGTGCTCGTAAAGGATTGGCAGATACAGCACTGAAAACTGCAAACTCAGGATATCTAACACGTCGTTTAGTTGATGTTGCCCAAGATATGGTGGTTCTTCTTGAGGATTGTGGGACAGAGGATGGTTTGTCTATGCGTCCAATTATCGAAGGTGGCGATGTTGTAGAGCCTCTTGGAGAGCGTGTACTGGGTCGAGTAACAGCTGTCGATGTGCTTAATCATAAAGGAGAAGTTGTTATTCCAGCAAAAACTCTTATGGATGAAGCTTGGGTTGCTAATCTTGATGAGCTAGGTGTTGATGAAATTTTAGTTAGATCAGCGGTAACGTGTGAGGCAGAGCATGGTGTTTGTGCACATTGTTACGGTCGTGATCTGGGGCGTGGGCATTTAGTCAATGTCGGAGAGGCTGTTGGTGTAATTGCTGCGCAATCGATTGGAGAGCCAGGAACTCAGTTAACCATGCGTACCTTCCATATTGGAGGGGCAGCGAGCAGAACTGCGGCAGCAAGTAATATTATTGTTAAGTCATCGGGTTCTGTTCGTATGACTAATATTAAAACAGTAAGGAATAAAGAAGGTAGTCTTGTCGCTGTTTCTCGCTCAGGAGAATTAGCGGTTGTCGATGCGCAAGGTCGAGTTAAAGAAAAATATAAAATTCCATATGGTGCACTTATTAATGCAGCAGATGGTGATGAAATTACCTCAGGTTTTGAGGCGGCTACATGGGATCCTCATACACATCCAATTATTTCGGAAGTCGCGGGAGTTATTGACTTTGTTGACTTTGTTGAAGGGGGAACAATTCAAAAAGAAATCGATGATATTACAGGCTTAAGCTCAACAGTGGTTTTAGATCCAACAGCGCGCCCTGCAAATGCTAAAGAACTTCAGCCCTTGATGAGAGTGCTTGATGAGAATGGTGATAGTGTTTTCTTCGAAGGTACAAATATTCCTGTTCAATATCCGCTTGCTGGTGGAGCGATTATTGGTTTAGAAAATGGAGTTCGTGTAGAAGTTGGCGATGTCATGGCGCGTTTGCCGCAAGAGTCATCAAAAACTCGTGATATCACAGGTGGTCTTCCGCGGGTAGCAGACTTGTTTGAGGCAAGAAAGCCTAAAACTCCAGCAATTCTTGCGGAAATATCAGGAGCATTCTCTTGGGGTAAAGAAACTAAGGGTAAAAAACGCATGATGATTACTCCAGATCATGGGGATCATTATGAAATGTTGGTGCCAAAATGGCGATCATTTGATGTATTCGAAGGTGAGCGTGTTGAAAAAGGTGAGGTGATAGCTGATGGTGAGCCAAGTTCACATGATATTTTGCGTTTATTAGGCTCTTCTGTATTAGCAGAATACCTAGTTAAAGAAATACAAGAAGTTTACCGTCTTCAGGGTGTAAAGATTAATGATAAACATATTGAAGTAATCGCAAAGCAAATGATGCGTAAAGTATTGATTACTGATTCTGGAGATAGTGAGTTATTAAAAGGTGAGCAATTAGATTATGCAGAGGTTGTAGAAGTGAATGCTAAGCTGCAGGCTGAAGGTAAATTACCTGCTCAGTTTGATCGGTTGTTATTAGGCATTACAAAAGCCTCTCTTGTTACAGATTCCTTTATCTCGGCAGCATCTTTCCAAGAAACGACTAGAGTGTTAACAGAAGCTGCTGTTAAAGGTGCTCGTGATGATCTCCGAGGATTAAAAGAGAATGTAATAGTCGGGCGTCTTGTTCCTGCTGGAACAGGGTTGGCACACCATAAGAGGCGTCAGAGGAAAAAACAATCAATAAAGAATCTTGATCAGATGTCGATGCTAACACCTACTGATGCTGTTAGTGATGAGGTCTCTGAAACCAAGATCGAGACGGAATTAACAAAATAACATTATATTTTTATTTATAACTAACAGTGGTGTGAAAATTGAAATCCTGTCTTGACAGAAGCATTATAGGAGATTAGAATTCCGCGCCTTCAACGGACGTAGTGGGTTTTCGTTTGTTGTGTTTTTGAGGCTCTCTCTGTACGGGAAGAGTCTTATTTATTAGGAGAAATTTAGATGGCTACAATTAACCAGCTAGTGCGCAAGCCAAGAAAGAAGAAACGGGAAAAGAGTAATGTTCCTGCTTTGGAGGCATGCCCTCAAAAGCGTGGTGTTTGTACTCGTGTTTATACAACAACACCTAAGAAGCCTAACTCGGCAATGAGAAAAGTAGCTCGTGTGCGTTTGACTAATGGTTTTGAGGTTACTAGTTATATTGGTGGAGAAGGTCATAATTTACAGGAACACTCGGTTGTATTGATTCGTGGTGGTCGTGTTAAGGATCTGCCTGGTGTGCGTTATCATGTGGTGCGTGGTAGCTTAGATACACAAGGAGTTCAAGATCGTAGACAGGGGCGTTCTAAATATGGGGCTAAGCGTCCTAAGAGTTAAAATAGTTGTTTTTAAATTTTAATGAAGTTGTTTAATTCGTAGTTATTGTAAGTGGGATAGGTTATGCCTAGAAGAAGAGAAGTTCCTAAACGTGTTATTCTTCCAGATCCAAAGTTCAAAAGTGAGCTGTTAGCGAAGTTTATAAATACCATTATGAAAGATGGTAAAAAATCAATTGCTGAAAGAGTTGTGTACGGAGCTTTGGATCAGATTTCCGCAAAAAAAGGCGGAGACGGTATGGAGGTTTTAGATTTGGCATTGGAGAATGTAAAGCCTTCTGTAGAGGTTAAGTCGCGTCGTGTTGGGGGAGCTACTTATCAAGTGCCTGTAGAGGTTCGTCCTTCTCGTCAAAATGCGCTAGGCATGCGTTGGTTGGTTGATGCGGCGCGTCGTCGTGGTGAAAAATCAATGGCTTTAAAGTTGGCGGGTGAGCTAATTGATGCATCAGAGAAGCGTGGGTCTGCAGTTAAAAAGCGCGAAGATACTCATAAAATGGCTGAGGCAAATAAGGCGTTTGCTCATTTCCGTTGGTAATGATTTAAAACCTTTAGAATAAAGTAGACTTCTTATCATGGCACGTGTGACTCCTCTGGGTTTGTATCGAAATATTGGCATAATGGCTCATATTGATGCAGGTAAGACAACAACAACAGAACGTGTGCTTTTTTATACAGGTGTTTCCCATAAAATGGGAGAAGTTCATGATGGTGCTGCCATT
>Ga0256832_1003186_pt1 | contig 11181 bp, 8 predicted proteins | sample 134614metaG_FD_190534 | JGI IMG/M metagenome (GOLD analysis project Ga0256832, IMG submission 190534) | Hydrothermal vent microbial communities from Lau Basin, Pacific Ocean - 134-614 | ecosystem: Environmental > Aquatic > Marine > Hydrothermal vents | place: Pacific Ocean: Lau Basin | collected...
GAGGCAAACAGCAAAAAGCGTTTGCAGGAAATACAGGATCAGTTTAGAAATATCTTTAAAAAGTCAAAATTAAGCCAAAAACTTCCATTTTGATTTATTTTTCGTCTTATACTTCGCGTATTTTTTCAGATAGACTCAATTAAATAACTTATGCCTGCTACAGACCCCAATCAGATTGCCCATATACTCACCGAAGCACTGCCTTATATACAGCGTTATTCAGGTAAAACCATCGTCATAAAATATGGTGGAAATGCCATGACCGACGAAGATTTAAAACGCAGTTTTGCCCGCGATGTGGTGTTGCTTAAACAGGTTGGAATCAATCCGGTAATCGTTCATGGAGGTGGTCCACAAATCGGTAGCCTGCTTGAAAAAATCGGCAAGAAAAGTCATTTTATTGAGGGTATGCGCGTCACAGACAGCGAAACCATGGACGTGGTGCAAATGGTTTTGGGTGGGCTGGTGAATAAACAGATCGTCAGCGATATTAATCTCGCAGGGGGTAGAGCCATTGGTCTGACCGGAAAAGACGGCAAACTTATCCTTGCCAAAAAACTTGAATTAAAATCAAAAGCACAGGAACAGCAACCTTCCGAAATTATTGATCTGGGACATGTTGGTACGGTCAATAAAATCAATGCGGGGATTGTAAGGTTACTGGAAAGTGAAAAATACATCCCGGTAATCGCACCTGTTGGCGTCGGTGATGATGGCGCATCATACAATATCAATGCAGACCTGGTCGCGGGAGAAATGGCAGCCACCCTTGGCGCAGAAAGACTTTTGCTATTGACCAATACACCTGGTGTTCTTGATAAACAGGGCGAGTTATTAACCGGTCTGAGCAAGGAAGATATTCAGCGCCTTACTGATGATGGCACGATTCAGGGCGGCATGTTGCCCAAAATACAATGCGCGCTCGATGCGGTTGCCGCAGGAACCCAGTCAGCCTGTATTATTGATGGACGAGTTCCACATGCAGTCTTGCTTGAATTATTAACAGATGAAGGTATGGGGACGTTACTAAAACAATAGCTTCAGTAACTACTCAGCTTGCCCTCTATTTTGTCCAATAGCTGCGTTAAAAGGTGGTGGGTCAAACCTGTGTTTTGTAGGTCGGATTAGCCCAAGCGTAATCCGACAAAATCGTGGCACTATGTTGGATTACGCTACGCTAATCCAAGCTACGCATTGGGTAAATCAACAGGTTTATCCACGACTAAATTCTTAACCGCGAAGAGCATAGTTTTTTTGGGTTTGGAGCTTTATCCCTACTGCTTCCGTATCAGCTTTCTGATAATAAAGCGTGCGGGATGGCAGTTGTTTAACACTTTCTGTGTATTTTCTGAAGCTGCTTTGTTTTCAAGCAATTCACATAAGGCTTTGGCACAGTAGGCACTGCTAATAACCCCGCGAGAACCCAGTCCACCAAGTACAAACAAACCCTGCTGGTATTTTGCCTGCGGGTATTTTTTCCATTTCTTTCCCTGATGCAAATCATGGTAGTTTTCTTCGTAAAATGCTTTATGCGGTAAAGCACCGACATAGGGAAAACGGTCTGGTGTGGTCATGCGGACAGCAACGTGAGCGCTTGAGCGTTGCCCCAGGCTATGTGCAAACTCGGGTAAATAGTTTTGCAGGGAGTCATAGTTTTGCCGGTCTGATTCCGCCTTGATTTGAGGAGCAGAACAGTCGCGTTCAAAGGTTGCCCCGAAAATATGAACAGGCTGTTGAGAACAATCGGAGTGCAAGGCTGGAGTTAAATATCCTTCATGTCCAATCACTGTTTTCAAGTGCTTTGAATAATCTGAAGCTTCTGCAAAAGTTGTCTGCCCCGCCACCGGCACTCCTGGAAGAAAAGCTGATTGCGCAAAGCCATGCAGGTCTTTTCCATTCGCAATAATGACCACTTCAGCTTGCGCGATTAGATTATGGGCAGAATCTACAAGCTGCCATTGCTTGCCATTTTTTTGCAGTGAAATAATTTGCGTCTGTTTTATAATTTTGCAGCCAGCTTGCGCGCCTGCTGTCTCTTCTCTCCCTTCCGGGCATAAAGCATTGGCATAATCAGCGGGGTTAATCCAGCCGCCTTCAGGAAAATAGCTGGATTTAAAAGGCAACTCGATGCCCGCCACCTGACTGCTCTGTTTTTCATCCAGTAACTGTATAAAATCTTCCCCCAGGTGACGCGCTTTAAGCTCGTGCCAGCGTTTTAATTCACGTTCATTATGGGTCAGTTGCAATACCCCACACAGGTTGTACCTGATCTTGGTACCCTGGCGTTCAAGCTTTTTCAGAATGGTTTGGGTATAGTGAAAACTGTTTCTGTAAAAATCTTCACCAGGGCTGGCTTTCGCCGTCATTTTGGGAGAGATCACGCCAGCAGGATTTCCTGATGCTTCACTTGCCAGACCAGCATGCCGCTCAAGCAGGGTGACTTGCCAACCAGCCTGGCGCAAATGCCAGCACATTTGACTCCCCGCAAGACCACCACCAATAATAACAGCCTGTCTGTTTTGCCATTCAAACCTGGGGTATTGAAACCAGATTGGTGTCTTCATACTTTCACTCTAATATTCTTTACGATCCAGAAATATATAAAAAAAGGGGGGGATGGGTAGCAGGGTTACAGAAGACAGAGGCTACTTCTTTTTGCTGCGTCTGGTTGTTGTTTTGTAGGGTGTCTTTTTGTTTTGACGGTAGATTTGGGAAGGAGACAGTTTGGCGCGTTTCTTGCCTCGTCCTTCAAAGGGGTTTTCTCCCGTTTTAAACTGGATTCTTACCTGCGTACCTTTTAACTTCAGTGTTTCCCGAAAATAATTCATCAGGTAGCGTTTATAACTGCCCGGGATTCGTTTCGTCTGGTTGCCATGAATAATCACCGTAAAAGGGTTGTTTCCACCCTGGTGAGCATAGCGCAGTTTTATGCGTCGTGAGGCGACAACAGGCAATTGATGTGCATCAACAGCGGTTTGCAAGATGCGAGTCATGCGTGATGTCGAGACATTGAGCATGGCTGAATCATAGGCTTCATGCACTGATTTATATAAATGTCCAACGCCTGTGCCATGCAGCGCAGAAATAAAGTGTTTGTCTGCAAAATCAAGAAAAGGCAGCTTTACTTCCAGTTTGACCTTGATCTGCTCACGCTGGTAATCATCCAGACCATCCCACTTGTTGATTGCAACGACCAGAGAACGTCCGGCATCCAGGATCAGACCAAGCAGATGTGCATCCTGGTCGGTTATGCTTTCATGTGCGTCCAGCAACATAATGACCACATGCGCGTGCTCAATGGCAGACAATGTTTTGATAATGCTGAAGGTTTCGATTTTTTCCCTGACCTTGCCCCGGCGTCGCACACCTGCGGTATCAATCAGTGTATATTTTTGTCCGTCACGTTCATAAGGCACATAAATGCTGTCGCGCGTGGTACCAGGCTGGTCAAACGCGACTACACGTTCCTCACCCATAATGCGGTTGATCAGGGTGGATTTGCCGACGTTGGGACGCCCCACAAAAGCGATGCGAATACTGTCTGCAAATTCGTCGGGGACTTCGTCTGCATCATCTTCATCCTCGGGGAATGTCTCCAGCAGATGATTGATCATCCGGGTTACACCGCGCCCGTGAGCTGCGGCAATGGCAAAAACATCCTTGAATCCAAGCTGATAAAATTCAGCAACGGCTTGATCTGGATCGACGGCATCTGTCTTGTTGACCACCAGATACACATCCTTGCCCGCCCGCCTTAGTCGTTCAGCGACCAGATGATCTGCCGAGGTCAGCCCTTCGCGCCCATCGACTATAAACAAAACCGTATTGGCTTCATCCACCGCAAGCCAGGTCTGATTTGCCATATACTCGTCAATACCGGCATCATCACCACTTAAGCCCCCCGTATCAATGACCAGATAGCTGCGTTCTTCACCGCCCAGAACCCCCTGACCATATTTGCGGTCACGAGTCAGTCCCGGAAAATCAGCCACCAGTGCATCTCGCGATTTGGTCAGGCGATTAAATAAAGTGGATTTGCCGACATTGGGACGACCGACGAGTGCGAATACGGGTTTCATGTGTTTGGAATACTGCTTAAATTTTTATGGCAGGCAAGGATAACACAGGGACGGCGCAATGATAAATCCGAGAACAGGAAGCGTTGTGAGCTGGTTATGCTCACAAGTATCTAACCATAGACCGGACTAATGATATTTGTAACACCCATCCCTCCTCTTTTTTATATATTTTTGTGTTGTGGAACGAAACACGGGAGCAATAGTTAATACCGTGCCGTGCCACCCCGTATTCCGCAGGGCTTCATACGGGCTACGGTTCTGTCCTCTGTCCTCTGTCCTCTGTCCTCTGTCCTCTGTCCTCTGCCACCCATCCCCCCTTTTTTTTGATATTTTTAGTTTTGTAGGGTTAGCCCATCTCAAAGCCCCATGGCTTTACGAATCACCTCATTTTTCACCACGGGTATCCGGTTAAACAGGTTCATGCCCAGATTGCGTGCTGTTTTTACAGGGGCGGCAGTATGTCCAAAGAGTAGCCTGAATGCTTCCATGGTGCGCATGGTGAGTACATTGTCGCCACGTCGGGCGCGTTCATAGCGGCGCAGTGTTTTCAGACTGCCTGGATCACGACCATGCTGCGCAAGCTGGGTGGCAAGTTCTACCGCATCTTTAAGACCCAGGTTCACGCCCTGTCCGGCGAGTGGGTGAATTGTATGTGCGGCATCACCAACCAGCGCAATGCGTTCCATTACATAGGGTTTTGCCTGTGAACCACGCAATGGAAACGCGCCCCGATCCCCTACTTTGGTGACTTTGCCGAGCTTGTGATCAAGTGCCTCTGCGAGTGCTTTTTTGAAGTCATTCTTTTTGATAGCGCAATAATAATCTGCCAGATCAGAAGGCAAAGTCCAGACAATCGAGCTGCTGCCATCTGCAAGCGGCAAAAAAGCAACAGGTCCGGTTGACTGAAAGCGTTGCCATGCCGTGTATTCGTGGGGTTTTTCCGTCTTAACCACTGTAACCAGCCCGCTTTGACCATAATCATCGCGTTGAATATCAATGCCGGCGAGCGTACGCACCTGTGAATTGGCACCGTCTGCGCCAACCAGCAATTTTGCGCTAATCTGTTCCTCATTATCGAGTGTGACTATGACCTTGTCAGTTTCGACGCTCAAGTCTTTTAGCTTGTTGGGTTGATACAGGCGGGCTGTTTCAAGTGATGTAAAGGCATCAGCAACGCCTAGCTGAATAATCCGATTTTCAATAATATGCCCAAGGTCAGGCTCGCCCAGCTCGGCAGCCTCAAAACGCACATGCCCATCGCCAGCAGCATCCCAGACTTGCATCGCCTCATAGGGACAGGTTCGCATGGCTTTGATTGCATCCCAGGCTCCGGCATCCATGAGCGCATTTTGTGAGGCACGACTGATCGCCGAGACGCGCAGATCGTATGCATCATCCGCAGAAAAAGGTTTGGCGGCAAAGGCTTCAATCACGGCAACTTTTTTGCCCTGTTTGGCAAGCAGACAGCCGAGCGTTGCGCCAACCATGCCGCCACCGTTTATTATGACATCGTAGTGTTTCATATTATTGCTTCATATTTTGTAGCCTAAGCTCTGAGTGCCAGACCGCGTGCCAGGCGTGATTGTCGATAGTTAATGCCCATGCTTTGTGTGGTAATCCATTTCCGCAAGGGCGCGATACGGTCAACGCTGATTAAACCTGCGGCGCGTGCATGACCCAGCAGAAAATCATCGTTGGAAAACAGGCGCACCAGAGAGTCAGTATAACGTACCGTGGTTTTCAGATCACCCTGACGCAGTTTTTCATAGTCCTGTAGCAGTTTTTCAGTTCCGGGATCATTCTTGTTATTTGCCTTGTTTTGGCAGATCAGTTCAGCCAGTACCGCCACATCACGCAGGGCAAGATTGAGTCCTTGTCCGGCAACCGGATGCATGGTATGTGATGCGTTGCCGATAATCACAGTTCGTGTAGCCGTATTTCGCACCGATGTTACCAGCGCCAGCGGGTAGCTTGAGCGCTTTCCAACCTTTGTAAAACGACCCAGACGGTAGCCAAATTCCTTGCCGAGTTTTTTTAGAAAGTCGTGATCACTCAGATTCATGGTGTCATTCAAAGCATTATTGGCGTCTCTGGTGTCGTGTGTCCAGACCAGCGAACAACGGTTGTCTGAAAGGGGTAGCAGCGCAATCGGTCCGGTTTCGGTAAAGCGTTCAAATGCCTGGTTCTGGTGTGGCTTTTCAGTCGAAACATTGGCGATCAGGGCTGCCTGATTGTATTCGGAGCGATTATAACCGATAGCGCATAATTGACGAATTTTGGATTGGGTACCATCAGAGCCAACCAGTAGTTTTGTTTTGAGTCTGCGTGGCTTTTTGCCCTGTTGTTGCAATGTAACAATCAGGTAATCCTGCTGTTTCTCAAGCGCACTCACCGTTGCGGGTACGATTTGTTCAATAGTGCTTTTATTTAAACGCTGGTAAAGTTGCTTTCCCAAAATACGACTTTCTACCAGATAGCCCAGAGCAGGTACTTTCTCTTTTTCAGCATCAAGACGAGCCGCGCCAAAATGCCCGCGATCAGAAATGTGTATTTTTTTGATTGCGGTGGTTTTATCCTGCAACTCATCCCACAGACCCATGCCCTTGTAAATCAGGCTGGAACCATAAGAAAGCGCAATCGCACGGTCATCGTAGGAAGGCTGCTCAGCAACGCCAAACTCATAAGTATCAACCAGCCCCACCTTAAGTTTAAGCGGAGTCAGCGCAAGCGCAAGACTGGCACCAACCATACCACCACCGATAATGAGCACATCGTAAACAGAATCGTTAGCTGTATTTTTGTGTGTAGATTGTTTGCTATTTTTTTTCATGGCGCGTTTTATGGATTCGTTCCGGCAGAAAATATATAAAAAAAGGGGGGGATGGGTTGTTATTATACCCATCCCCCCCTGTTTTTATATATTTTAAGGGATATATTTGAGTAGTAGTGTTGATTTAGGCGGGGTCGATGTCGCTTTGCAAAACCAACCATCGAAGCCCAAATCTGGTCGCTTGCGTAATTTGAACTAACGGATTTATATTAAAAATGGCAGGTTTTTATTACGCAGACTCCTAATTGTTCAGAAATTGCGACTTCCCTGAAATTGCCTGTTTTTTTTCTATCCTGCTTGAGTATAAGGAGGGTAGAATACGGCTTTTATTTTACATACAGGCAAGCAGTAAATGAAAATCGCAATTGCAGGAACTGGCTATGTTGGCTTATCCAATGGTGTTCTTCTCGCGCAACATAATGAAGTGGTGGCTTTAGATATCAACCCTGAAAAAATCGAACAGTTAAATAAAAAAATATCTCCAATTGCAGATAATGAAATCGAGGATTTTTTAGAAAACAGGTCACTTGATTTTCGAGCGACACTTGACAGGAATGAAGCCTATGCGGATGCAGATTTTGTTATTATTGCGACTCCAACAGACTACGATGCAAACACAAATACCTTTAATACAACTTCTGTAGAGTCAGTCATAAGGGATGTTCTGCAGACTAACCCTGACACCGTCATGATAATCAAGTCGACAGTGCCGGTGGGTTACACTAAACAGATTAAACAAGAATTTGCGACTGACAATATTATTTTTTCTCCAGAATTTTTAAGAGAGGGTAAGGCTCTTTATGACAATTTGTATCCTTCACGCATTATTGTTGGAGAACAATCCAGTCGAGCCGAATTATTTGCGAAGTTGCTGACTCAGGGTGCGTATAAAAAAGATATTCCGGTTCTTTTTACTGATTCTACTGAAGCAGAAGCCATAAAGCTTTTTTCAAATACCTATCTGGCAATGCGGGTTGCCTATTTTAATGAGCTTGATACCTATGCACAGATACATCAATTAGATAGCAGGCAGATCATTAAGGGAGTAGGGCTGGATCCGCGCATTGGAGATCATTATAACAATCCTTCTTTTGGCTATGGCGGCTATTGTCTTCCTAAAGATACCAAGCAGCTATTGGCTAATTACAAAGATGTCCCGAGCAACCTGATCAAAGCCATTGTAGAGTCAAATCGCACCCGAAAGGATTTTATTGCGGATCTGGTTATTAAGCAAAATCCGCAAATCGTAGGAATTTACCGGCTTATTATGAAATCAGGCTCAGATAATTTCAGGGCATCATCCATCCAGGGAATTATGAAACGCATTAAAGCAAAGGGGATTGAAGTGGTGGTTTATGAACCTGAGCTACGCGAAGCTGATTTCTTTCGCTCTCGTGTTATAGGCGACCTTGATGAATTTAAAAGATTATCTGATGTGGTGGTGGCAAACCGCTTGTCAGATGATATTGAGGATATTAAAAACAAGGTCATTACACGCGATTTGTTTGGTAATGATGCCTGATATTATATAACTATTCAGCCATTACGATATTATTATAAACCTCTTGTTTAAGTAGTCTTTTATGAATATTGATGTATTCAATGGTGATGCCGATGGCATTTGCGCCTTAATTCAATATCGCTTTGCTTTTCCTGCAAAATCCACACTGGTCACGGGGGTAAAGCGGGATATACAATTGCTGGACAGGGTTTCAGCCAGGCAGGGAGACAAGATCAATGTGTTTGATATTTCCATGCAAAAAAACAGAAAAGCACTTGAAAAGTTACTTAATAATGGTGTGTCTGTATTTTATGTTGATCACCACATCAGTGGGGAAATACCGGAAAACCCCGGGCTGGAAGCGATAATTGATACTTCGCCAACTATTTGCACAAGCTTGCTGGTAGACAAGTATTTAAATGGTCAATTCAGGCAATGGGCTATTGTTGCAGCATTTGGTGATAATATGACAAATAGTGCTAATGAGGCTGCAAAAACACTCTCGCTCTCAGATGAGAGCGTGCATAAACTAAAGAAACTCGGCATCAGCATCAATTACAATGGCTATGGAAGCAGCCTCGATGATCTGCATTTTAAGCCTGCTGATCTTTACCTGAAAATGTCAGCCTATAAGTCACCACTTGATTTTATATCTGATCCAGACTCATGCTATAAAAAACTGCAAGCGGGGTATGATGATGATATTGCAAAAACCGAAAGCCTGAAACCTGAATATCTGAAAGGCAATACTGCTGTATACAAACTACCTGATAAGCTCTGGGCAAGAAGGGTAAGTGGCGTTTTTGGCAATATGCTGGCAAACCGCTTCCCTGATAGAGCACACGCAATATTGAGTCACCACAATGAAGCTGGTTATGTGATTAGTGTCCGCGCACCATTAAATAATCTGAATTATGCGGGAGAACTCTGCTCGAAGTTTGCTGGTGGCGGTGGTCGCAAAGGAGCCGCAGGAATTAACCAGCTAGCGGAAAATGAATTGGATAAGTTTATTTCGCAGTTTCAAGAAACATACAACTAAATGAAAATAAATGAATAGCTCAAAAAAACAAATTAGTCCTTATGGTGGAAATCTGTGCAACCTTGTTTTGGAGCAAAAGGATGCAGAAAGACTAAAAATTGAGGCAGCAAATTACCCTGCTGTTACACTTACACAGCGGCAAATTTGTGATTTGGAGCTTCTGATGAATGGTGCTTTCAGCCCCCTGACAGGCTTTATGACACGCCAGGATTATGAATCAGTCATCAATAAAATGAAGCTGGCAAATGGTTTGCTCTGGCCGATACCTGTTATTTTTGATGTTTCAGTTAAATTTGTAGAAGAAAAGCAAATACAAACAGGCTCTAAAGTGGCATTACAGGATGGTGAAGGTTTTATGCTGGCGGTGCTCACTGTGGAAAGCATCTGGACACCGGACAAGGAAAAAGAAGCAGAAAAAGTATATGGTACAAACTCCAGGGAGCACCCTGGGGTGCACTATCTGTTTGATAAAACCCGGGATGTTTATATAGGTGGTGGTATTCAGGGGGTTCAGCTTCCTGATGCCTATGTTTTCGGTTCTTATCGGCGCACTCCACTACAACAAAGGACTATATTTTTAAAAAAGGGATGGCGCAAGGTCATAGGCTATCAAACCAGCAAGATTATCCACCGCCTGCAACGAGAGCTGTTGCTTTCTATTGCAAGAGAACATCAGGCACAGATATTAATTCATCCAAGCATTGGCAGCACCAAGCCTGGAGACACACATTACTACACGAGACTTCACTGTTATCAAGCGGTTCTAAAATACTTTCCAAAACAGATTGCAATGCTTTCTGTAATGCCGCTTTCGATGCGAATGGCTGGTGCCAGAGAAAGCCTCTGGTATGCCATTATTCATCAAAACTATGGTTGCACGCACTTTGTCGTTGGTCCCAATCATGCACTCCCTCCCCAAAATGAAGAGCTTGAATATTCCTACGAATCGCAGAAACTGGTAAATGAATATGCAGATCATCTGGATATCAAAATGATTCCGGTAGAAGAATATCAATACCTCCCCAGTTGCAACTGTTTTCTGCCAGTATCAAAGATTCAGAAAAAAAATGAAAGCGGTGTGCGTTTTCTTGAAAGCAAAATACGGGAAAACCTGCATGCAAACAAAGCGGTTCCTCAATGGTGTAGCTATCCTGAAGTGCTTGAGGAGATGAAAAAAGCTTACCCGTCCAGATCAAGGCAGGGTTTTACCCTGTTCTTCACTGGTTTGTCGGGTTCGGGTAAGTCAACCATTGCCAAAATAGTTAATGCACAGTTAATTGAACACGGATCACGCCCAGTGACTTTACTTGATGGGGACGTGGTAAGATTAAATCTTTCATCGGAACTGGGATTTTCGAAAGCACATAGAGACCTGAATATTCGCCGCATCGGTTTTGTCGCAAATGAAATCACCAAAAACCGGGGAATTGCAATATGCGCACCAATAGCACCGTATAGCAAAACCAGAAGAGACGTCAGGGCACTAATCGAGGAACATGGCACGTTTATAGAAATTTACGTCTCTACCCCGCTGGAAGTCTGTGAAGCCAGAGACAGAAAGGGTCTCTATGCAAAAGCCAGAAAAGGAATTATTCCTGAATTTACCGGCATTAGTGATCCGTATGAGAAACCTGAAAATCCGGAACTTGATATTGATACATCAACAAAATCACCTCTGGAATCAGCCCAGGAAGTCATTTTATATTTATTTCAGAAAGGTTTTCTGGAGTAA
>Ga0256832_1003187_pt1 | contig 11180 bp, 8 predicted proteins | sample 134614metaG_FD_190534 | JGI IMG/M metagenome (GOLD analysis project Ga0256832, IMG submission 190534) | Hydrothermal vent microbial communities from Lau Basin, Pacific Ocean - 134-614 | ecosystem: Environmental > Aquatic > Marine > Hydrothermal vents | place: Pacific Ocean: Lau Basin | collected...
GATTCTGCTCATAGGCCTTGGCCACTTTGCGCACGCCGCTTTCCTTGAGATAACCGGCGTTGCCCACCGCAAGAAAGGTTGCATACTGCGCAGAAGCCAGCATGAAAGCAGTATTGACCAGATCCGTGTGATTGCCTTCATCTTTGAGCCGGTTGGCAACGGCTATGAATTGATCCACCATATTGAGAATCTGCTCATCCCTGTTGGGCTTTTCGCTCATTGCATCATACCTCCAGTAAAATCTGGCGGAATTATCCCACAAGTTTCCCCGGGAGGGTCACATTCATGAGCTCGGTGGTCGTTGCCGGATCCTGAGAAATGGATGCTCTGCCTACCGATACGAAAGGGAACATAGCAGGAGTACCGGCAACACCGCCCAAAGCAGGCTGCTGAGCTGGGAGCATTGTCGATCAATCTTGGCAACCGCGCCTTGATACGCGTCCGGTTTGAAGTACTGAGGACGGTATATTTGGTCGCCGAGGTCCACACAATATGTTGTGTTCAGCCGTAAAACATCAATCCCGCCTGAGCTCATGCAGGGGTTTGCGGGACAGTTTGCGTTTCAGTTTTCTCTGCACACTGACCGGCACCAGGCGGGACATCAGGCGGCCTACCCGCCTCTGACGCAATGACAGCAGATGAATCAGCAGTTGCTCGCGGAATCCCCGGTTACCCTGGCCTGCCTGGGCGCGCCGGCTCTCCCACAACAACTCATCGAGCCAGCTGTTTGCAACCGGAGCGGGCATCTCCATTTCGGCTGCTGCCGGGTCGGGCAGATAGTCCTGGCGATAGAAACCGGAGCCGGATTCCGGCCAGGGCTGTGCCTCCCAGGGGAAAGGGCCAGGCTCCCTCTCCGGCAAGCTGCCGGCTGCTTGCATGAACCAATCCAGCCAGTCTGCCGTGGATGACTCCCAGGACCGTATCCAGCTCAAAGGCCGTCCCTGCAAGCGCTCGGGAAAGGCGCCCAGATCCGGAGCAACCAGGGGCAGGCCGGTGAGCAGAATCTCACTCAGGGTGTAACTATAAGTTTCAGGCCACAAAGCGGTAAACCAGACCAGATCCGGCTGGATGCGCTCCAGGTGTTGCATAAGATCCGCTTCCGCATAGGCGCCATGCTCCACCACAGCGACATCCAGGGGACGGTAAGCATAACCCAGAAGATGAAATTCCAGGGGCAGTTCACGGCGGCGCGCTTCCACGGCAACAGATTCCAGTACATCTGCGCCTTTTTCCGGACTCAGCGCCCCCAGAACCAGTACCCGCAAAGGACGCCGCTCCCCGGCCACAGGGTTGATACTGGGCGGCCAGGGCATGTGCTGTTCGCTATCCGGATGCCAGGCCACATGATAGGAGGCATCCGGGAAATAGCGCTGGTATTCATTCACTGTCCAGGCGGAAGGCGCAATAACCCTTTCCGCGCCATACAGCAAGCGCTTCTGGTTTTCCTGCCATTCCTCCAGGCTCACCGTCAGGGGATAAGCGCTGGACTGGGTCTGGAGATCCGGAGTGTAACGCCCCCGGGCATCCGTCTGGCTGGGATGGGCGTTGATGAAATAGTAGTCATGCAGGGTCACATCGAAAGGCAGGCCCAGGTCATCCGGCAGACCCCAGAGGCAGGTTTCCAGGCCCAGGGTGTGGTGAAAGTGAATCCGCTGCAGACCCAGACTGCCCAGCAGCCGCACCAGCTGCGGATACATGGCCGGCAGATCGAAAAAGAGTTTCGGCGCTTCATCGTCGCAGCCAAAGGCCAGTTCGATGCCCAGGCCCTCCACCGGTCGGATCACCAGACTGTCCATCTGCGCGGACAGCCATTCCGACAGCTCCCGGATATGCTTTTTGGTGCCGCCGCCCAGATGATGGGTGAGATGCAGCACCTTTTTCCTTGGAGAACGCCGCAGCATCTCCAGCAGCACCCGCACACGATAAGCCAAGGCGGGATCTTCATGGACATGCTGTTCCACCAGGAGATGGTAGTCCGGATGCAGCTCCCGGAGAATCTCCTGGGCCCGGGCTATGCGCGCTTCCTGCTCATGGGAGAAACTCACCCCTCCTTCATGGAACACGAAGGTATCGCAGCACAGGACATTGCGCCATCCCAGGGCCGCCGCGCGGCGGCAGAAATCATTTTCTTCGCCATAGCCCCTGCCAAAGCGCTGTTCATCGAACAGGCCGGTTTGTTCCAGGCAGTCCCTGCGTATGTACTGGCAGAACCCCACGCCTGTGGGTATATCCACCTGTTCGCCGGCATTGACCTCAGCAAACACATGATCCAGCTCCGCCAGGGGCCAGTGCTGCGGCAGATCGCTGGACTGGCAGAAACGGGGAAAACTGCAGATAGTGGCATTGTTGGAGAACGGCGTAACCGTGCCAATGCGGTCGTCCGCATAGGCTGCCGCCACCAGCCGGTCCAGCCAGTCGTTGGCCACCTCCGTGTCACTGTTGAGCAGCACCACATCGTTGTCCCGGCTCAGGCTCATGCCACGGTTCACGGTTCCCACGAATCCAAGATTCCGGGGATTCTCCAGAAGCAACACCTGCTGATGCCTGGCGGCGACAGATTTCAGGTAATCCCCCATGGCGGGGTCCGGAGATGCATCATCGATGATGACCAGCCGGTAGTCTGTCTGCTGAGGACAGGCCAGCACAGAGTCCAGGCAGCGCTGCAAAGCTTCCCGGCCTCCATATACCGGCACGATCACGTCAATCTGGCGGCTCATTTCTGTTTGTCCAGGGACAGCAGCTTGACGGCCAGGCGGATCACGGGATGCAAGCGGATAACCCGCAGATGATCGAGTTCCTCCTGCATGTGTGCCATGAGCCTGTTGGCCTCCTGCAGCTGCTGATCCCGCTCCTTCACTACAACGCCGGCATGTTCCAGTTCGGCAGCCAGTTGCTGCAGCTGCTGATCCCGCTCCTCAACGATCTTTCTCGCATATTCCAGGTCTTTGGCCAGCCTGGACAGGGCTTCGTCCTTCTCGTGGACGGTATCGAGAGCCTGCTGGTGTTTGTCACCCATGGCCTGCAATTCATTGTTCACCTGGAACAGGCGCGCATTGCAGGTCTCAAGACCATGCCCCAACGCCCCGCCGCCGGCCAGCAGGGATTCGAACTCTTCCCACAGCAGATCCAGGCTCTGCATATCCAGGGGATCCTTCTGCAGCAGGCGGTAAGCCTGAGCCGCCATACTCACTACAGGCATGCTTTCCCCCTGAAAACGGCTGTGCTGGTGGCGAAGTCCCGGATCCACCTCTGCATCGATACGGGGCGCGGCGTCTTCCAGGGGCACAGGCCAGGATACCCCCAGATCCTGTTCCAGGCGCCGGACAACCGGGTGCCAGTCATCGAGAAGCTGCGCATAGTCCAGGATAGAGCGGCGCAGATCCCGGCTGTGGCGTTCACTGTCCCCGCTGTAACGCAGCCACAGCAGATTGGCACTGACCGGATCCAGGGGATCTCTTCGGCACAGGGAAGCCGCCACTTCCCAGGGGGCGCGCAATGCCAGCACCACCAGCGGGCGGAATCCCTGGGCCTCTGCAGCCTGTTTCCAGAAAGGCAGGGTGAGGCACAGGCGGGGATCCTTGAGCACCGCCAGGGAAACCGAAGCAAAGGCCGATGCAAGAAACTGCTGCGCCCTGTGTTGCAGGTCCTGCACAGAAGCACGATCCCAGCAATTCTCATCCAAGGGCAGAAAGTCGTACCAGTGGCGGCCCAGCTCCGCGAGCAATGTCTCGTTGATGGCTACCAGTTCCTGGTGTTCCCAGAATCCCTTGGCGTTGACCCCTTCCTGGGCTTGTAGCAGATCCTCACCGACTTCAGCGCCCAGAAGATTCAGTACCCGCGCAAGAACCGAAGTGCCGCTGCGGTGCATGCCAACCACCAAGATCAACTGCTTCTCAGCCATCCCTGCCTCACCCGGCTCCATGCATCCGCGGGAAGGCGGGCAAGGAAACTGTCAACGGATTCATGTAAGCTTTGCACATACCCCGTGATGATACGTGTTTTTGCACGCCAGATGAATCATGAGTAACAGCGGCAGCTACAGTTATTCCTTCAGCTACAACCTGACCCCGGATCCAGACGCCGACACCCCCGCGGAAGATCTGCTGGCTTTCGATGCCTGCCACGAATATCCCCTACCTCAGGGACAGATGCTTCTGCGCAGTCCGGTCACAGGCCGCCAGTCCGTGGTCACCCATGATGTGCTGTTTTCCCTGCACCAGTGCCATCAGTTCAAAACACTGAAAGAACACAACCTGCACTTGCAGAAAACCATTCCCGAACTGTCCGGGCAGACGGAAGACATCAACCAGGTGCTCAACAGCGTATCCCGCATGGGGCTGATGCTTTCGGCCAGGAAGAAAGCAGAAGAACTCAAGCCGGCAGCATCGGCAACCGAGGAAGCGCGAAGCCACTGTTACTGCATACTCACCTGCGACCGTCCGGAGGCTGTCTCACGGTTACTCGATAGCTTGGCGCAAAACCACCGGTTTCAGGACACCAACCGCTACTTCCTGATCGATGATTCCCGCCAGGCCGGCCACCAGCAGACCAACCGGGCGTTATGCGAATCCTTTTCCCGGGATCAGGGAATCGAACTTCTGTACTTCGGGCAACAGGAACAGAACGATATTCAGAAACGCCTCGAACAGGCATTGCCGGAACACCGGGAAGGCATTGAGTTTCTCCTTGGAACCCAGGATCGAGACAAAGCCACCTACGGCCGTTCACGCAACTGGGCACTGCTCCTGGGCGCAGACAGCAGACTCATACTCATGGATGACGATGCCCTGTTCCAGCGCATCCGCGCACCGGAAGGATCTTCCGGGGCAATACTTACCTCGGCCATTCGTAGCGCCAGGTTTTTTTCCGGCCCCAGAGACTGGGAAGCCCTTGCCGACCCGGAAAACCGGGATCCCACTGCCCGTGAGTTCACCGCTGCTCTTGGAAAAACCCTGCCGGAAGCCCTGGCACTGATCAGCCGGGAGGAACTGCCTCCCGAAGCCTTTCGCCAGCTGAATGCGTATGACTATGCACAGTACGCAGGCAACTCCCGGGTCTTGATCACATCCTGCGGCAGCGTAGGCGATCCCGGCACCTCCGGCAACACATGGCTCTACCTGCTGGACAGGGAATCCCGGGAGAACCTGTATGCGGATGAAGCCGCCTACCGGCGTCATCTATTGGAACGTAATCTGTGGTCCGGCAGAAAAGATTATGCTTTTCTCAACAGCTTTGTGCTCATATCCCAGATCACCGGGATAGACGCCCGGGAGTGCCTGCCACCTTACTTTCCACTTCAACGCAACGAAGACCTGCTGTTTGGCGAAATGCTGCGCTACCTGCATCCTTTCGCACTCCAGTTGGATCTGCCCTGGGCAGTGCCTCACCTCCCTCTGGAAGAACGCCGTTGGAAAGAAAACCTGGCCATGAAACCTCCTCACCATGGTCTTCTTTCTTTCTCTGCAGAGATGCTGGGGCGACAACGGGAACAGAACCCGGCGCTCACTCCCGGCAGACGCCTGCAATCTCTGGCGGATCTGTTTTACTGCCTGGCAGAATCCAGCGATCAGGCGTTGCTCAACCAGCTGGCGCAAACCACCTTGCGGCACACCACCGCCCATATCCAGCAGATGAGTGATATTCTCGACGATAGCCCCGAAGCCCCCGGATACTGGCGCCATGACCTGCAGGCCGTCGTTCAGAATCTGCAACAGAGTCTGACCCGCCCCACCCCCGAGGGTTTTGTCGATATCAGCGGTGATCCGCTGGCTCAGAGGGAAACCGCGAGGCAGTTGTGGCAGGCGTATGCCAAAGGCCTGGAAGCCTGGATTGCATGCAGGGAATGGGCGCAGCAGGCGCTATGAAGAACGCCGGGTGGCCGCCTCGTAGGCATCCAGCACCTGCCCTGCTTTCCCCTGCATCTTGGAGACGCCCTTTTCTATCCACACGACCCGGTCGCAAAGGTCACGCATCATGCCGATGTTGTGGGACACCAGGATCACACTGCGGTTGGAACGGATACGCCGGTGAATCTCATCAGAAGATTTTTTTCGGAAAGCCACGTCCCCCACGCCCAGCACTTCATCGATGAGAAGCACATCCGGGTCTGCCTGCATGGCAACGGAAAAACCCAGGCGGGCGCGCATTCCCGCAGAATAGCTGGCGACGGGTTCATCGATGAACTCCTCCAGCTCGGCAAAGGCCACCAGTTCTTCCATATGGGCTTCCAGACGGTTCTTCGGCGCCCCCAGCAACATACCGGAAAGAATCGCATTCTCCCGACCGGTGAGCAAAGGCACAAACCCCACCTGCAGGGACAGCATGGACGCGCTCACACCGCTGTTGCGGATTTGTCCTTTGTCTGGCTCGATGATCCCGGCGATAACCCTTAGCAAGGTGGTCTTGCCCACCCCGTTGCGGCCAATGACCCCCAGGGTCTCGCCCTGGCGCAGGGTCAGTGACACATCCCGCAGCGCCCAGTAGGGTTCTCCCCGCCATGGACTGCGTCCCCGGCGGTAAGCCACTCCCACATTCTCCAGGGTCAACACCGGATTCATGCCAACCTCGGATACAGGCGATCCCAGCGTTTCAGTAGGTACTGCCCCAGGGCCAGCATGGCCAGGGACAGTATCAGCACATAGGAGAGCTTGAGCATATCCGGCCATTGACCATGCAGTAGCACATCCCGCCAGGCCTGGATGACATGAACCATGGGATTCAGGGACAACAACCAGGCCAGCCAACCATGCAACTGGCTCACATCGAAAAACACACCGGACAGAAAGAACATGAGCATGAGCACGTTGTTCATCAACAACTTCAGATCAGGCCACAAAGGCGTCAGGGCCGCAAAAGTCAGTCCCACACCGCTGATCAACAGCAACTGCAGGCCCAGCAGGGGCAGGACAGCCAGCCAGGACCAGGACAGGGGCAGGCCATAGATCAGCATGAAGGCCATGAGCAACACCAGGGTTACCAGGAACTTGACGCTGTTCTTCAAAATAACCACTGCGGGGAAAAACACTTTGGGCAGGTAAACCTGGGACATCAGCCCCTTGCCAGACATAATGGCCGTGAGGGACATACGTACCGAGGTATCAAACCATTTCCACGCCACCAGCCCGGTCAGCAACCAGGGGACGAAATTTTCACCGCCACGCTGCAGGGCCACCGCAAAGATGATGTAGAAAGCGCCCATGTAAAGCACCGGCTCCAGCACCCACCACAGCATCCCCATGTAGCCCCGTGCCGCTTCCATTTTCAGATCAGCACGGGTCTTGTATAGAATCAGCTGCCAGTAGTGGGGAGTCATCAGGTTTTCCCCAGGCGGAAAAGCAGGGGCACTTCCAAAACCTTTTCATGGGAAATTCCATGCTCCCAGAGGCCATCTTCTCCCCAGCAGTCACCGTGATCGGCGCACAATACAATGGTCGAACCGGCGAAAGCATCCAGCAACCCGGACAACTGCCCATCCACCCACTCCAGGGCCAGCACCTGGCGCCGCCGGGCTTCCCGGGCATCGTTGTGGTCCGAAAACGGAATGCAAGGGTTGTCTTCAGGCGACCAGGGAGCCCCTTCGAAATAATAGGGCACGTGGGTTTCTCCAATATTGAGAAAAACGAACACAGGCGCTCCCGCTTTTGCCGCCAGTTCCTGTTTCAGCCATGCAAGCTGACGCTGAAGGGACCAGGTATCGCCCGGATAGAAGAAGGATTGAAAATCACCAATCAGATTGCTGGCCGTATCTGTTTCAGGGTTGAACCAGCCAACGGCCCCCGTTCCCAGGGTTCCGTATCCCTTGCGGGCAAACCCATCGATGATATTTCTGCCGTGCAACAGAAAATGTTCTTTCCCCTGACCGGCAATGCCTCCATGGCTCATGCGAAAGATCTTGCCGTACTTGGGGTTTACGCCCGTCTGCCTGGAAGACGCATCTCCCGGGGTAAACCCCATGAACATCGCCATATGGGAAGAATAGGTGAAATTGCCGGGTGCCATAGCCCTGTGCAGATGGCCCAAAGACTTCATCAGCGGCACATGCGCCTGAACAAAACTGTCGTACCGACAGGAGTCCAGCGTCAGCAAAAGCACCGAACGGGGAGACTGGGGAACATAATCGTGGCTGGGCATGGCTCAGCATACTACCAGATATTCAGCCTGTAATTAGGAACCTCAGGGGTCAGCGTCAAATCACGCGAAATCGTTGTTCCTGTGATACCGCGTCTTGATTTGACTCCGCCCCCTGGTAAGAAAGCTCAAAACAAATCAGCACTACCTCAACGAAGTACTGACTTGGTCATTCAGGGCTTTTTGAATACTATCGGCTTGGCCACAAAACTCTCAAAAGCCTTTTCATCAACTTTGGCTTTCGGATCATTCTTCACCTTCAGCCAATAATCGATCTTGATGTCGTTTTCCGCCTTCTTGCGGGCGTCCTCAATCAGTTGTTTTTTCACTTCTTCAAAAGGGCGCACGCTTGAATCTGTCTTGCTCTGCAGAAGAATAAGGTGCAGGCCATAGGAGGTTTTCACCGGTTGGCTGATATCTCCAGGCTTCATATGTTTGAGGGCTTTCTCAAAGGGAGGAACCATGCGGCCTTCTTCAAAACGGCCCAGGGAACCGCCCTTGGAAGCCGTACCCTCGTCCATGGAGTATTTTTTTGCAGCCTCAGCGAAACTTATCTTGCCTTTGAGAATGTCTTCACGAAGGCTGTTCAGTTTCTCCAGTTGCTGCTTTTCGTCTTCACCATCTTTGACGGTCAGGAGAATGTGCGACGCCTCGTATTTAGCCGGTGTCTTGAATTTGTCCTGCTGCGCAAGATACTGTTCTTCAGCCACGGCTTCATAATCAACATCACTGCCAATCAACTTGTGCTGCACGTCTTCAATATCGGCCGTAGCCAGAAGATTCAGACGATAGTTCCACAGCTTCGCCTGCAGTACCGGATCTTTATCCAAGCCCTTTTTCAAAGCACGCTGAGCAGCGACTTTCACCATATAAGTACTGTCCATGATGTCACGGATCTTCTTGGGCTGAGTAAGCATCAGCTTGCGCACATCTTCCGGAATAGTCATCAATGCCTGACGCAGCTCCCCCAGGGTAAGATCGACTTCCGGCCCATCAATAAGCACTTTTCCGTCATCTTCCAGGGCAAAGGCAAAGCAAGGCAACAACATCAATGCAAAAACAAAAGACTTGAACATACTCATAGCTTAATTCGCACCATCACTTGTAGGTCAGACTAATATTGACCACTGGAAGAAAAAACAGTGGACAAAGAACAGCTGCCGCTCTTTCGAGCGGCAGCTGGCACAATCAGAAAATCAGAAAATCAGAAAGAGTTTACCAGACCAGCCAGTAAGTTCCCGCCTTGGCTCCGCTCACCCGGAAATAATAGGTTTTGGCCGGATCCAGCAGACAACGATAGCTCAGGCTCTCGGAATACCAGATCAAATAGCCTTCTTCCCGGTCCACCGTCAGAGTACAGGCAGTGGAAGCTGAGTCGGCGGCATAGTTGTCGCTCAGGGAAATCTTAATGGGCAGGCTGGAGGCAGTAACATAGCGCACTCCAATATTGGCTTCATAGGAAACGCGCTTACCCGGTGGAATGGTCCACACATGAGTGATGCCGGCATCGCGTGTAACATAGCGGATTTCCCCCCCCGTCTGGCTGATATCGAGATCAGGGGTCTTGCATTCGATGGTGCTTGAATTGACACAGGCGCCATTGGTATTGATGTCACCTTTATTGACTGTCACATTGACGGTCGCCGTCACCGAATTGGGGGCGGCACTGGAATCGGTCACCGTGTAGGTAAAACTGTCCGGAGTTCCATCAGCAGTGACGGTTCCCACAGGAGGCGCAAAATAGGTCACCTGGCCTCCGGACACGCTGGCGCTGGCACCGGTCAGGCCAGGCTGGGTAACAGACACAGTATAGGGCAACTGTACCGACACCCCGGTTGAAACATCCACAGAACCACTGGTGCCTTCTGTCACGGGAGCTATGGTGCGATTCACCACATTGGAAGGCGTGTCCCCGCCGCCTCCACTGCCACAGTTACCATCAACAACCAAGGTAACCTGCCCCGGCGTACTGTCCAGGCTGGTGAGATTACCGCAATCGTTGCCATTCACTGTGACGCCCGTGGCTCCTGCGTACTGAGGCAGCATGAGACTGCCAATCAAAGGAAGAGCACCAAGCAATGCTGACTTATAGTTCATACTTTACACCTTGTTTGAAGGGGGAAAACGGTATTTACGCAGAATATTACCATAACTGACCACCCAAACTGGGAAGAGTTCCACAATCTCCTCGGGAATCTTCAGGCAAAAAAAGGGCTGCCGAAGCAGCCCTTCTTTCGATCATTTATGATTTGATCTTAACTTAGGCGCCTCCGCCGTTACCGCTACCAACGGTAAATGCGGGCTGACCCGTAATGCTACGCATGTAAGCGTGGTTCACAGCGGCGGCGTAAGAAGCACCTACACCCACGTTGCTGTTACCCAGCACAGTAGCCTTGAAGCCAATCACGGGCAGACCGTTGTAAACGGTGCCGTTGAGAGACGTCATAGTGTGAGCAGGCGCAGTGAAGCTGATCTTGCCCCAACCCGCAGTACCCGGCAATGCAGCATCATTGAAGCGGGTAACAGTGTTGGCCGCGCTGAACACGTTGGAGTTATCGCCAAACTGGATGACGTTAGCTTCGTAGCACAGGCTCAGTGTCTGCTCCGGAAGAGGCGGAGAAATCAGAGAACCGTTTACTTCACGTTGTTGCTCTTCGCGATCCCACAAGGAAACGCCGATCTCTTCACAAGCCTTGCCGTCGCCGTCGGTGTCGCCGGCAAAGGTGTGGGTGAAGGGAGCGCGAGCGGTAGCGCCGTTCACATACAGGGTCTTGGTCGGGAAGGTCACGATCCAGGCCGTGCTTGCTTCAGTAGCAGTGTTGACGCTGAACTCATTCATCAGGGCAGAAGCCATGAGAACAGCAGAAACGGCGTCTTCACCCGTAGCCCAGGCATCCGCATATACGGAAACAGAACCGTTGGAGGAATCGCTGGTCATCACGACGCTGTTGGGGTTGGCATCCTGCCAGTCAGGACGCAAGCTGCCAGGTGCAACGTGTTGAGGGGTATCCAGGAAGTTTTCCAGAACGGTCGCAGGTACGGTTACTTCAGTA
>Ga0256832_1003188_pt1 | contig 11178 bp, 7 predicted proteins | sample 134614metaG_FD_190534 | JGI IMG/M metagenome (GOLD analysis project Ga0256832, IMG submission 190534) | Hydrothermal vent microbial communities from Lau Basin, Pacific Ocean - 134-614 | ecosystem: Environmental > Aquatic > Marine > Hydrothermal vents | place: Pacific Ocean: Lau Basin | collected...
CCTCCACGATGGCTATAACCCTTAGAGCTAACTAACTCATCCCACTTATTCCTTCCTAAATTAAAATAGAATATAGACGTATTTTTTGAATTGTTACTGTAAATACGAGCAAGCAAAACACCCTGTCGAATATTCAATCCTGAAATCATTCCATTCCTAAATTTGTGTGTTTCATGCCGGCCTGTTTTCATATTATACTTGTCAACATACCCCAAAGTCCGCTTTCTCAATCTTATTTCTCCTGCTATAAAAAACAAGCTATCATTAAACAAAAGGAAACTGCCGGGAGTTTTGCCATGACCATAATCAACATCATAGTATGCCCAACGCATTGAGTCAGAAGTACATGAATACATCCACAAAATGACTATGCTAATCAACAGAAAACGTATAGGCATCGAATTCTTTTATTTATTCAAAACAACGATTTGACGGTATAATGGAAGCAGTATAACAGTAGCGTAAACAAAACATCAAAGGCAATGACAAGTTGAACATTGCTGAATGTCAAAGACGTTAAACCCACAGCTGCTGTATTAGTAAAAGACAATTAAAATGGCCTTTACCTAATTAAAATGCCGAAAGCAAATGAATGCCCAAAGGCCAATTGCCCCCCAAAGCCCTCCTACTCCATCAACCGTCCCTTAATTTCTTCAAAGCTTGGCAATTTTTTATGATGCCATTTGCCTAGGATTTTCCCATCGTGCATCAGTACCGTACCCGGATTAGAACGCACAATCGTCTTTAGCAAGATATTGTCAGCCATGTAGATAGGAAAATCCGCTCCAATTTCTTTGGCGAAAGCTTGTGCCACAGCAGGGTCTTCCATACCTATAATCATATAAGTGCGAACTCCGGCTGCTTTAGCCGCTTTTGACAAGGGCACAATTTTTTCCTTAAAGGGCTTGACAAATCCTTCCGGAAAACTGTAGATTTCCTTTTCTACTTCTACATCATCTATTGATGCGATTTTGGTTTCATACCGGACAGAATCCCCACTAACTTGGATGGTGTCCGTCACAAATGTCGTATCTTTAACCATCATGGGCTTGACAGTCAAATTCTTTTTTAGCCCCTTGGATACAATCATAAAGGCATAGCCCTTGTCTTCTAAAATGTCTTGGGTGACGTCATTGCCCTCCAAATCTTGAATCAAAAACTCACTTATTTTAGTATGGGGCACGGTGGGTTCTGTTTTGATTTGTTCAAAATCCCACTTTTCTCTTGGGTAGCGTTTGTATTCTTTCAGGTATTGCTTGTAAGGGACTTCGACGACTTCGCCGGTTTCCTTATTGGTGCAAACATAGGCCAAAATCTCCACAGCAGCTTCTGCGTCGGCTTCTTCTTTGGCTTTTTCACGAATATTCACGCCGACCTTAAAAGGCCTGAAATCAATCTGCGGAATATCCCATATATAATTGCTCCAAGAATAAACCAAAAATCCAAGCGTACTCAAAGCCACTACAAACCAACGGGTACGAGCCGTCGATAATTGGTGCATCCTCTTACTCTTGAACAAAAAGAACAGAGCGGGAAACATAATAATCACATTTTTCATAAAGGTCGCAAAAGGGGTGATTTTGATAAAATCTCCAAAACACCCGCAATCCGTCACTTTCATTTGTGACTCTGCAAATTTGCCCCACTTGCTAAACTCAAAGAAATTCACCCCTTCCGGAACATAGCCGTTTAGATAGGTAAATCCGGTCAATGCCGTATAAATCAGCATAATCCCAAAAAACAGCCAAGCCGTCAATTTAGGCTTAAATCCTATAATCAACATCACCCCCAATATAATCTCAAAAATAATCATAGCCACCGAGATGACGACCGCATATTCGGCCAGATGGGTAAACATGGGAGCGATGGATTTCATCGGACTTTCGTCAAAAGTATAATAGAACGTCTCGAAATACTCCTCCATTTTGTAGGCCGTACCCAGTGGGTCAACCGCCTTGACAAAGCCCGAAACAATAAAAAACACCCCCAAAAAGTATTGCAAAAAACTCATGACAAGATTCTTGCTCTTTTTCTTAAACAAGAAAGTCAGAAGGATGGCAATCACAGCGACGATAATAGAAAATTGCTCTAAATTCATGGTGTTCGTTTTTTAATCGGCTTTTTCTCGCAAGAGAATTAAGGCAAATACCGAATAATTCAAAATGTCTAAATAATTAGCATCTAAGCCTTCGGAGACTATGGTTTGACCTTGGTTGTCCTCTATTTGGCGCAAGCGCAACAGCTTCATCAAAATCAAATCCGTAATGGAACTCACCCGCATATCGCGCCAAGCCTCCCCATAATCATGATTTTTTTGTATCATCAAGCTGCGTGCCTTTTGCAACTCGGTATCATACAAATCGGTCACTTCTGACAAGCTCAATTCAAAAGGGGCTTCACTATCCAAAGACAACTGAATCAAGGCCATAATCGAATAATTGACGATGCCGATAAACTCAGATTCAATAGAATCTCCCACTTTTTGGGTTTGCATCTCTTGGATATTCCGTATTCTCCGGGCTTTGATTTGGATTTGGTCGGTCAAGCTGGTCGGCCGTAAAATCCGCCACGCAGACCCATAATCCGAATATTTCTTAAGAAATAAGCCTCGACAGTCCCGGGTTATCTCATCAAATTGCTCATTGGTTTTTTTGTCCTTAAACATAGTCGTCATTTGTGCCAAGCAAAAGTACGAAGTAATTTCCTTTTTGTGCCGATTTCTGCTTGTTAATTGGTGGTTAATGTGGTGTGTGGGTTTGGAGGGTGAGAGAGTTGATTCGCTGCGCTAGTTGAAGAAGTTGATTCGCTCGCAAGCTTCGCTAGTTGATTCGCTTCGCTAGTTGAGAGATTTGGGTTTTTGTTTGGGTTTTACTTCATTATATGACATTTGGCAGTTACAAAGGTGTCGCACCTACGGCGCTCCGTCACTGACTACCCGTTGAACCACTGTACCGTTGGTTGCCTTCGGCGTTCAATTTGTGCTTCGCACGTTCAACTTGCCCTTCGGGCGTTCATCTGCCTTCGGCGTTCAAGGAGTAACAGTTCTTTCTTGCCTACCTTTCACCTTTGACCCTTCACCTTTGACCTTTAACGGCGTTCAAGGAGCAAGATCTCTTGACTGCCTTCCCGTTACACCGTTACACCGTTACACCGTTACGCCGTTACACCGTTACACCGTTACACCGTTACACCGTTACGCCGTTACACCGTTATACCGTTATACCGTTATACCGTTCCTTCGTTGAGAACTCGTCCCGATTACTATCGTGGATTCGGACTTCGTGGTTGAGTTCCGAACAAAAAAAACACACCCAACCAAAACAATATCAAACCCCAATAAATACAACAAAATAATATATAGAAAAACCATTGTTATTGGCGCAAAATTTGAAAAGAGAACAACAGATTTCGCAGCTTTTCTTTACATTAAAACCTAATATTCATGAGAAAACAAAGTTTACTTGCTTTGACGAAGGTGTTGACCTTCTCTCTATTATTTATTTCCTCCGGCCTTTGGGCACAAAATTTTGAGTGGGCCATCAGCCAAGGCGGAACCGATAAAGACGATGCTACAGCACTCTGTACAGATGCTCAAGGCAATGTCTATATGACCGGTTATTTTAAGAATACCGTTGACTTCGACCCAAGGTCAGCCACCAACGAAAAAACATCCAATGGCAAAGAAGATGTATTTGTACAAAAATTAGACAAAGACGGCAACCCCGTATGGATAAAAACATTCGGCGGCAGCTATAAAGATGTCGGACACGACATTACTGTAGATGACGCAGGCAATGTTTATGTTGTGGGAGAATTCCTAAAAACAGTTGATTTCAACCCCGATGGTACGTCCCACTCAGTTACAGGACAGGGCACCTTCGATGCATTCATCGTCAAATATACATCAAATGGTGATTTTAGCTGGGCAAAAACAATTGGCAGCAACAATAAAGAAGAAGCTACAAAAGTAGCTGTTGATCCAAATGGTAATATTTACGTAGGAGGCTATTACAAAGGCCTACTAGATTTTGATCCCGGCACCGGTGTCTTTGAAATGACGCCACAAGGAGGTTATGATTTTTTTGTTGAAAAACTAGACGCAAATGGTGATTTTGTTTGGGCCAAAGGTTTTGGTGGCTCCGGAGATGATGAATTAACTCAGATGCTTGTAGATGCCAATGGAGATGTGTATATGACCGGTACATTCGAGGGGACGGTTGATTTTGATCCCGGCACCAATGTAACGAATGGAGTCTCAGCAGGACTTAAAAATGGATTTGCTGAAAAATTAGGAACTGACGGCAGCTTTGTAGGTGTAAAATTCTTCGAAAGTAATGCCAATGTATATCCTTATGATATGGCTTTCGCAAATGACGGTACGGTAATTATTGCCGGTAGTTTTGAAGGGACTACTAATTTTGAACCGGGCACTCAAAACTTTGAGCTTACTAGTGCCGGGCAAACAGACTGCTTTATTCAAAAATTCACCACAGATGGTAATATTGAGTGGGTAAAAACTTTTGGAGCGGCCTTCTCAGAACAAATTAATGCAATCACTGTAGCACCGGACAATGGGGTTCATTTGGTCGGACAATTTAGTTCTTCCCTGACAGTCGATCCGACCTTAGCCAGTCTCACTTCTGAAGGGTCTATAGACATCTTCCAAGCGGTGTACAATCCACAAACCGAACATTTCTCTGACCTCTATAGCTTTGGTGACCTATCTGTGGACGTACCCAATGATATTGCCATGACATCTGCCGGTGAAATCTATACTGTGGGTTCTTACACTTCCGGCACGATAGATTTTGACCCGACGGATTCTACGTCAACCTATACTTCAATAGGAGGTCAAGACATGTATATCCAAAAGTTTTCTCAATGCATTCAAGCTGATGTGCCTGCTTATACTGTTTCTGCCAATCAAATCTGTGAAGGAGAAACCATAAACTTCAACGTGGTCTCCGGTAATCTTAACAGTGCCACACAATGGGTCTGGCACAAGGATCATTGTGACGGCCCCGTAGTCGCAGAAGGTACGACGGCCAACGATACGCCTACAGAAACTACTACCTACTACCTTGCCGCCGAAGGCGGTTGTATTACAGAGCCGGTTTGTCAGACCATCGAAGTCATGGTGAATCCAAAGTTCAAAATCCAAGAAAATATCGATATATGCGGACAAAGTTATACCTTCCCCGATGGTACGACTATAGATAATATTACTGAGCCAATGATTCACAAGAGTGTGTTGACAGCAGTTACAGGTTGTGATAGCACGATTGCGACTACAGTCAACCCGGTTCAAATTAATACGGAAGTGACTATGGATGGTAATACTTTAGTAGCTGCATCACAAATCGCTGAGTTTCAGTGGATTGACTGTGATACCGAAGAACCTATTACAGGAGCAACCGGACCTACTTTTACTCCTACAGAGAGTGGTAACTACGCCGTTATCATTTACAAAAATGGTTGTCAACAAACCAGTGATTGTCAAGCCATTACGATTGTGGCCACGCAAGAGCCTACTTGGAAGAAAGATGTCCAGGTATTCCCCAATCCTATAACAGATGTCTTAAACATTGATTTGGGGACGACCTTCAAGGAAGGGCAAGCCACACTCATCCACATGACCGGCAAGAAAATTTCCGAAATGGACTTGGCCGGCCAACGCAAGATTCAATTTGATGTCAACGAATTAACGCCCGGTGTGTATTATCTTGAAATTACAAGAAATGGAACGCCTAGCATCTTTAAGATTGTGAAATAATTATTTTGGTTAATTAGGTTGAATAGGGTGCATCCTTTGGGTGTGCCCTATTTTTACGTCCAATATTCTGTTATTTTTGGGAGACGTAGGCAAGTAAAACCCGCGGCGCCCCACTCAAATCATTTTTCAACTCCACTTGATAGCCCAATCCTTTGATGACATCCGCCGTCGCTTGTGCTCTAAATTCATTCACTTCAAAGGCCAATAATCCATTTTCCGCAAGGTGTCCAAGCGCAAATTCACCTATCTTGCGATAAAAAAGATAAGCATCTTCTTCCGGCACAAATAGAGCCAACTCCGGCTCATTATTTAAGACATAGTCCGGCATCTGAGACCGTTCTGAAGGCGGAATGTAGGGCGGGTTGGAGACCACAATATCATACGTGCCCATACGATGCCAAGCTTTTTCATCCCGCACATCAAATTGTTCAAATCGGGTGCAGAACCCAAGAGCCTGATTGTTTTTACGAGCCACATTTAGAGCCGGAATACTCACGTCCACGGCTAAGATATCGGCCCAATCAATTTCTTTTTTTAGCGCAAGCGCAATACAACCACTACCGGTGCCAATATCCAATATTTTAATCCGTCTGCCGCTTTGATTCGCTTGCGCAAAACGGATCACTTCATAAACTAAACTCTCCGTCTCCTGACGCGGAATTAACACCGACGAATCGACGGCCAATTTCAATCCATAAAAATCCGCAACCCCTAAAATATATTGTAAAGGAATGCCTTTAACTAATTGGTTTTCAATGACTTTTAGCTTTTTAGCTTGCGCAAAAGACAAGGTATCCAAATCCTGATGCCCAAATACATCTTCTCGAATAATACGCGCCAACGACCGGGCTTCTCCCAAGCCGAAAACAGGACGTATCGCTTCCACAAAATCCGTATAAATTGAATTACTTGTCATCCGGATTATTGATTTCCAATACATAATAAAATGTAGTCCGGTCGGCCCAACCGTTAAAATTAAAACGTTTGATCCATTCCGGATGGGACTGATAAATAAGCGAAGCTGCCCCGGAATCCAAATACTTCTTTACCATTTTTTTATCCGTTGTGCCAATAAACACTTGGCGGTTGGGATCCGGCAAAATAGTATCGACAATATCATAAGGCAAGGTCTCGATATTCGGGCGCATATAAAAACGGTAAGGCAAAGATTCTCCAAACGGAGAAGTCTCTTCAAAATACATGATGGCCGGTTTATGGATGACACGATACATCTTAAAATGCCGCCACATCGTGTTATTAGCCGGTCGAAACATCACCACCACCAGCAACAATACATTGCTCACCCAAAATAGCTTCTTAAACCATTTGGCCCATATATTTTTTTCCGTAAAATCTACCCCATACTTATCCAACACCCAATCCAAGAAATAAGCGATACCCACGGGCATAAAACCCAAAATCGGGAACATAAAGCGCGTCTCCTTATGTCCTATTAGAAAGTGAACCGCCAAAAATGGGATTAGAGTCCAAGTAATCGCCGACTTCGGCCGCTTAAATATCAGCCACAAAAAGCCCACGACATACAACAAACTAAAAGGCGGTATCGCATCCAAAAAAGTCTGGGTCATATAATAATACCAAGGTTCCACCCCAAAACCGGAGACCCGATCCGCTAAAATATTCCATTTCAGATAATTCCAAGTCGTCAGCACCCAATTGCCATAATACCATCTATCTATCAAAACCCCAAGCCCAAACATCGCAAAAAAGGACATCGCCATCAGGACTAATTTTCCGAAAGGATCTTTACGTCGTACCAATAACCAGACGCCAAATCCTAAAATCAAAAAAGCAGATTGATACCGAATCACAAAAGATAGCCCAAACAAGGCTCCGACCAGCAGATAAGTCCATATCTTAACGGGGCGTTTGGCTTTCATCATCAGCGCAAACCCGATGACAAATAGATTTCCCGCCCAATTTTCAGAAGAGAAACGTACATTGTTATAGACCGAGAACCAAATAAAAAAAGACAAAATCAAAAACCAAAACCGCGTTCGCTCATGCTTAAACCGGCTTTGGTAGAGATCAATAATCAACCGAATCGCATACAAAGAAAGCAAAGCAGAAAACAACCGAAGCAAAAAAGCGATAAAAAAAGGATGATTGGCGCCAAAAAGCCCTAAAAAACGATACAAAACCACCACCATAGCCGGTTGCAAAGCGGGTCGCATCTGAAAATGATACTCCCAAGGCAAGTCATTGTCATGGCCTAATCCCAGCTTGCAAGAAGCAAATTCCATAATCTGAAAATGCTCATCTCGATGATGATAGCCCAATGAAAACATGGCAGTAATTACATAAACTACCAATGCTATCGTAAATATCCGTTGTGTTGTCCAAGTTGTTTCCCTCATAAACCGCAAAGTTAAGCAAAAAGGATTAATCATTGAGCGGTTTGGAGAATTTGTTCAATTGTTCAACTGTTCGACTGAAAGCACATGATAATCAACATGTTGGCGTTCAATTTGTCCTTCGGACGTTCAATTTGCCCTTCGGGCGTTCAAGTGCCTTCGGCGTTCAAGGGGGACGCTCTCTTGACTGCCTACCTGTTAGACCGTTATACCGTTATACCGCTATATCGTTAGTTTCCTTTGGTTCAACTTGTGCTTCGTACGTTCAACTTGCCCTTCGGGCGTTCAATTGCCTGCGGCATTCAAGGGGGACGCTCTCTTGACTGCCTACCTGTTAGACCGTTATACCGCTATATCGTTACACCGTTCATGCTCTTAGCTGCCTACCCGTTATACCGTTATGCCGCTATACCGTTACACCGTTCATGCTCGTTTCAGGAGCAAAATCTAACTTCCAACTTTTCGTAGTCAACTCAACAATTAACCAAAAAGCCTCCATCCCGAATAAAACTTGTTTAGAGTTCAGTCCCAAAAATCAATACGGCCAAAGCCCAAGTAAGTGCCAACTTTTTACCCTAAACCATTCAGGCATAATAATTACCAAAAAAAAGCCTACATTTGTCGCAAAAAAAGTGAACATGATAAAGGAAAATAAAGCACAAGAATTCATCCAAATGGAAGACCAATACGGAGCGCATAACTATCACCCGCTCCCCGTAGTCTTGACCAAAGGAGAAGGCGTATTTGTCTGGGACGTTAACGGAAAGAAGTATTATGATTTTTTATCTGCGTATTCAGCTGTTAATCAGGGGCATTGCCATCCAAGGATTATCAATGCCATGACGGAGCAAGCCAAGATATTGACCCTGACTTCCAGAGCTTTCTACAACAACATGTTGGGTAAGTACGAAAAATTCATCACCTCCTACTTCGGATATGACAAGGTCTTGCCTATCAACACCGGCGTGGAAGCCGTAGAGACCGCCCTAAAACTAGCCAGAAAGTGGGCCTACAAGGTCAAAGGCGTACCCATCAATCAAGCCAAAATCATTTTTGCCAGTGGCAACTTCCACGGGCGAACTTTAGGTGTTATTTCGGCATCGGTGGATCCGGATGCGACCAACGATTTTGGGCCTTTCTTACCGGGGATTGAAGTCATCCCATACAACGACACGGAAGCATTGGCGCAAGCACTAAAAGACCCTAATACGGCCGGTTTTATAGTAGAGCCCATTCAAGGCGAAGCCGGTGTTTATGTGCCGGATGAAGACTATTTGCCCAAGGCTTATGCTCTTTGCCAAGAAAATAATGCTCTTTTTATTGCAGATGAAGTCCAAACAGGAATTGCCCGTACCGGGCGTTTGCTGGCCTGTGATTATTATGATTTCAAGCCGGATATTTTGATTTTGGGAAAGGCCTTATCCGGGGGCGCCATGCCGGTTTCGGCGGTATTAGCCGATGATGAAATCATGTTGACCATCAAGCCCGGGGAGCATGGTTCGACTTTTGGGGGCAACCCGTTGGCCTGTGCCGTAGGTATCGAAGCCTTACAAGTGATTCAGGATGAGAACCTTGCGGAAAATGCTTATCAACTGGGGATACTCTTTCGAGAAAAAATGAATGAGTTGATTGCAAAGACCGATTTAGTCCTTAAAGTCCGGGGCAAAGGCCTTTTGAATGCCATCATCATCAACGACTCCGAAGACAGTGATACGGCTTGGAGAATTTGCCTAGCCTTGCGGGACAATGGCCTTTTGGCAAAACCTACACATGGCAATATCATCCGTTTTGCACCACCTTTAGTGATGACCGAAGAACAGATTCTTGATTGTGCAAACATCATCTCGAAGACCATTCTGGAATTTGAGAAATAGGTTCTTTTACGGTAAACCCAACCACTAAGACCACATAGAAAACACTAAGTTTTGCACTAAGACGACTTCGTTTGAAATTAGTAAAACCTAAGTAATCTAAGTGGATAGTAATCTTAATTGCCTACAAAAACGTAACTGTTTAGGTGCCCCAATTTTTAGGTAGAAAATAGGCATTTTTGTGGATGTTGACGTAGAGACGCACGGCCGTGCGTCCCTACGTGAGAAAATTTTAGCAAAAACAGGCGCAAAAAGGGCATTTTCTAACAAAAATTAGCGGGTGGCTAAATAGTTACACAAAAACAAAGCTTTACACACAGACCAAACAGAAGCCCGGTTTGGTCTGTGTTTTTACCTTTTAACCCATACGCCTAGTGAAAAGAATTGGTATTTTATCGGACACCCACAGCTATTTGGACGAATCCATCTTCAAGTTTTTTGAAGAATGCGATGAAATATGGCATGCCGGAGATATCGGAGACCGTTTTGTTACCGACTCCTTGGAAGATGTACGCGCTTTGCGCGCCGTATATGGCAACATAGACTCCTTAGAACTCCGCAAAAAATACCCCGAAAATCAAATCTTCACCTTGGAAGGCGTCAAAGTCTTAATCACCCACATCGGCGGTTATCCCGGACGCTATACTTCCCGAGTCAAGAAAATACTCAAAGAAGAAAATATTGATTTATACGTCTGTGGGCATTCGCATATTTTAAAGGTAATGCACGACCCCGAATTAGATTTGCTCCACATCAATCCCGGTGCGGCCGGCATGACCGGTTTTCACAAAATGAGAACGGCCATCAGATTCACCATCGGCGGTCCGGAAAAAATAAGTAATCTACAGGTGATTGAATTGGGGGAACGGACTCAGAAACGGTCTAATTAGGGTTGAAAAGGGTGAGCAGTCGTCCATGGGGCTAAAGCCCCTGATAGTTTTGCTTCCTGTCCGTTGGTTAAAACCAACGGTAAAGCAAGCTCGAGCCGGCTATTTGTCTTTTGCTAAAATTTCAGCCTTTGACTACTCTTCAGTGTAGGTGTTTTTGCTCTAATCTTTCGATTTGGAGACCCGGCAACTAAGAACGCCCCTAGGCACGGTTGGTCGCTATAATTTCGGGCATCAATGCCGGTTAATTATCAGTTCTACTTTGTTATTCT
>Ga0256832_1003189_pt1 | contig 11175 bp, 8 predicted proteins | sample 134614metaG_FD_190534 | JGI IMG/M metagenome (GOLD analysis project Ga0256832, IMG submission 190534) | Hydrothermal vent microbial communities from Lau Basin, Pacific Ocean - 134-614 | ecosystem: Environmental > Aquatic > Marine > Hydrothermal vents | place: Pacific Ocean: Lau Basin | collected...
TGGATCGATAACGCCCACACCGAACGCCCCGAAGTAAATTACCACCGCCATCCGCTCTCCTCGGTAGCACAGATGGAGAAGGTCATGCACGAAGCCGCCGCTGCCCTTCCCAAGATAACCGCCCCCATCCTCATCATCCAAGGCGACAAAGACCCCGTCGTCAAACGCGAAAGTGCCCGCACCATCTACGACCGTATCGCCTCAACAGACAAAAAACTGCTACTGCTTCCCAGAGAGCGACATGCTATCCTTTCGGATGAGGGGTGTGAGGAGATATTTGAGGCGATTGAGCGGTTTATTACTTCTTCTTGATTTTTTTAAAAGATGACAATTTGTCATGATTTTGCTTTGACTTTTTAAAATGTAATAAAATTTGATGGTAGTTTTTATGAGTTGAGAGGATGGTAAAAATGGATGAATTGATTGTAAATGAACATACGATAGGGGAAAAGATACATACCGTTCGTGGTGTTCAGGTAATGCTCGATAGCGATTTGGCGGCTTTATATCAGGTGGAAACAAAACAGTTGAATAAGGCAGTCAATCGCAACTTACAAAGATTTCCGGAGCATTTTAGATTTCAACTCTCACAAGAGGAGTATGATAACTTGAGGTACCAAAATGGAACCTCAAATAGTCATAAAGGCAAACACGGGAGGTAGACGTTACCTCCCGTATGTATTTACAGAACAGGGTGTATCGATGCTAAGTGCAGTACTTCGTAGTGATATTGCTATAGAAGTGAGTATTAGGATTATCGATGCATTTGTTATGATGAGAAGGATGGTTGCATCAAATTTGCCAATGTTTGAACGATTTGAGAGGATTGAGCAAAGATTGTCTCTACATGATCAAAACTTTGAGAAAGTTTTCAAAGCAATAGAGGACAAATCAATCAAGCCAACTCAGGGTATCTTCTTCGATGGGCAGGTATTTGATGCGTATGTGTTTGTCAACGATCTGATCAAAAGTGCCAAAAAGTCGATAGTCCTGATAGACAACTACATCGACGAGACGACGATGACACTCTTTGCCAAAGTCCCTGAGATAGAAGTGACCATCTATACCCACACCATTACCAAACAGCTCAAACTTGACTACCAGAAATACAAAACCCAATACGACAACATCACGCTGCAAACATTCAAAAAATCCCATGACAGGTTTCTCATCATCGACGGTATGGAGGTGTATCATATCGGTGCGAGTCTGAAGGACTTGGGTAAAAAGTGGTTTGCTTTTTCGAAGATGGATAGGGAGAGTGTGCGGGTTTTTGAAACGGTATCAAAGATAAACTGATAGCCTTTAGGCTATAATATCCCCAATATTACAACCCACACAGGACGTGACCATGACCAGCATGCAGCAACGCGAACAACTCCACCGCCAGATATGGCAAATTGCCAACGATGTACGGGGATCGGTGGATGGATGGGACTTTAAGCAGTATGTGCTTGGGAGCCTTTTTTACCGCTTTATTAGTGAGAACTTTATCGACTATATTGAGGCTGGCGATGAGAGCGTCGATTATGCTTCTATGTCTGATGAAGTTGTCACTCCCGAGATCAAAGCAGATGCTGTCAAGACCAAAGGGTACTTTATCTACCCCAGTCAGCTCTTTACCAATGTTGTCGCGACTGCAGAGAGCAACGAAAATCTCAATACCGACTTAGCAAAGATATTTGCCGAAATTGAAAACTCTGCCAGTGGCTACCCATCGGAAGAGGATATCAAGGGGTTATTTGCCGACTTCGACACTACTAGTAACCGTCTGGGTAATACCGTTGCCGACAAAAACCGCCGTCTCGCTGCTGTGCTCAAAGGGGTGGCACAGCTGGACTTTGGAGATTTCGAGGAGAACCATATCGATCTCTTTGGCGATGCGTATGAGTTCCTTATCTCCAACTACGCTGCCAATGCGGGTAAATCAGGTGGCGAATTCTTTACTCCTCAGCATGTCTCTAAGCTTATCGCCCAACTTGCACTGCACGGTCAAGAGAAGGTAAACAAGATCTACGACCCTGCTTGCGGTTCGGGCTCGCTCCTACTACAGGCAAAAAAGCAGTTTGACGAGCACATCATTGAAGAGGGCTTTTTTGGGCAAGAGATCAACCACACCACCTACAACCTCGCACGAATGAATATGTTCCTCCACAATGTCAATTACGATAAGTTCGACATCAAGCTGGGCGATACACTGCTTGACCCCAAGCACAACAGCTTCAAGCCCTTTGATGCCATCGTCTCAAATCCTCCTTACTCTGTCAAGTGGATAGGCAGCGATGACCCGACTCTCATCAACGATGAGCGTTTTGCACCTGCTGGGGTACTGCCACCCAAGTCCAAAGCCGACTTTGCTTTTGTGCTTCATGCACTTAGCTACCTCTCTGCAAAAGGTCGTGCGGCGATTGTCTGCTTTCCCGGTATCTTCTACCGAGGCGGTGCAGAGAAGAAGATACGCCAGTACCTCGTGGACAACAACTATGTCGAGACAGTCATCTCACTCGCTCCCAATCTCTTCTTTGGTACCTCCATTGCGGTGAATATCCTCGTCCTCTCCAAGCACAAGAGCGACACCAAAACGCAGTTTATCGACGCCAGCGGTAGCGACTTTTTCAAAAAAGAGACCAATAACAATGTACTGACCAATGAGCACATCGAGAAGATCATGCAACTCTTTGCCAACAAGGAGGATGTAGCACACACCGCAAGTATGGTCGATACCGATAGCATCGCCGAGAACGACTACAACCTCTCGGTCAGTGCCTATGTTGAGCCTGAAGATACGAGAGAAAAAATCGACATCACCAAACTCAATGCAGAGATTCAAGAGACGGTAGCCAAGATCGATACACTTAGAAGCGAGATCGACAAGATCGTGGCGGAGATAGAGGGGAGTAAAGCGTGATTTCTAACGATATAGTTGTCTATAGTAATGGAGAGATAGAGTTAAAAGTTTCAATAGAGAATGAAACTATTTGGTTAAGAGCAGATGATATAGCACTACTGTTTGATGTTCAAAGACCAGCCATTGTTAAACACATAAACAACATATATAAATCCGGTGAGTTGAGCAAGGAGGCAACTTGTTCCATTTTGGAACAGGTTGCAAAAGATGGCAAACGCCGAAAAATAAATCTTTACAACTTGGATATGATTATCTCTGTAGGCTATAGGGTAAACAGCAAAACTGCTACCAAATTTCGCCAATGGGCAACAAAAGTACTCAAAGAGTATATCTACAGCGGTTTTGCGATCAACAGAGAAAAGATTACGCAACAAAGACTGTTAAATTTGGAAAAAGATGTTGCATTTATCAAATCGCACATCAAAGACAATACTTTGGAGTATAAGCAGGATATTTTCTTTGAGGGGCAGATATTTGATGCCTATGTGTTTGTCAATGATTTGATAAAAAGTGCCAAAAAGTCGATTATCCTAATCGACAACTACATTGACGAGACGACGCTAACACTCTTTGCCAAAGTCCCCGACATCGAAGTCACTATCTATACCCACACCATCAATAAACAGCTAAAACTCGACTACCAAAAATATCAAGCACAGCACGACAACATCACCCTCAAGAGCTTTAAAAATGCACATGACCGATTTCTCATCATCGACGATAACGAGGTCTATCACATCGGTGCCAGCTTGAAAGATTTGGGCAAAAAGTGGTTTGCCTTTTCGAGGATGGAGAAAGAGAGTTTAGCGATTTTGGAGAGGTTGAGATAATATGCATAAATTTATGGAAAAACTGCTCGAGGGTGCGGCGGTGGAGTGGAAGAAGTTGGGGGAAGTGTTTAATTTAAAAAACGGCTATACCCCTTCAAAATCTAATAAAGAGTATTGGACAGATGGAACAGTTCCTTGGTTTAGAATGGATGATATACGTTTGAATGGTAGAGTTTTAAACGACTCTTTGCAAAAAGTTTCTATGAGTGCAATTAAAGGAGGAAAATTATTTCCAAAAAATTCAATCATTATTTCAACATCGGCAACCATTGGAGAACATGCACTAATTACCGTTCCTCATCTTTCAAATCAAAGATTTACTAATTTGAGCCTAAAAGATGAATATCTAAAAAAATTCAATATTAAATTTCTTTTCTATTATGCTTTTATATTGGACGAATGGTGTAAAAACAACACTACTAAATCAAGTTTTGCTTCTGTTGATATGAGTGGTTTCAAAAAGATTCCCATCCCCATCCCACCCCTTGAGGTGCAGCGTGAAATTGTCCGGATACTGGACAATTTCACAGAGCTTACAGCAGAGCTTACAGCAGAGCTTACAGCAGAGCTGTCCGCACGCCGTAAGCAATACAGCTACTACCGCGACCGACTCCTCAGCTTTGGCGAGGATGAGGTGGAGTGGAAGAAGTTGGGGGAAGTTGGCGAAGTAAGAATGTGTAAACGAATTTTGAAAAATCAAACCTCTGAAGTTGGTGATATACCATTCTATAAAATAGGAACATTTGGTAAAAAGGCAAATGCTTATATTTCAAGAGAGCTTTTTGACGAGTATAAAGAAAAATATAGTTATCCCAAAAAAGGTGAGATATTAATATCGGCAAGTGGGACTATTGGAAGAGCAGTTATTTTTGATGGTAAAGATGCTTATTTTCAAGATAGTAATATAGTTTGGATAGAAAATGATGAAAGTATAGTTCTTAATAAATATTTGTTTTATTTTTACCAAATTGTAAATTGGAATGCTGCTGAAGGTGGTACAATCAAACGATTATATAACGATAATTTAAGAAAAATATTAATCCCCATCCCAGCCCTCGGAAAACAAAAAGAGATTGTCGCAATCCTTGATAAGTTTGATACCTTAACAAACTCTATCTCTGAGGGTCTGCCAAAAGAGATAGAGCTTCGCCAAAAGCAGTATGAGTATTATCGTGATCTGTTGTTGGATTTTCCAAAAGAGAATGTAGAGGTGTAGTATGGGGCAAACTTTAGAAGATATTGCAAAGAAATTAAAAGATGCAAATAAAAAAGTACAGTTAATTTATGCTTTTAATGGCACTGGCAAAACGAGATTATCAAAAGAGTTTAAAAACCTTATTGCTCCAAATGAGGGCGAGGAAGAAGCTGAATCAGCAAGAACAAAAATACTTTACTATAATGCATTTACAGAAGATTTGTTTTATTGGGATAATGATCTAGAGTTTGATTCAGAACCAAAGTTGAAAATTCAAGCTAACAGTTTTACAAGATGGATATTTGAAGATCAAGGGCAAGATCGAAATGTAATTGATAATTTTCAGCGATATACTGATATAAGATTAACACCTCGTTTTAATGAAGAGTATTTAAAAGATCCTAAAGATCCTAGTTCTAAGGTAGAGTCTTCTACTGAGGTTACTTTTTCTTACGAAAGAGGTGATGAAGAGAGTTCAGAAAATATAAAAATATCGAAAGGTGAAGAGAGTAATTTTATATGGAGCATATTTTATACTTTGATAGAGCAAGTAGTGAGTGTTTTAAATGAACCGGAGATAGAAGAGAGGGAGACTAATCAATTTGATGAGTTGGAATATATATTTATAGATGACCCTGTAAGTTCATTGGATGAAAACCACCTAATAAGATTGGCTGTTGATCTTGCTGAACTTATTAAATATAGTAAATCAGATATAAAATTTATCATAACTACACACAATCCTTTGTTTTATAATGTGTTGCATAATGAATTAAATAGTAAAGTAGATGGTTATAAGCCAAAAGAGTTTAAAAAATATAGATTAGAAAAATTAGATAGTGGCTTATATAACTTAATTGAGCAGCCTAATGATTCACCATTCTCTTATCATCTGTTTTTAAAAGCAGAATTGGAAAAAGCGATAGAGGCGGGAAAAATATATAAATATCATTATAATTTACTTCGAAATATTTTAGAAAAAACATCTACTTTTTTAGGCTTTTCAAGATGGGGGGATATGTTAGAAACTATAGAGGGTGATAGTAAAGCTTATGAAAAGAGGATTATTAACTTTTCTAGCCACTCAAAACATGCAAGTGAAGAAGTTTCTGAATTAACGGAAAATGATAAAAGAGTTTTAAAATTTCTATTTGAACAAATAACTAAAGAGTACCGATTTAAGTAAAAGGAATATACAATGCTTGAATATAACAAACCCATTGCCGAATCAAAAAACTTCATCATCCTCGATCGCTACAAACAGCCCGATCGGGTTAATGAGTCGTATCAGAGTGAGGAGAATCTTGAGAGGGAGCTGGTGCACAATTTGCAAGCTCAGGGGTACGACTATCGTCCTGACATCAAGAGCCCTGAGCAACTGCTTTCCAATCTGCGTGAGCAGTTGCAATCTCTTAACAGTGTGACCTTTAGCGATGGTGAGTGGCAGCGGTTTGTAGAGGAGTATCTTGACAAGCCGGGCGATAGCATCGTCGAGAAGACCCGCAAGATACACGATGACTACATCTACGACTTTGTCTTTGATGATGGGCATATCCAAAACATCTACCTGCTGGATAAGAAAAACATCGCCCGAAACCGTGTGCAGGTGATCCGGCAGTTTGAGCAGACAGGCACACACGCCAACCGCTACGATGTGACGATCCTCGTTAATGGTCTGCCGCTGGTGCATGTGGAGCTCAAGAAGCGTGGTGTGGCGATCAAAGAGGCGTTCAATCAGGTGCACCGCTACTCCAAAGAGAGTTTTAACGCTGAGAGTTCGCTCTTTAAGTATATTCAGATCTTTGTCATCTCCAACGGTACCGATACCCGCTACTTCGCCAATACTGTAAAGAGGGAGAAAAACAGCTTTGATTTTACGATGAACTGGGCACTTGCCGATAATACACGCATCAAAGACCTCGAGGGCTTTACGGCTACCTTCTTTCAGAAGCGAACTTTGCTGGAGGTGCTGAGCAAATATAGTGTTTTTGATGTGAACGATACACTGCTTATTATGCGTCCCTATCAGATCGCTGCGACGGAGCGTATTTTGTGGAAGATCAAAAGCTCTTTTGAGTCCAAAAAGTGGAGCCGACCAGAGAGTGGTGGCTACATCTGGCACACTACCGGATCGGGCAAGACGCTTACGAGCTTCAAGGCGGCACGGCTGGCTACTGAGCTTGAGTTTATCGACAAAGTCTTTTTTGTGGTGGATAGAAAAGACCTCGACTATCAGACGATGAAAGAGTATCAGCGTTTCTCGCCTGAGAGTGTGAATGGCTCGGAGAGCACCGCAGGGCTCAAACGCAACATCGCCAAAGAGGACAACAGGATCATTGTTACTACTATTCAGAAGCTCAACAACCTGATGAAGAGTGAGAGCAATCTTGAGATCTATGACAAGCAGGTGGTCTTTATCTTCGACGAGGCACACCGCTCTCAGTTTGGCGAGGCACAGAAGAACCTCAAAAAGAAGTTTAAGAAGTATTATCAATTTGGCTTTACCGGTACGCCGATCTTTCCGGAGAATGCCTTGGGTGCGGAGACCACGGCGAGTGTCTTTGGGCGACAGCTGCACAGTTATGTCATCACCGATGCGATCCGAGATGAGAAGGTGCTCAAGTTCAAGGTGGACTACAACGATGTACGCCCGAAGTTTCAGGCGATGGAGAGGGAGCTCGATGAGAAGAAGCTAAGTGCTCTCGAGACAAAAGAAGCCCTCTTGCACCCCGAGCGTATCCGGGAGATCACGCAGTATATCCTGACCCACTATCCGCAAAAGACCCACCGCCTGCAGGCAGGTGCCAAAGGGTTTAACGCGATGTTTGCCGTTAGCAGTGTCGATGCTGCCAAACGCTACTATGAAGCGTTCAGAGAGTTGCAGAAAGGAAAGGAGAGACCGCTCAAGGTTGCTACGATCTTCTCTTTTGCCCCCAATGAAGCACAAGATGCTATCGGTGAGATACCCGATGAGAGCTTTGAAGTCTCGGCGATGAACAGCAGTGCCAAAGAGTTCCTCTCGGCAGCCATCGACGATTACAACGCGATGTTCAAGACCAACTACGCTGTCGATAGCAAGGCATTCCAAAACTACTACCGTGACATCTCCAAGCGGGTTAAAGAGGGGGAGATCGATCTGCTCATTGTCGTGGGGATGTTCCTCACAGGGTTTGATGCACCGAGGCTCAATACCCTCTTTGTAGATAAAAACCTCCGCTACCATGGACTGATACAGGCGTATTCGCGTACCAATCGTATCTATGACGCTACCAAGACATTCGGCAATATCGTCACCTTCCGTGACCTCGAAAAAGCGACCATCGACGCTATCACCCTCTTTGGCGACAAAAACACCGCCAATGTGGTGCTCGAGAAGAGTTATGAGGAGTATATGGGAGGATTTGAAGATCAGGAGAGTGGAGAGGTACGGCGTGGATACTTGGAGGTGGTCGCTGAGCTCAAAGAGCGGTTCCCTGATCCTGCGGCGATCGAAAGAGAGAGCGACAAAAAAGCATTTGTCAAACTCTTCGGTGAGTACCTGAGACTTGAAAATATCTTGCAAAACTATGATGAGTTCGAAGCGTTGCAGGATTTGCAGAGCATCGACCCTGAAGATGCTGAGGCGATGGAGCGTTTTAAAGAGGAGCACTACCTTAGTGATGAAGAAGTTGAGAAACTGCGACAAATCGAGGTACTGCCTCCACGAGTGGAACAAGATTACCGTTCGACCTACAACGACATCCGCGAATGGATACGCAGAGAAAGAGTGGGTAAAGAGCAGGAGGCATCTAGCATAGACTGGAACGATGTGGTCTTTGAGGTGGACTTGCTCAAATCACAGGAGATCAATCTCGACTATATCCTTGAGCTTATTTTTGAACAGAATAGAAAGAAAAAAGATAAAGAAGCTCTCATCGACGAAGTGCGCCGCATGCTTCGAGCCAGCCTCGGACACCGTGCCAAAGAGAGCCTCATTGTGGATTTCATCAACGAAACCGACCTTGACACTATCGATGACAAAGCCGGTATTATCGATGCCTTCTTCACTTTTGCCCAAGAGAAGCAGCGACAAGAAGCAGAAGCACTCATAGAGGAGGAGCAACTCAACGAAGAGGCAGCCAAACGCTACATCCTCCGATCCCTCAAACGCCAATACGCCAGCGAAAACGGCACAGAACTCAATGAGATCCTGCCCAAAATGAGCCCCCTCAATCCGCAGTACCTAACGAAAAAGCAGAGCGTATTTGAGAAGATAGCGGCATTTGTTGAGAAGTTCAAAGAGGTGGGTGGAGCGTTGTAATTTTTTCAACCCATTTTCCCCAAACCTCTGCTATATTCAAGTAAAATTAGAAATATAGTGGCTTTGCCACAGTGAAGAGTGAAGAAGAAAGGGTTAGTGTATGCGTTGCAGGCAGCGCGTTATTAACAGAAGGAAAAAAGTGACAGATACAAAGATATCCCAACCAAAAACAGGTCATCAAAGATGTGGTACTGTATGTTGAAAATAAGAGGAGCGAGAGATGAAACATAAAAACCTCACTATCCAAGATGAACTTACAGAGTTTCTGCTCTATACCACACCTAACAGCGACATCAAAATCGAAGCCTATTTGCATAACGAGACGGTATGGTTGCCACAAAAGAGAATTGCAGAGCTTTTTGGGGTCGATAGAACCGTGATTACAAAGCATTTGAAAAATATATTTGAAAGTGGGGAATTGGAAGAAGATTCAGTATGTGCAAAAATTGCACATACTGCCGAAGACGGCAAAACCTACCAAACAAAGTTTTATAATCTTGATGCGATTAAATTTCTTGAATTCAATGAATACGAAATACTCCCCAACAACGGAACCATTTCACGAACACAGGCTATGAAAAAAGCATATGAGGAGTATGAGGCATTTAATAAAACGCAAAAAATCGAATCGGACTTTGATAAGGAGATCCAAAAGCTGCTTGCCAAAGATAAAAATTCCAGTAAAGCATGATGATCTACTAATGAGTAATTTTCTTATTTAGGGTTCGTGCTTCAACCTCTTTTCATCTTTGCTTTGCTATATTCAAGTAAAATTAGAAATGAGCAACATGGTGGCTTTGCCACCGTGAATAGTGAATATATGCGTTGTTAGCAGCGCAACTTAATTGATAGATATTTAGATTGATAGACAATAGAAGGAAAACCATAGATGTCCCAAGAGCCAAACAAAAAACCGCAGTTTACCCACCTCCACCTCCACACCGAGTACTCCTTGCTTGACGGTGCCAACAAGATCAAGGCGCTTGCGAAGAAGGTCAAAGAGCTGGGGATGACGTCGGTGGCGATGACCGATCATGGCAATATGTTCGGTACCATCGACTTCTACAACACCATGCGAAAAGAGGGGATCAAACCCATCATCGGGATGGAAGCCTATGTGCACAACCAGCCCGAACTGGGGGACAAGTCGGTGCGTCAGAGGTTTCACCTCTGTTTGTATGCCAAGAATGAAACAGGCTACAAAAATCTGATGTTCCTCTCCTCCAAAGCCTACATCGAGGGGTTTTACTACTATCCGCGTATCAACTGGGATCTGCTCAAGGACCATGCCGAGGGGCTTATCTGCTCTTCGGCGTGTCTGCAGGGGGAGGTCAACTGGCATATGAACCTCTCCGAGCGTAACGTGAAGTTCGGTGCAAAGGGGTATGAAGAGGCAAAACGGGTAGCGCTTAAGTACAAAGAGGTATTCGGTGATGACTTCTACCTTGAGATCATGCGTCATGGCATCGGCGATCAGCACCGCATTGACAAGCAGATATTGCAACTGAGTCAGGAGACCGGCATTAAAGTGGTCGCCACCAACGACACACACTACACCAACCCCGAAGATGCCGATGCGCATGAGGCGTTTATGTGTATTGCGATGAACAAACTTTACGACGACCCCAACCGTCTACGCCATTCGGTGCATGAGTTTTATGTGAAGTCACCCGAAGAGATGGCGAAGCTCTTTGCCGATATTCCCGAAGCCATAGAGAACACACAGGAGATCGCCGACAAGTGTAACCTTGAGATCAAACTGGGCAACCCGACACCGCCCAACTTCAAGTTCGCAAGGCAGCGTGCGGCGGATATTGGGCTGGAGCTGCCCGAGCCTGACAAAGAGTACTCGCTCGAGAATGATAAAACACTCTTCATCGAAGAGTCTCGAAGAGGGCTTGAAGAGCGTTTGAAGATCGTGCCCGAAGAGAAGCATCAGGAG
>Ga0256832_1003190_pt1 | contig 11171 bp, 9 predicted proteins | sample 134614metaG_FD_190534 | JGI IMG/M metagenome (GOLD analysis project Ga0256832, IMG submission 190534) | Hydrothermal vent microbial communities from Lau Basin, Pacific Ocean - 134-614 | ecosystem: Environmental > Aquatic > Marine > Hydrothermal vents | place: Pacific Ocean: Lau Basin | collected...
GGAAGGAGGTGGCGACGCAGTCGGTATCGACGATCTCCATCCCGCAGAGCAGTCCCGCGACGGCGAAACTCATCGCGATCCGGTGGTCACCGTGGCTGTCGATGACGGCGGAATGCAGCGTCCCCCCGTGCACCGCATACCCGTCGTCGTACTCCTCCGTCTCGATCCCGCACGCCTCCAGCGCCCGGAGCGTCGAGGCGATGCGGTCGCTCTCTTTGACCCGAAGTTCGGCGGCGTTACGGACCCGGCTGACCCCTTCGGCCGTCGCCATCGCCACGGCCAGCGCCGGCAGCTCGTCGATGAGCCAAGCGATGCGCTCGGCCACCTCCACGGCCCCGAGCCGCCCGTTGTAGCGCACCGTGATTTCACCGATCGGTTCGTAGAGGTCCTGGCGGATCCGATACTCGATCGCCGCGCCCATACTCTCCAGAACCCGAAAGGCTTCGATGCGGGTCGGGTTGAGACTGATCCCCTCGAATTTGACCCGTGAACCGGGCAGAATCGCCGCCGCCACCGCGAAGAAAAAAGCGCTGGAGGGGTCGGCAGGCACCCGAAGCTTCAGCGGCTTGAGCGGTCCTTCCATCGGATCGATCGTGATCCACCCTTCGGTGTCGCGCCCGATCTTCGCCCCCATTCCGTGCAGCATCCTCTCACTGTGATCCCGGCTGAGGAAGGATTCGCGGTAATAGCTGCGCCCGTCCCCCCGCAGTGCGGCCAGAATCATCGCCGATTTGACCTGCGCCGAATCGACGGGAGAAGCGTAGCGGAAGGCTTTGAGCTTACCGCCCCGGATGTGCAAAGGGGCGAGATTGCCCTCTTCTCGTCCGTCGAGTTTCGCTCCCACACTCTGCAAAGGCCCGGTGACGCGTTTCATCGGACGGGCCCGCAGGTAGCGGTCTCCGGTGAGGACGAAGCTTCCCTCCACTCCCGCCAAAAAGCCGCAGTAGAGGCGCATTCCCGTCCCGGCGTTGCCGCAGTCGAGGACATCGTCGGGTTCACGCAGCCGCGTGGGAGGAGTGATCGTCAACACGCCCTTTTCGCTCCATTCGGCCGTTGCACCCAACTGCTCGGCGATGGAGAGAGAAGCGAGCGTGTCTTCGGCCCGAAGAAAATTGTCGATCGTCGAGGGGCGGTCGCTCAGCAGTGCGAAGATGGCGCAGCGGTGGGAGATCGATTTGTCCGCGGCGATGCGGTCGCAGTCGATCTCGAAAGCACTCGGAGCCGGGGCGATACGGACCGTTTTCATCGCAGGCGGGCCCCGCACCCTTCGACAAGGCTGGAGAGGATCGTCTCCATCGTCTCTTCGATCGCCTCCTCGGAGAGGGTTCCTTCGGAAGATTGGAGGAAGAAGCGCAGCGTGACACTCTTGCGCTCCCCCAGACTCTCATCTTCGTAGAGGTCGACAGGGAAGAAGCGCTGCAGCAGCGGCAGATCCAGCGCCTCGAGGATTTCGGCCATCCGGGCGTAGGGAAGCTCCTTCTCCACCAAAAGGCTGAGATCTTTGTAGGTTCCCTGGAAATTGGAGATCGCTTCGGCGTTGCGATGCGGAGGAATCAGGGCTTCGAAATCCAGCTCCGCCAGATAACTCTCCTCCAGGCCGAAAGCTTCCGCCGCTTCGGGATGCAGTTTGCTCAGCCATCCCGCCGGCCGATCGCCGAGGTAGAGCGTCGCAGACTGATAGGGATGGATCAGACCGTTCGTCTCCCGGCAGGGCCCCAGGGTGAATTCCCCGAGGATCTCCCCCAGCGTCCGCACGAAACGGGCGAAATCGATGCGGGGCGGCTTGCCGTGATTGACGACGCTCGGCTCTTCGGCATCCCCGCTCCAAAGCAGGGTGAATTTCTCGTGTTCGTTACGCTCACGGTCGAAAACCGAACCGATCTCGAAGAGAGAAATCCGCCGCTTGCCGTAGCTGAGATTGCGTCGCGCCGCTTCCAGGAGGTTGACCGTCAATGTACTGCGCAGGGTATTGAGCTCCTCGACGATGGGGTTGACCAGCTCGACGCTCTCGTCCAAGAGCGGAAATCCGTAGCGCTCCAGCGTCGCCTTTTCGGCGAAGGCGTAGGTGACCGCCTCGAAATAGCCCGCGGCCACGGCCCGCTCGCGCAGATCCCGCCGGAGACGATATCGACGGGTCGTCTCCGTCAGGCGGTTGCGTTCGGTCAGCTGCAGCGGCTTCGCATCGATGCGGTTGATCCCTACGATGCGCAGAATCTCTTCGGCGATATCCTGGAGGTTGGAGATGTCGTGGCGCCAGGGGGGCACGACGGCTCCGAAAACCCCCTCGGAAGCTTTATGCACCGTGAAGCCGAGCTTCTCCAAGATCGTATAGACTTTGCCCGCGGGGATATGCTGCCCGATGATTGCATCGAGCTTTTTCAGATCGACGGGCACGCTGCGGCGCTCCCGCTCCGCTTCGATGCGCAGCTCCGCTTCACTGAACCGACACTCCCCTTTCGCGTCGCAGGCGGCAAAGAGCGCCCCCATCCCGAAATCGAGATCGGGCTCGCTGCCCCGGGAACTGCGATAGTAGAGCGCGTCGGTCTGAAGCCCGCTTCGCGCCACCATCGGGACCAGGACCTCCGGATCGATGTAGGAGGCTTCGAAGAGGATCTCCCGACTCTCGGCCGTCGCCCGGCTCTCTTCGTTTTGGCGTACCCCGACGATGGAGAGTTCCGTCTCGCCGGTGCGGACGGCGACGAAACCTCTCTCTTTCTCCTCGATCTGCAACGGCAGAGGCCCCCCTCCGCTTCGAAGTTTCTCCACATCGTAAGCGCGCAGGATCACTCCCGTCGCATGCGTCGCGTAGGTCAACAGTGCTTCGAGAGCCTCTTCACGGTAAGCGTCCACCAGCGCCAGACGCAGGCGGATCAGCGCGTCGGCGGCGACTTTTTCGTTCTCCGCCAGCACATAGAGCAGATCGGCGTCGATCACGCCGTGGGTATGCAGGTCGACACTGCGGGCGATGCCGCGTTTGCTCGTCAGGCGCGGCTTGACCTCCACGCGCCGCAGCGGGCGCTCGAACGCCGCCGAGAGATCCCGGGCCACCCCGTGGACACTCAGACAATCCCCCCGGTTGGCGGTCAACTCCAGCTCGATGACCGTATCGGCGATCTTTGCGTAGTCCGCCAGTTCACGGCCGGGGACCATCTCTCCGAGGCTCTCGTCGAGGATCCAAATCCCCGGGCCGCTCTCGGGCAACCCCAGCTCCCCTGCCGAACAGATCATTCCCAGACTTTCGACCCCGCGAAGTTTGGCGGGTTTGATCGCGAAATCACCGGGCAGCACGGCGCCGGGCAGAGCCACGGCCACATACTCGGCTTCCCGGACGTTGGCGGCGCCGCAGACGATCTGCCGTTCTGCGTCTCCGGTGTCGACCCGGCAGACGTTGAGTTTGTCCGCGTCGGGATGCTTGCCGCACTCCAGGATCTTTCCGACCACCACTTTGGGGGGAAGGACCACGGGCTCCAGCCGATCCACTTCGAGGCCGATGGAGTTGAAAGTTTCGTAGAGCCGGTCGTTGTCGATGCCGGAGAGATCGATGTACTCCTCCAGCCAGCTGCGTGTGACGATCATCTGAATTGCTCCAATAGTCGAATGTCACCCTCGAAAAGAGAGCGCAGATCGGGAATGCGGTGCAGGAGCATCGCGAAACGCTCCACCCCGAGTCCGAAAGCGTAGCCGCTGACCCCTTCGTAGCCTACCGCTTTGAAGACGTTGGGATCCACGACCCCGCAGCCGAGGACCTCCAGCCAGCCGGTGCGCGAACAGACCCGGCACCCTTCGCCGCCGCAGAAGATGCAGCTGATGTCCACCTCCGCGGAGGGCTCCGTAAAAGGGAAGAAGCTGGGGCGAAAGCGCACCTCGACCTCCCCGAACATTTCGTGCAGAAAGTCGGTGAGGATCCATTTGAGGTTGGCGAAGCTCACCCGGTCGCCCTCTTCTACGACCAATCCCTCCACCTGATGGAACATCGGGGTATGCGTCAGGTCGTAATCGCGGCGAAAGACCGCTCCCGGAGCGATCATCCGAATCGGCGGCTTCTGGCGCAGCATCGTCCGGATCTGCACCGGAGACGTGTGGGTACGCAGCAGGGTGCCGTCGGCGAAGTAGAAGGTGTCCTGCATATCCCGGGCGGGGTGATGCTTGGGGAGGTTAAGCGCTTCGAAATTGTGAAAATCGTCCTCCACCATCGGCCCGCTCTCGACGGCGAAGTTGAGCGCTACGAAATAGTCGATGATCCGATCCATCGTCTCACGGACCGGATGCAGAGCTCCCTTCTCACCCAGGCCCGAATAGAGACTCACATCAAGCGCTTCGGAGCGCATCGTCCGCTCCAGCGCTTCGGCCGCGAGCTTCTCTTTGCGGGCGTCGAAGAGCGCCTGCAGCTGAGCTTTGCGCCGGTTCAACCCTTCGGCGAACGCTTTTTTCTCCGGCCCGGGCACATCCTTGAGCTTGGCGAATTCCGCCGCCAGGGCTCCCTTTTTGCCGAAGATTTCGATCCGGACCTTCTCCAGATCCTCGAGGGACGACGCCCCCGCTATCTTTTCTTCGAGATTTTCCAATCCGTTACCTCACTGATGATGAAATGTGGGGATTTTAGCGAAAAATCGCTGGGGGGTGGGTTTTGAACGAAGCTCTCCCTCTCTCCCAGAGACGGTATAACGGGTTTTTTTGATCATTTCACCGGTTTCATCCGGCAGCTTTGGCAGTCACTGATTGCGTCGGAGCCCCTACGGGGCAAGCGGTCAAATGTTTTTGCGGGCATCCTCGTGCTGATGATCCCAGCGTAGCTTGCCGCCGCCGAGGATGTGGACGTGCAGGTGGTGGATCTCCTGCCCGCCGTCTTCACCGTTGTTGACGATGAGGCGGTAACCGCTCTGATCGATGCCGAGCTTGCGGGTGACCTCCTGGATAAAGGGCGTCATCTTCGCCATCGTCTCGGCATCCACCTCCTGGAAACAGCAGATATGCTTCTTGGGAATGACAAGAACGTGGATCGGTGCCTTGGGATAGAGATCGTGAAAAGCCAGAAACTCTTCGTTCTCGTGGACGGTATTGTTGGGGATCTCTCCCGCGACGATTTTGCAGAAAATGCACATTTTTTCTCCTTTTTTCATTGAAACTCACTGGGAAACTCACTGGCGAAATTATAGCGAAAGGCTTGCAACTTGATCCCGGTCAAGCGCTTTCACTCTAAATAGGATAATATTACTCCTAATTAAAACACGAAGGAACACTATGGCACTGGAAATCAGCCCCGTCGAAAAAGGCGAAACGGTCCGCTTCAAAAACCCGAGCAAACGCTTCTACGAAGCGATCGGAGGCGAAGAGGGGATGCGCAAACTGATGTACAACTTCTACGACAAAATTTACGAGAGCGACATCGCCCACTTTTTCCCCCAGGACGAAGAGGAGTTCGAAAAGGTCAAGGAGAAAAATTCAAAATTTTTCATCCAGATTTGCGGCGGCCCGAAGGTCTACGAAGATGAAGCACAGGGCATGGACCTCAACGAGTATATGATCCGTCTTCACGACGAATTTTCCATCAACGAAAAGGCCCGCGTCGAGTGGCTCGGGACGATGCGCGACGCCCTCGACGAAGTCGAAGGGGTCGACGAAGCGATCAAAAAGGAGTTTTGGGATTACCTCGACCAATTCTCCAAACTCACCGTCAACACCTTCAGCGACGGCAGCACCTACTACGCCAGCTACACCCAGGCGAAAGAGGATCAGTAGCTTCGTTCTTCGTCGTTCGCTTTTCGCTCCTCGTTCGCGGAGATTACTTCAACCCATTTTATGCAGTAGAATTTGGGTTCAACTCTCATCTCCCATCGCCTCTGTTCTTTTCCCACCAACACAATGCGTAGAGCAGTCCGGGGGTCCGGGCGATCGTTTCATCCTCCGCGAGACTGCGTGCCTCCTGGAGGGTATACTCAACGACTTCGATCTTCTCCTCTCCGGGGACGCCTCCTCCCGGTCCGGTACGCATCGCTTCCGTCACTTCCGCATAGTAGAGGATTTGCCGACTTCCCGAATGTCCGACCGAGGTATAAAAGGAGGTGATCCGCTGCAGATCTTCGGAGGCGACACGATAGCCGCACTCCTCTTCGATCTCTTCGCGTGCAACCTCTTCGGGGCTCAGCTCCGGTTTGTCCAGCAGACCGGCACAGAGTTCGACCGTCATCCCCTCTCCGTTGCTCAGATAGACCGGCGGACGAAACTGACGGACCAAGATGAAACGTTCCCGCTCCCGATGCCAAAGCAGTATCGCCACACTGTCACGTGAACGAAGCACTTCCCAGCTCTTCTGCTCACCGTCCATGCGAAATCGAGCGAGATAGGGGTGAATGTAGCGCCCAGCCTCCAGAGGCTCCAGACGAAAATTTTCAATTCGTATTTTCATGAGATGATCCCCCTCTTATTGCCGATGTGTCAGATTCTCCTCCCCTGCCGAAGCATTATGATCCTCCACGTGGATCAAATTCGCGGCGATTGTCTCCCAGCGAAAAGCATGAGGTTTTGAACCTTCCAGAAGCTTTTCGAGACGTTTTTTCATCGCCGCCGCCCCTTTGATCGGCACGGTGTGTTTCGTGACTTTGGTGTAGCTTTGCAACTTCGTATGGTGTGTGGTGATTCTGCGGGTCACATAAAGAGGTCCCGAGCTTCGTCCCAGAACTTTCAGCGGATCGATAGCCCGACCGTGGCGATAGAGACCGAAATGCAGATGGGGCCCGGTGCTTCGCCCCGTACTTCCGACATAACCGATCACCTCTCCCCGCTTGACATAGCTTCCCCGTCGAACCTTCAGCCGACTTTGATGCGCGTAGAGAGAGACGTAACCGTGACCGTGATCGATCTTGACCACTTTGCCGTATCCGCGCATCCAGCCTGCGTAGATCACCCGACCGCTCCCCGTGGCATGGATCGGAGTCCCCCGTCGTGCTCCGTAATCAACACCGAGATGGGGACGATAGCGGTGCAAAATCGGATGCCAGCGCTTGTAGGCGAAACGGGAGGTGATCCGCGCACCCGGCAATGGCTGCACGAAACGGCTCACACCTCTCTGTCGGATGCGGATCGTCCGGGTCGTGCTGTACTCCACCCGTTTTTTGGCGGTTTTCGTCTTTCGGACGGTTTTGCGGATATCCCGCCAGGCGTTTCCCTCTTCGTCGACAAAGATAAAGCGGGGTTTACCCCGCCGTCCCTCGACGACGGCTCCCCGGATATGAGGGGGACCCCAGGGTCGCCCCAGACGACTCTTTTGATCGTAAACGAAAGCGATTTTATCCCCCGCCCGAAATTTTCGGAAATCCACCGAACCTTTGTAGAGCCGCTTCAGAAGAAATCCCAAACGGGGATTGCGGGTAAGGCGATCGATGTCGCTGTAGCAGTTTTTTTCGATGCGTACCAGGACTTCATCCTCGACTTTTCTGTAGACGATGGGAACGATGTCGAAGCGATACCGGCCATTGCGCAGATCCCGGGAGAGCTCGATCTGCATCTCCTCTCCGATGGGGATCAGCGCGTCGATCAACGTCGATCCCTCAAGCATCTCGTAGAAAGGTTCTCCCCCCTGGATCTCGGAGAGGTATTTGCTGTCGTCGTCGCTAATGCTCTTGAGCAGATCCTGGGAAATTCCGTACCGTTGGAGATATTCGGAAAAGGTTTCTCCACTCTTCCACTGACTGCGATGGACTTCGGCACCCCAAAGCACCATACTTGTCACCAGAAACACCACCCAGAATCTCTTCACCGTTCTCTCCGTCTCTTTTGTGCGCTTTTTGGCGGGAATTATAACCAAGCGACCGTTTACCCTCTCCCTCATCGGTCTTTCAAAATAGAGAAAGTATAATCGTCTCTCAAAGAGAAAAATGTCATCAACCTAAGCAAAAGGGAAAAACGTGATAAAAAGATTTGCATTGATTTTGAACCTGTGTCTGATGAGCGCGTGGGCGGGATTTTATCCCCCCACCGTCCACAGCAGCGTCAGCGCCGTGGATGGAGATCAAATCACCCTCTCCAAGCCGCTGCCCGTCAACGGAATGAGCGGAATCGTCGTGCACGATTTCGGCAAAGGGCTACAGGCGATCACCGGAATCCTGGTGCAGACATCGCCGGGAAAGGCGACGGTACGCAAAGGCGACCTCCTCGACCACAAAGGTCTTCCCACTCCCAAAAGCGTCGCACGTCCCGGTGACAAAGTGATCGGCGGGTATCTCTACAACAATGTTTTGGTCCTGGCACCCAACGCCGAAACCTATCGGGCGATCACCCGGGGCGGCGGCCGGTTTTTCATCCATCCCGATCTCTACGCCGCCTACCTCTCCCGAGAAGGCGACAGCGCACCCGACGCCTCCAACCTGGCCGGCTTCGCCCGGGAAGCCCAGGTCGGTCTCGTCTACATCGTCCAGAAGGATCGAGCGATCCTTTTCGATCCCATCAGCTCCCGGATCGTAGCCAGCCGCTCTTTCCATCCGCTGGGACAGGAGACCCGATACCCCTTCTACACCCGCTTCAGCGGCGTGCGGGGAGGATTCCTGGGCGGCAAGAGCGAGGGAGATTACTATCAGAGTGTCGGGAGGATCAAATGATCGACGATCAGCTGCTTGCAGGTCTGCGTGAACTCGTGGGCGAAGAAAATGTCCGAAGCGACCAAGCCCACCGACGGGCATACAGCTACGACGCCACACGGACCCATTACGAACCCGATGCCGTCGTCTTCCCGCGCGACGAAGAGGATGTCAGCCGGATCCTGACCTATTGCAACCATCATCGCATCCCCATCGTCCCCCGGGGCGCCGGCAGCGGGTTTACCGGCGGAGCCCTCCCCGCCAGCGGCGGCATCGTCCTGGGCTTCGAAAAGCACATGAACAAAATCCTCGAAATCGACCGGGAGAACATGCTCGCCATCGTCCAGCCCGGCGTCATCAACAAAGATCTCCAGCGCCGCGTCGAAGCGATGGGGCTCTTCTATCCTCCCGATCCCGCCAGCGAAGAGTACTCCACGCTCGGCGGCAATGTCAGCGAAAACGCGGGAGGAATGCGGGCGGCCAAATACGGATTGACCAAGGATTACGTGATGGCGCTGCGGGCGGTCCTGCCCAACGGCGACGTGATCCGCGCCGGCAAACGAACCATCAAGGATGTCGCGGGCTACAACATCGCCGGGATCTTGACCGCCAGTGAAGGCACCCTGGCCGTTTTGACGGAATTGACCCTCAAGCTGATTCCCAAACCCCGCTACGTCAAATCCTACATGGGAATCTTTCCCGACGTCAAAGCGGCGATGAACGCGGTCTTCAAATCCCTCGCCGAAGGGGCCAACCCCGTCGCGATGGAGTTTCTCGATGCGCTGGTCGTACGGGCCGTCAAAGAGAAACTGGGCATCGAACTCCCCGAGGAGGCGGGAGCTCTGCTCATCGGTGACGTGGACGGCAACGTCCCCGAAGAGATCGAGTTCCAGCTCGAAGTCCTGGAGCGCTCTTTCAAAGAGAACGGCGCGCAGGAGTTCCGCGTGGCCGAAAGCGCCGAGGAGCGCGAACGGATTTGGCAAGGGCGCCGAGGCGCTTCGCCCTCCATCACGATGTACGGAAGCAAAAAACTCAACGAAGATATCTCCGTCCCGCGTAGCCTGCTGCCCGAGGCTCTGGAGCGGATCTACGCGATCGGAGAGAAGTACGGATTGGTCGTCCCCTGCTTCGGCCATGCCGGCGACGGAAACATCCACGTCAACGTCATGGTCGACGGCAGTGATCCCGAAGAGCTGGAAAAGGGGCACAAAGCGATTCGCGAAATCTTCGAACTGGTGGTGGAGATGGGCGGTACCCTCAGCGGAGAACACGGTATCGGCCTGAGCAAAGCCGAATTCATGACCCTCGCCTTCACACCGGCGGAGATGGAACTCTTTCGCCGGATCAAACACGCGTTCGATCCCAACGGCATTCTCAATCCCGGGAAAATGGGATTGTAGTCGGCAAACCTCTGCAAATGAATCTGAAAATCGGCATCCTCTCCGATCCCCACCGCCGCAGCGATTTGCAAAAAAGTGCGTTGGAAAAACTTTTACAAGAGGGAGCTCGTACACTGCTTCACGCAGGGGATTTCTGCATCGAAGAGAATCTGCGACAACTGGAGGAGACAGGGCTTCCCTATGCCGCGGTCTTCGGCAACAATGACCGATCTTTGCTCCCTCTCGCTTCCTTTTACCGTATCAAGAAAGAGCCCTGGTATCTGAAAATCGATGCGCTGACGGTCAAATTGATGCACCTGCCCTACTACCTCACCCCAGACACCGATCTCATCGTCTACGGACATACTCATCGTTTCGCCTGTGAGTTCAAGGGATCGAGCCTCTACCTCAACCCGGGAGAGCTGTGCGGTCGGGAGAACGGACGGTGTGAGTGTGCGCTGCTTCTCTACGATAACGGAGAGTGGGAAGTAACCCGACTGCACCGCCCATTGCACCGTGAAGTTTGGGAGAAAAAAATCTACCGTTTTTCCGCTTCTACGAACGCTTCCGCCTGATCTCTTCGCAGAGTGCTTTCAGCGCCGAGGAGTACTCTTCCAGACGCTGGGGAAGATCGTCGAAACGGTGTAGTAGGATGTCTCGATAGAAGGCTTTGACGCGCTTATGAAGATCCTCCGCGGCGATGGTGCCGCTGATTCCGAGGAGATCGAGCAGTACTTTGCGCATCTCTTCATATTCTCGCCGCTGAAGTAGACGGCGCAAATCCCGATCGCTCTCGCCGTAGGCGTCGACGAAACTCTCCAAAATCTCTTCAAGGAGCGTCGCGTTTCCGCTGCAGTACTGCAATGCCTTTTTGTAATCGATCGTATGATAGCTGACGGGAGTTCGACTCCTCTTCTCCTCTTCCAGACCGAGGGGAACCTTTTTTGCTTCGAGATAAGTCGCGAAAGCCGTGTAGAGTTTACCCAGGTCGATGGGTTTTGGCAGATACCCGTCCATTCCCGCTTCACGCATTCGCTGGATTTCGTTCTCCAGGTTGAGTGCCGAGAGTGCGACGATCGGCAGCTCGGCCCCCGAACGTGATTGGCGGATGAGACGGGTCGCCTGATATCCATCCATCACCGGCATGTTGATGTCCATCAAAACCAGATCGAAACTCCCTGCGGAATGCCGTTCGACACTCTCCACCGCTTTCAACCCG
>Ga0256832_1003191_pt1 | contig 11164 bp, 8 predicted proteins | sample 134614metaG_FD_190534 | JGI IMG/M metagenome (GOLD analysis project Ga0256832, IMG submission 190534) | Hydrothermal vent microbial communities from Lau Basin, Pacific Ocean - 134-614 | ecosystem: Environmental > Aquatic > Marine > Hydrothermal vents | place: Pacific Ocean: Lau Basin | collected...
CCCCTTGTGGCTCGCAAGGCTCGGTTCCTTCGGGGGAGCGAGTCCAGCAGGCGGCTCTTGCGGGGGACAGAGCGTGAGATCATGCGCAGACGCCGGTCCGAATGAGGTCCCACAATGCTCTTCATGTCGCTCCAGGTTCGCGGCCGTGTTCTCTTGCGCACCCTCGCCAACGCCGAAGAGCGCTTCGGGAGGGAGGTGGTCGAGCGGGCCCTGCAGCGCTGCTCGCCGGGGGTCCGAGCGGCCCTGCGGAGTGCCGTTGTGGAGGGCGGTTACTACCCCATCGTCTGGCTGACGAACCTGGAGGAGGGGCTGATCGTAGAGAGCGGCGTGCCGGCGGCGATGTACGAGATCGGCCAGGACATGGCTCCGCGGCTCCTCCGTGAGGCGACGCAGGTGGCGCTGCACCTGAAGAGCATGTGGTCCATCATTCACCGCATTCCTCCGTTGTTGGCCGATGCCTTCGACGGAGCACGCCTCGAGATCGAGGTTCGGCCGGGTGGGGACAGCGCGGAGTTTCGGTACACCGAGTGCGCGGGGTTCTCGCGCCACACCTGGGAGCTCATCGAGGGGAGCATCGTGGGCGTTCTCGAGGCGGCCGGCGCTCACGGGGTCGTCGTGGAGCCGATGTTCGGCGGTGGAGATGGCGACGACGCTTATACGTTCGTTGCGCGCTTTCGGGGCCGGCCGAGCTTGCCCCCTCGGCCCCTGTGAGGCGAGCGGGGTGTCGGGTCTCTTCGTCGAGCTCCTTCCGGACTACGTCGCGCTGCGTGAAGCCGACCCGCGCGAGTATCCGTCGGACCTGTCGCCGCTCACGCCCGAGGAGGCGGCGTTGGTGGAGCGCGCCGTGGACAAGCGCCGTCGCGAGTACACGGCGGGTCGGGTCCTGGCTCGCGAGGCGGCCGCGTGCTTGGGCGTCGATGGCCTCGTGTTGGTCAACGACGAGCGTCGCGCCCCGATGTGGCCCGAGGGGCTGGTCGGGAGCATCACACACACCCGTACCTGGTGTGCCGCAGCGGTGGCACGCCGCGCCGACGTGCGGTCCGTAGGCCTGGATGTCGAGCAGGACGCGCCGCTCAGGCCGAAGCTCTGGGACACGGTCTGTACCCGCCGGGACCTGGCGTGGCTCCAGGCACAGCCCGAAGCGGCGCGTGGATGGCTCGCCAAAGCGCTGTTCAGCGCCAAGGAGGCCGCCTACAAAGCGCAGTATCTGCTCACCGCGCAGCTGCTGGGGTTTCACGCCATGAGCGTTCGGATCGATGCGGAGGCTGGGAGCTGGCGCGCGACGTTCGAGCGTCCCAGCGGAGGGGAGTTCGCCGTCGGTGACGTCCTGGAGGGGCGCATGCGGCGCGCCAACGGCCTCATTGCGACCGCCCTCGTGATCCGCTGAGCCGCAAAGGCGCATCGAGGGGCCGGGGAGCGGGTGCAGAGTGCGAAGAACGATGTCGGGAACTACGATGGCGGGCGCATGATCCGAGTCGTCCTGGTCGCCCTCGTTCTCGCCGTGGGGTGCAAGAGTAAGCCGAAGGATCCGCGCCGCGAGCAGTTGGGTCGCTGTGCGGACTTCGACCCTCTGCGGCAGCCCTTCTTCGGCGACACCCATGTCCATACGCGTCTGTCTCTGGACGCGAACCTCCAAGGCAACCGACTCAGTCCGATGGATGCCTACCGCTTCGCCCGTGGGGAGGAGATTGGCATCCAGCCCTACGACGCCGACGGCAACCCTCTGCGGCGGCTGCGTCTCTCACGGCCCCTGGACTTCGTCGCGGTCTCCGATCATGCGGAGTTCCTGGGGCTCGTACAGACGTGTTTGGACTCCAGCGCCGAGGGTTACGACAGCCGCACGTGCACGCAGTACCGCGAGGACCCCGACGCGGCGTTCCTGACGCTCAACTTCGCGCTGACCCTCGCCCAAGGGCGCGCCCGTGCCCCTAGGCCATGTTCCGGCGACAGCTGCGCGGGGGCGGAGCTGGCGGCGTGGGACGAAATACAGGAGGCCGCGGAGGCGGCGTACGATCGTAGCGACGCTTGCACCTTTACGACCTTCGTTGCCTACGAGTGGTCGGGCAACCCGGCAGCGTCGAACCTCCACCGAAACGTCATCTTCCGCAACCACGTCGTGCCGGACGAGCCCTTGGGCTACTTCGACACCCAGCAGGAAGAGGTCCTCTGGAGCCGACTCGAGGAGGAGTGCATCGACGCACCAGGCATCTGTGACGTGCTCAGCATCCCCCACAATTCGAACCTCAGTTCGGGCTTGATGTTCGAGACCGTCGATCAGGACGGGCAACCCTTCGACGCGGAGTACGCGCGCCTCAGGGCGCGCCTGGAGCCACTGGTCGAGGTGTACCAGCACAAGGGAAGCTCGGAGTGTCTTCCCGGGTCGACCGCCGGCGACGAGCTGTGCGACTTCGAGCTGCTGCCTTACCGCAACCTGGCAACGGCCAACCTCGGTGGGGCGCCTCAGGAGCTCATCCCCGCCGACTTCGTGCGCGAGGCGCTCACGACAGGGATGAGGCTCGAGGGGGAGCTGGGGATCAATCCTTTTCAGCTCGGGATGATCGCTAGCACCGACACGCACCTCGGCACCCCAGGCGCCGTCGAAGAGGACCGGTTTCAGGGGCACGGAGGCGCCGGGCTCGCTGTGCGCGACGCCTTGCCCTCCGGGCTGCCGGACCGTGCGTGGTTCAACCCGGGAGGGCTCGCGGTGCTTTGGGCCGAGGAGAACTCCCGCGAGGCGCTCTTCGAGGCGATGCGGCGGCGTGAAGCCTACGGCACGAGCGGTACGCGCATCGTGCTGCGCTTCTTCGGCGGTTGGGACTATCCTGCCAACCTCTGCGCCCGCGCCGACCTCGCGCAGATCGGCTACGACCGGGGCGTCCCCATGGGTGGTGCGCTTCCGCCGCGAGCAGGGGATGGGGCGCCGCGCTTCGTGGTCTCGGCCCTGCGCGACGCCGAGAGTGTCCCTTTGGCTGCTATCCAGATCCTCAAGGGATGGCTCGAAGGCGGCGAGGCGCGCTGGCGGGTCTTCGATGTGGCGGGCGAGCTCGACAACGGGGCGACCGTGGACCCGGCGACCTGCGTGGCGACGCCCGCGGGCAGCGACTCCCTCTGCGTCGTGTGGGAGGACCCGAGCTTCGTCGCGGACCAACCGGCGGTGTACTACGCGCGCGTACTCGAGGATCCGACCTGTCGATGGCAGGCCTATTACTGCAATGCGGCCGGCGTCGACTGCGACGAGCCTTCGACGATCACCGAAGGCTTCGAAGGCTGCTGCGATCAGCCGGTGATGCAGCGTGAGCGGGCCTGGAGCTCACCGATCTGGTTCAGGCCATGACCACGCTCGAGCGATGGCTTGGCCACGCGCGCCTCCGCCCGCTACCGACGATGCTCGGCCTGGGAGCGCTGCTGTTTTTCGCCGGACGCCTCCGGTGGGTGGAGCCGTCCATCGAGCCCATCTCGATCACGGTCGTCGTGGCGTCGGACGCGGGGGACGCCGAGGTCCGGCGGGCGACCGACGAGGCGATGCTCGTTGCGCTCGCCGAACGTGCCGGCTTCGTCGAGCGCGATTCGGCGATTCGCGCCCGGCTCGAGATGAACGTCCGCTTCGTTGAACCGACGCTCCGAGGGGATGCGGCGATCGCGGAGGCGATGCGGCTGAGAATGCACGAGAGCGATCCGGTGGTGCGCGCCCGGCTGTTGTGGCTGGCGCGGGAGACCTTGGCGCGCGTGACTCGCCGGACCCCGACGGACGAAGAGCTCGAGGCGTACCTCCGAGCGCACCCCGATCGCTTCGCGCGGCCTTCGGCGATCAGCTTTGAGCAGGTCTTCGTCAGCCGTCAGCGGCCCGACTTCGAGGAGCGGGTGGGCTTCCTGTCCGCCTCTCCCTTCGCCTACGAGTCGGACCCGTCTCTGCTCCCGGCGGCGATGACGAACGCCTCACCACGCCGTATCGAGGTACGTTTCGGGCGAGCCTTCGCTGAGCAGCTGCTGAACCTCGAAGTCGGCGGCGCGCCGCAGCGGGTGGACTCGACCTATGGCGCTCACTTCGTCCGGGTGCTGGGGCGCTCCAGGGGCCACGTTCCGCCGCTGCGCGATGTGCGCGCCCGGGTGCGGGCCGAGTGGGAGCGGGACGACCGCCCGCGCCGCATCCGTCAAGCGCTGGAACGCATGCGGGCGGCCTACCATGTGGAGATTCGGCGCTCATGACGGGCCGCCGGGGGATCTTGCTCGCGGCGCTCCTGCTCATGCCGGGCTTGGTTCGCGCACACCCCTTGGCGCCGGTTGGTCTCTTCGTTCGAGAACGAGGCGACGCGGTGGAGCTGCGGCTCAAGCGCTCGCGGGTGATGCCGCCGGGTGCCTCCTTCGCAGCGCGTCTGCCGCCGGGATGCCATGTGCTGGAGACCCGGGTGCGGATGGAGCGCACGTATGCCGTGGAGGAGCAGCGTCTCCGTTGCGACCGCTCGCTGGTCGGAGCTCCCCTTGGCGTCGACGGTTTGAGTGAGGCGGGGGTGGACGCTGTCGTTCGAGTGGAGCTGAGGGACGGACGGGTGCTTCGGGCACTCCTGGCCGAGTCCCGCGATTCCTTCGTCGTCCCGCCACGCATGGGCGTTGGCGCGCTGCTGGTCTCCTTCGTTCGCTCGGGGCTCCAGCACCTGCTCGCGGGGCTCGATCACGTACTGCTCGTCGTGGGGCTGGTCCTGCTCCTCGGCGAACCCCGTCGCGTTCTTTGGGCGTTGACGGCCTTCACTTTGGGCCATGGGCTGTCGATGTGTGGCGCCGTCCTTGGCTGGTTGGCGATCCCGGCTTCCGTGGCGGAGGTCGGGATCGCTGCGACCCTTCTGTGGTTGGCGTGGGAGGTCGCGCGGCGACACCTCGACGAGCCCGTGGGGATCCGCCGTCCCTACGCTGCGGCGCTCGCCGTGGGCCTCGTCCACGGCCTCGGCTTCGCCACGGTCTTCTCCGACGTCGGTCTCCGTGGATCGGAGCTGTGGAAGGGTCTCGGCGCCTTCCACCTTGGCATCGAGGTGGGGCAGCTCGCCGTGGTCGCCGCGACGCTGCTCCTCCTCCATCTCGGCCGGCGCCAGCGGGCTCTCCTGGAGCCGGTCGCGGCGTACGGCATCGGCGCGGTCGCGACGCTGTGGCTCCTCGAGCGCCTCCTGGTTCTTTGAAGTGCGTGGGGCGAAGCGTCGCGAACTGCGTCGAGGGAGGGTTCGCCTCCCGCTAGGAGGCGCGCAGCTCGCGTTTGAGGATCTTGCCCGTCGGTCCCTTGGGGAGCGCGTCGCGGATCTCGACGAGGCGCGGATACTTGTACGCGGCCAGGTGCTCCTTGCAGTAGGCGATGATCTCTTCGGGGGTCGCGGTGGCGCCTTCTTTGAGCGCGAGGACCGCTTTGACTTCTTCGCCGTGGCTGTCGTGGGGTACCCCGATGACCGCAGCCTCGGCGACGGCCGGGTGCGCGTACAGGACCTCTTCGATCTCGCGCGGGTAGACGTTGTAGCCCCCTCGGATGATCATGTCCTTCTTGCGGTCGACGATGAAGTAGTAGCCGTCGTCGTCACGGGTCGCGATGTCGCCGGTCTTGAACCAGCCGTCGACGATTTGCCGGAGGTTGACCTCGGGCCGCTTGTAGTAGCCCTTCATGACGTTGTGGCCCTTGATGGCGATCTCGCCGGGCTGGCCGGACTCGGCGAGGATCGTTCCGTCGTCCGCCTCCAGTCGGAACTCGACACCGTCGATGGGGATCCCGATGGAGCCCGGTTTCTTGGGGCGGTCGGCGACATTGAAGCTCGCGACCGGTGAGGTTTCGCTCAGGCCATAGCCTTCGAGAATGTTCACACCGTATTTTTCATCGAAGGCTTTCATGACTTCGACGGGCATGGCTGCTCCGCCGCTCAGGCAATAGCTGAGCGATGAGAGATCGTAGGCGTCGGCGTTGGGGTGGTGCAGCAGCGCGAAGTACATCGTCGGGACACCGGCGAAGAGGTTGACGCGGTGCTTCTGCATCAGCTCGAAGGCCGCCTCGGGTTCGAAACGAGGCATCAACACGAGGGTGCCGCCGCCGCGCAGGGTGGCGTTCTGGATCACGGTTTGACCGAAGCTGTGGAAGAGTGGGAGCACGCACAGGGCCGTTTTCTTCGGTCCTGCCAGGAGCCGGTGGGCCACGTAGTCGGCGTTGTAGAAGAGGTTGAAGTGCGTCAGCTCCGCCCCTTTGGGGCGCCCCGTCGTGCCCGAGGTGTAGAGGATCACGGCGGTGTCGTCGGGCATGGTGTCGGGCAGGTCGAGGACGGGCTCGGCGTCCGCGATGAGCGCGGACATGTTCTGTGCGCCTTCGGGAGCGGTCAGGTCTCCGCGATCGGCCTTGGCTACGATGAGGTGCGCGCAGCTCTCCACCCGCTCGAAGGCCGCCCGGGCCTGCTCGTAGAAGCCCTCCCAGACCACGAGCGCGACCGCGTCGGAGTCCTCGAGGTGGTAGGCGATCTCGTCCGGCGTGAGCAGAACGTTGAGCGGGACGACGGGGGCCGCGGCATAGTGAGCCCCGAAGTAGGCGATGGAAAAATGAGGCACGTTGGGGAGCATCAACGCGACATGTCGCCCGCGGCCGATGCCAAGGCCTCGGAGACCTCCGGCGAAGCGCTGGGCCAAACCGTGGAGCTCGGTGTAGCTCATCGCGACGTCCCCGATCCGGATGGCCGCCTCGCTGGGTTGTCGGGCGGTGGTCTCACGCAAGATGGTGGCAAGGTTCAAGGTCATGACGATCTCCTTCGAAACGAGCGAAGAACCCGGGCCGCTCAGTGGCCGCGGCCACAGTCGCGCGAGTAGACCAGCGCGCGCCGGATCCTGGCCACCGAATTCGGTGCGCCCACTTGCCGCCGGCGCATCGAGGCGCCCAACGCTAGCGAGGCCGGCATGCTCCATCGGTTCGGGGTCTACGTCTGCGCGCTGGCCGGGAGAGGGCTCGGGCCGCTCCAGTGTCGATGCGGAGGGTTCGCGGTCGCGAGGGTGCGCTTGCAGGATGCAGCGGTCTTGATCCGCGATGTGCCGCACCCGGGCGCGTTTTCGGGCGCGAGGCCCACGGAGAGCGACGGGTGGGCTGCTAGGATCCGCGGGCTGTGCTTCGCCGTCTCTCGACCGATCCCGTCCGGCTGGGTGTTCTGTTGGTCTCGGGTCTGGGGGGGCTGGCGGTCGCCGCCGTCGCGGTTTTCGGCTGGTTGGGGCTCGAAGAGGGGGTTTCGCCCTACGTGTTTGGGGTGTCTGTGGCGATCATGGGCGCCGCCGCGCTCGTCCTCGGTGCGCTCACGATGTGGATCACGGGGCGTGACATCACCGACGACCTCCGCTTCGTGGACGCGAGCATCGAGGCCATGGTTCGCGACGATGCTCCGGGCGCTTCGATTCCGCTGCGCAGCCTCGACGAGCTCGGCGCTCTCGTCCGGAGCTTCGAGGGTTTGCGGCGAGACTTTGGCGCGGTCCTCGACCGAGAGCGCGAGCTGCGGCGGGAATTGGAGCGCGCGGACGCGGTCAAGGCGGAGTTTCTCAAGGCGGTCAGTCACGAGCTGCGCACGCCGCTCAACGCGATCCTCGGGTTCGCCGACGTGCTCCTCGAAGGAATCGATGGCCCGCTCACGGACGCTCAGCGCGAGGACCTCGAGATCGTCCGTAGTGCGGGGCAACACTTGCTCGAGCTCTTCAACGACGTCTTCGATCTCTCGGCCGCGGTCACCGGACAGCTCGTGCTTCAGCCCGTTCGGCTCAAGGTCGGCCCCGTGCTCGAGGAGGTTGCCCGGGAGCTACGCGGACTCCGCGGCGACAAGCCGGTTCGTATCGTGCTCGACGTCGAGCCGGGTATTCCGGATGTTCGCGCGGACCCCAAACGCCTCCGCCAGATCGTCACGAACCTCGCGAGCAACGCCCTGAAGTTCACCGAACGAGGGGAGGTGCGGCTCCGCGCCCGGGCGGAGGACGACCACTGGCTGAGCTTGCAGGTCCTCGACACGGGCCCCGGCATCCCGGAAGGCGTGCGGGACGAGATCTTCCTCGAGTTCGGCCAGGGGGAGGGCGAAGCGGTCGCACGGCGTCACGGGGGCGCGGGCCTCGGCCTCGCGATCTCCAAGCGGTTGACGGAGCTGCATGGGGGCACCCTCGGGCTGCGCAGTGAGCTCGGTCAGGGGTCGGTCTTCGAGGTGAGGCTCCCGGTCTGGGGCGGAGAGACATGAGCGCCGCGATCCCCCAGGTCGCTGCGATGCGCGTCCGTTTTGCTGCGGCGGCGGGCGCGCTCCTCGCCGCCAGCGTCGGTGTGGTGTACCTCGGCGCGTCGGCCGCGCTTCCCCTCGGTGCGTCGGATCGGGAGGGCGTGCTTCGGCTCTCCGTCGCCGCGGCGTTCGTCGCCGCGCTGACGTTGTTGGGAGCCTCGCTGCTCCTGTTTGGGGGGCTGTCCGATGTTCGACGGTACGCCGAAAGGGGTGCCGACGGGCTCGCCGAGGGGCCTTCCGCCGAAAGAGCCAGCGACGGACCTCCTGCAGCGGCCGTCGAGGCAGCCTTTCACGGGCCCTTTCGCGTCACCTTCGCGGCCGCACTGGCGGTGCTCGGTCTCGTCGTCCTGGACGCACTCACCGGCGGGGCGATCTCCCGCATCGGGGGCCCTCGCCGAGTTGCGGTCGATGTTCTGCTCTTCGGGGTCTTCCAGAGTGGGCTCCTTTACGTGGCGCGGGCTTGGCGCGGGCTGCTTTGGGCTTGGCTGTCGCGGCTCAACCCTGGCGATGGGACGGTCCCGACACGGCCGAGCCTCGCGCGCCGCTATGCGCTTCGAGTGGCGTCCGCGTTCACGCTTCTTGGGGCAAGTGTCTCGTCCGTGCCCCTCGCCTACCTCGGGAGCGCACAGGGGCTCGCGCAGGATGCCTCGCACTTTGATTCGCCGGGTCGCCTGTACGTTGCGGGGGCGGTGGCCAGCGTGCTCCTCATCGGGGCCGTGGCCGTGGTGTTGGGGTGGCGCATCGGTTGCCGCATCGCCAGCGATGTGCGGGAACTGGATGCGTACGTTCGGAGCCTCGCTGGCGTGCGCGAGCGCTGGTCGTCGGGCACGCCGGCTCTCTTGCCCGACGCGCGCGTCGGCACGTCCGTCGCGCGTGGCATCGCCCGTTCGGTGCGCGCACTTTCGGAGAAGTATGCGGCGATGGCACGGCAAGAGCGCCGCTCACGACAAGCGATCGAGGACATGCAGCGGCTGAAGGCGCGCTTCATGGCCTTCATGAGCCATGACCTGCGCAGCCCTCTCAACGCCATCACGGGCTTCGCCGACATCCTCGCCGATGAGGTGGATGGTCCGTTGAGCACGGAGCAACGCAAGTCGGTCCAGGCCATTCGCGAGAGCGGGCAGGTGCTGCTGAGGCTCGTCACCGACATCGTGGACACCGCACGTATCGAGGCAGGGAGGCTCCTGCTTGGCCGCGAGGCGGTCGAACTTTGGGCGCTCGCCGAAGAGGCGGTGGCTCGGGTCCGTGGTCAGGTGGGGGATCCCGGACCACGTTTCGACCTGAGCTTCGAGACGGCGTCGCCGATGGTTCACGTCGACCGTGAGCGGGTGCTCCAGGCGCTCGTCGGGGTGCTCGCCCATGTCGCGCGCATGGCGCCGGAGGGCACGATCTGCGTCGCGGGGTCGATGGCGGTGGCCCCCGGCGGAGGTTTCGTCGCGCGGCTCCAAGTGGAAGCGGAGGACCTACCTCCGGAGGACACCCAGCGCATCTTCGTGGCCTTTCGGGAGATCAAGCGTCCTTCGGGGCGACGGGTCGGCGGCCTGGGGCTCGGGCTCGCGCTCGCACGCACCCTGATCGTCGCGCACGGCGGCGAGCTCCACTACGAGAGCAGCGGACCCGGCGGTGCGAGCTTCACCTTCGAGCTTCCTGTAGGTGATGAGAGCTAGCTACTCGCACAGTCCGGTGGCGGCGTTGCAGGTGCGCCCACTCCCGCAGTCGTCCGCTGTGCAGGCGGGCCGGCAGGCGCCCTCGGTGCCCGCGGGGCTCACGCACACGTAGCCCGGGCGGCAGTCTCCGCTCGCGGCGGTCGAGCACGCGGTCAAGCAAATGCCGATCTCCGGGTCGCCTTTGCCGTCATCGACGCAGATGCCCTGGGGGGGACAGGCTTGCGCTGGGCCCGTGCCGCTCAGCCGGCAACCGACGGCGGCGCAGGTCCCGGCAGGCCAGCCTTCGCTCGCTTCGTCCAGGCAGACGCCTCCGGGGCAGTCCTCGGCGGTCTCGCAGGGCTCGCCTAGACGCGCGACTTCGAAGGGATAGGTGCACAGGCCAGTGCCCCGGTTGCAGCTGAAGTCCGGCGAGCCACCGCTGCCATCGTTCGCACAGGATCCGTCGTTGACGCAGCTCGGCAAGCAGCCCTTGCCGGCGCTCGGGTCCGTGGGGTCCACGTCGCGGCAACGGTAGTCGGGGGAGCGGCAGTCGCTGTCGTCCATGCAGCCGGAGATGCAGTAGTTCGCGCCGTCGTCCGTGGCGAGGCAGACGCCGTCGCCCGGGCAACCGTCGCCCGCGTCGTCCGCGCTCGCGTCGCAGCCGATATAGGCGCAGTAGGAGCCGGGGAATCCCGACGCGAACTCCGACAAACAGGTGCCTCCGGCGCACGCGCCGCGGGTCGTCGAGCATGGTACGCCGTAGCGAGCGGGGTCGAAGGGTTCGTCGCAGGTGCCGAGGGCGGGGTTGCACACCCGTCCCTCGGTGCAGTGGGCGTCGCTCGTGCAGCCCGGCTGGCAAATGCTCCGCTCGGGGAAGTCCTCGTCGGCGCGGCAGGTGTAGCCTTCGCGGCAATCGCCTGGCGAGGTGCAGCCGTCGAAGCACAGGCCGCCTCCGCGTCGGGAAGGGAGGCACTGAGCGTCGCCTTCGCAGCCGGTGTTGCTGTCGACATCGCAGCCAAAGGCGATGCAACTACCCATGGGCCACCCGGCAAAGAATTCGGCGAGGCAGAAGCCGCTCGCGGTGCACTGCTCGTCGTCGGTGCACGGATCGCCGACCGACGCGCTGGGGTCGTAGCAGGCGCCCCCGAAGCCCCCTTCGCGGTCGCAGAGCAGCCCGTCGGTGCAATCGGCGTCTTCGGAGCAGCCGGGTACGCAGACGCTCGGAAAGCGAAAGTCGGCGGTGCAGCCGTAGCCGCCCCGTTCGCAGGG
>Ga0256832_1003192_pt1 | contig 11164 bp, 9 predicted proteins | sample 134614metaG_FD_190534 | JGI IMG/M metagenome (GOLD analysis project Ga0256832, IMG submission 190534) | Hydrothermal vent microbial communities from Lau Basin, Pacific Ocean - 134-614 | ecosystem: Environmental > Aquatic > Marine > Hydrothermal vents | place: Pacific Ocean: Lau Basin | collected...
CTTGGTCGAGAAGGTCAGAGTTTCGCAGGAGTATCAACTTGGCGTGTTCCAAACTTGAAAGAGCTTGCTTCAATTGCTGTTTATAGGAAAAATGCATCTCCAGCTATTAACAGCTCGGTATTTCCCGCTACTGAGCCTGTATTTACATGGACCAATACAGAACTTCCCAATAGCGCAAGTTCAGCCTGGGTAATAAGTTTCGGAAATGGTGGGGATCGTGTTATCGGAAAGTCTGAGGTAAGACCTGTAAGACTGGTTCATGATTAGTATTTCTCTTCGACCTCATTCTCTCCATTAGCTGGAGAGAATGAGAGTTTCTAAGCATTGTTTGACCTAATACTCAGTCATGTCATTACCATTGAAGATCTGCTTGAATTCAGTGATTTGGAAGTGAGTCATGGTTGCTCAGTGTGTGGTAGTGATATCGCAGTGTAGGATTCATGAAGCACATAGAGTTTTTATGATGAGATATGATCATAATGTTGTCGTTATTACCAAGCAGATGGCTGGTAGTCACTTTTCTATTAAGTATACCCACTGGCTGGAGCGTCCGCCCCAGTTGTCCAGAATCCTTTGACCTTTATCTTGCTGCAATCATAAAATAGCATAAGCTCGATAAAGGAAATATATTAACTATCAATAGCTTTCACGTACTATAATGCATTCTATAAGAGTATTCGATCTGTTTGTCCTTTGATGGCTTGAGATTAAATCCGGATGTCTTAATATTTCTAGTAGCATCAAGATTTGGCTGCTTACAGTGCAGACCGATACTAATTTCATGTGTGTCTGCCACGTGAAGTCACGGATTCAGGTATTAGGTAATAACAATAAAATAGGCAGGTGCCAATGGTCTGTGTGGCGTGGCTTTCCTGAGGTGTTAATACAATAATAGTGGCAGTTATTGTTTCACCCTTGTAAAAATCGGGTGCTAAGATAGTTCGTTATTATAAGCAGTTACAGATAAATAAAGACACAATCGATATAAAAAGATAAAAATAAAGGTGAAAAAAATGGCAGGAAGACCAAGTACAACTGAAATGCACTGCGGCCCCGGTTTTAGAGTTCGCAAGGAAATAGAGCGACCTGATCCGGCTCTTATAGAAGCTTTTAGTAAATACCCGACCCCAGATATTTCAGATCTGATTAATCGTCTCTACACAATGTCTGCAAATATCCACAATGTTTCCAACAAAAAAGAAATTTGTGGTCCTGCCTGTACCGTAAAAGTTTTTCCAGGTGACAACTTGATGGTGCATAAAGCACTTGATGTGGCAAAGCCAGGAGATATTGTCGTCGTAGATGCCTCTGCAAATAAAACCCATGCTGTGTTGGGTGATCTGGTCTCCAACAAGGCGAAGCATGTCGGGATTCAGGCATTTGTTATTGATGGCCTGGTACGTGATATTGAAGGTATCAGGGAGACGGGCTTGCCTGTATATGCCACTGGTGTAACGCCAATAGGGCCCTTGCACCGTGGTCCTGGAGAGCTGGGATATTCTGTTTCATGTGGTGGTATTGTGGTGAATCCTGGTGACATTATCCGTGGTGATGAAAATGGTGTTGTGGTGATTCGAAAAGATTTTGCCGAGGATATTTTAGAGCGTTTACATGTCCAGAAAGCCAGCCTGGAAACGTATGTGTCACAGGTGAAACAGGGTGTCTTCTCAAATGCCTGGGTAGATGAGATGCTAAAGCAGGGTAATTGTTCACTGGATGAGGACTAGTATCCCATGTGGCAAGACAAAGTCACACGTGTAAAACGTCTGACACAAAAAGTGATAGACAAGGCATCGCCAGGGCGCAGAGCGGAACGTGCTGCTTTTAGTGCATTGCGTAAGCGTTTTTATACAGCCTACTGGGAGAATGCAGCTGCTAGCATAGGTGCGGATATTGAAGATATGGGTAATGGCTTTTGGCAAATCAGAAAAGGTAATGCCGTTACTTTCGTACATAATGAACGAGTAATGCTTGATAATCCAGTTATATTAGCCCTGGTTGGGGATAAGGCACTGGTTTACCGCTTGCTGGCGGAGGATCATTGTCCTGTCCCCCGGTCACAGGTTTTTACTCTGGACACTATTAACAAGGCTTTTGAGTTTCAGCAAAAAACAGCGGGCGCAGTTGTTGTAAAGCCGATGGATTCCTGGGCTGGCCAGGGGGTGACGGTAAATATCAAGACAGCTGAGACTTTACAACAGGCAGCGTCATTCGCTGCGCAGTTTGGTGAGAAGCTGCTGGTTGAAAACCATATTGCTGGAGACTCGTATCGGCTACTGTTTCTCAATGGTGATTTTATTGATGCTGTGCGGCGCGATTCACCACAGATCACGGGTGATGGAAAATCAACCATCAAACAATTGGTTGCTGCTGAGAATGCCTCCCGTGTTTCCGGACAGGAAATCACGGCATTGAGTGCCTTGCGTATTGATGCAGACTGTAAACGAACTTTGCAGGAATCTGGCTTTTCCCTGCAATCGGTACTGCCTGAAAATAAAACCATCAGGGTAAAAAAAGTAGCGAACCATAATTCACGTTATGAAAACCATAGTGTGACAAAGCAGGTACATCCGGAAATCATACAGCTAGGTAGTGAGATTGCATCGCGATACCGTATTGAGCTGGCTGGTCTTGACATTATTACCACTGATATTTCAAAACCATTGGCCGCAACGAGCGGTGTGATTAATGAAATTAATACGACGCCGGGCTTGCATCATCATGCGTTAATTTCCAAACCTGATGAGGCAGCGCCTGTGGGTGGAATGGTGCTTGATTATATTTTGCGACACTACCCTATTGAAAGGTAGCTATGAGTCTGTCAGAAAGTATTGCAGTAGTAGGGCGTGGCTTATACACTGCATGCTTTGTTTGGTACAGGTTGTGGCTCAAGCCTGTAATCGTTGAGAATCATCATTAAACCAATATTCCTCTTGTTATGCCAGCACATAAAGTACCTGTTATTATCTTGGGCGGAATGGAAAATTCTCTGTCCGTTGTCCGTAGCTTGGGGAGGCGCGGCATTTCAGTTTCCGTAGCCTCCCTGCCACGCTGTGGTGCTTTTTATTCACGCTATATTGATAAAAAATATGTCATTCCAGCAGGGACTTCGCGTGAAGCCTATTTCAGAGAGCTGCTGCTGGGAGAAAATAGTGAGCAGCATCACGGTAGTATCGTACAGGCGTGTGATGATGCAGCGATTGAGTTTATTATTGAGAATCACCAACAACTCAGCCAGCACTACAGGCTGGACGTGCATAAGCCTGAACTACAGAAAGCCATGCTGGACAAGCAGGAGACCCTGCGTATGGCAAAAGAGGCAGGCATAGGTATCCCTGAGTTCTGGAATATCGATTCATTGGAGGATATTGCCCAAATTGAGGATGAAATTACTTTTCCGGCGATTATTAAGCCCATCCACTCACACCTTTTCCAGAAAGCTTTTGATGGTAAAAAACTGATCCAGATAAACAATAAGGCAGAGCTGAATGAGCAAGCTGCGTTGGTTGTTGAAAAAGGACTGGAGTTTATGATTTCAGAGTTAATCCCCGGTCCTGATACTCAAAATAGCAGCTACTACACGCATATTGATGATGAGGGAAATGAGCTTTTCAAATTTACCAAGTACGTAATTCGTCGTGATCCACCTAATTTTGGCGGTGCCTGTTGCCATGGAACGCAGTGGCTACCGGAGACAGCTGCCCTGGGTGAAAAGTTCTTCCGTGCTATCGGTTTTACCGGACTGGCGAATATTGAATTCAAGCAAGATCCACGTGATGGCACTTTGAAAGTAATTGAATGCAATATGCGTTATACAGCCGGACAGGAATTGGTAACTCGCTCTGGTGTGGATATCCCATATCTGATTTATCAATATCTAACGGATAATAAGCAGCCTGTGGTGACCGATTACAAGCAAGGGATGCAATACTGGTATCCACGTGAAGATTTTCGTTCTTTCCGACAGCTTGCTGCGCGTGGTGAATTATCTTTTGGGGGCTGGCTAAAAAGCGTGCTGCATATTCCCACCGTTTTTCCATATTTCAGGCTACAAGACCCCATGCCTTCTTTAGTGCTTCTAAAAGCCTGGGTTTCTGATTATTTGCCATGGAAGAAATAATAGCCAACAAGGTAGAACTGCATCGTTTTGCAACTGAAATATTACAAGCAAGCGGTGCGGATAAGGATGAAGCTGCTGTTGTAGCTGATGTACTGGTGTGGTGCGATCTGGTTGGACGAGATAATCAGGGTGTCTGGCGATTGCCTATTCTCACTAAGCGCATCGAAAAAGGGCTGGTTAATACGCCATGTAACTATACGGTTGAGTCAACCGCGACCTCGGCAGCTATTGTTGATGGTAACAGAGGTATGGGGCACTACGTAGCTCATTGTGCAATGGAAGAAGCCATAAAGATTGCCAGACAAGCGGGCATAGCTTTTGTGGGTGTTAAGGATAGTAATTTTTTTGGGGCAGGGGCATATTATATCCAGCAAGCTGCTGCGGCAGGCATGATTGGTATTGCAGCCAGCAATTCTTACCCCAAGGTTGCAGCATACAATGGTGTGAGTTCGGTGTTAGGCACCAACCCATTTGCTTTTTCTGCACCTCGCCAAAACGGTCATAGTATCTTGCTGGATATGGCAACTTCTGCCAGTGCTGGCTCCACCATCAGAAAATGTATAGAAAACTGCGCAGAGTTGCCAGATGGGATTGCAGTTGATAGTGAAGGAGCATATATTAAAGATCCCACGCAAGTCGAAAAAGGGACTATTCTGCCTTTTGGTGGTGCTAAGGGATATGGCTTGTCATTGATGGTCGAAATATTAAGCGGTGTTATTACGGGCGCCGGTTATTCGCATGGTGTCAAGTCCATGTATAAAAACTTCGAAGAAAGCGGCAATAACGGGCATTTCTTTATCGCAATTGATATTGAAAAACTGATTCCGATACAGGACTATTATCTGCGCATAGAGTCATTTATAGCGCTATTACGAGCATCAGGTCCAGCAGGAACAACGAAATCAGTGATGCTACCGGGCGAGTTTCGTTGGGAACAATATGAACAGAATCTGTTGAAGGGAGTAAAAATCAATAGGGCAACGACAGAGGCACTTAAAGAGCTTTCTGGGCGCTATAAGGTTGCTTTACCCATGTAGTGTTCTGAAATTCGGCACATAATCTTAAAGTATCAGTTGCAGAAGCTGTCCGGGCTGTAGTTTATGCTCAATCCGCATGTTTGCTTCTTGCTCTTTATAATAATGCACCGTTTTTGAGTGATTATTAATCGTGAAGAGTATATCGTAAACCCATTTGAAGCCAGGTTGTAAAGTATTCAACTATGCTAATAGACTGCACAGCCTCCTAGATTCAGACAAAGAATGAGCTGCGGCTTTTAGTACTTGTATCCTGGCTAATCCTCTCTTTGAAAAAAACCTGCTTCAGACAAATGTTTCGAAATTCTGTATAGAGCCACATAATAATATGCGTAACCTTGTTCTTAAAATCATGCAAACTGGCGGAGCAAAGATTTATTCTGTTCTGCTGGGGATTATTACGCTGTCAATAACTGCACGATGGCTAGGACCGGAAGGGCGTGGGATAGTGGCCTCGATCACAACATGGGTAAATCTTTTTGCTGAAGTAACGGCCATTAGCTTGGGTTCGGTTTTAATTTTCAAGGCAAGCAAAGGGCGTGATGACAAGTGGCTGCCCACTGTCTTGGGAACATTGTTTGGACACACCCTGATTGTTAGTATATTTAGCTGGTTACTAGTGGCTCTTCTATATATAGGTGGGCAACACTGGGGATGGGTGAAAGCTCTGGATAATCTCCCAGCTATTCCTTTAATGGTGGGTTTTCTTGTTCTGCCTCTTATCCTGTGGGAGGTTTACACCAATGCCCTGTTAAATATCGAGGACAGGTTAAGTGCTTTTAACCGGTTTCAGGTAATGGGTAGTACGTCAAACAGTGTATTTATCGTACTGTTAGTGGTTATTGCCGACTTTGGTGTGCTGGGTGTTTTAATTTCCAAAATCATCTGGCAGTCTATCATCGCCTTTGGCGGCATAAGAGAGCTGCTTAAACGCTCAACTACTCGTCTTTCCTACAGTTATACGCTCTACAAGGACTTATTGAAAAATGGCATAAAAATGCACCTTGGCACCATCGGTGCGATTATGACTACAAGTATTGATGTGGTCATGGTCAATGCCTATTTGGGAAATGAAGCGACCGGAATTTATCAACTGGCAGTGCAAATGTGTCAGATGCTGTTAATTGTATCTTATGCAGCAAATACCGTTTTACAGGGTGAGTTGACCCGTAAAGGTGTGCATGGAGTATGGCCATTTCAGAAAAAAATATTATTTCTAACACTGGCTTTTATTATTTCTGTATCCATCTTTTCTGGTTCTACCGCAAAGTGGTGGTTAATCTGGCTGGCAGGTGAAGAGTTCAGGCAGGCGATTCCAGTATTTCAGTTACTCTTGATGACCATTGTTGTTAACACTTTTACAACAGTTATGAGTGTGCAATGGATTGGCAGGGGCTGGTTCTTGCTGAACTCAACCATAACGCTAATAAAGGGCACTATGAATATTGGCTTGAATGCAGTGCTTATACCTGAATTTGGCATCTTTGGTGCTGTATATGCCACCATTGGTGTGGTCAGTTTTTCACTATTAGTAAATATCTTGATGTTTATTTATTTTGAACTTGATGCGCGGCGCCATAATAAACTTTCACCAGGATCATCATGAAAACAGACCAGAAAATCCGTGTTGTCCTGTTGATTGATAGTCTACATGCACCAGCCTGGGTGTATCGTTCTATCGAGCAGATAAAGCTGCTTGAAGGTGTGCGTATTTGTGGTGTGCTGGTTTGTCCTGCTGTCATAGAAAAGCAAGTATCCAAGGTTATTCACCATAAACTTGGCGAGTTGCAAAGCCGGTTATTTGATGGGGATATAGGTGGTCCTGACTATAGGGAAAAAAGAGACCTGACTAATCTGCTGGGTGGAGATTTGGTTAGGTCTATAGGCTCGACGAACTCACCAGGTTGGGCAAATAAAATGGTAGCTGCATTAAGGCAGGTAAAAGCAGATGTGGTTATTAAATATACCGATGATGAACTTCCGGAAGTAGTATTATCAGGGCTCAAGTACGGTATCTGGGATCATCTTTTTAATGCTGGTGCAGCACACCGTAGAGGCTACGAAGGCTTGTGGGAAACATTACTGTCTCAGCCAGAAGTGGGTTCCAGTTTGCAAATTAGCCACCGGGATTTTCCCCGGCAGGCTTTGTTAAGATCTTTTTCCTGTGCTCATGAGGCATCTGTTTATGGCACGAATAACCCTAATTACTGGAAAAGCAGTTCGTTTGCATCACGTGCTTTAAAACGTCTGATGCAGAGGGGCGGTGATGCCTTTTTCGAAGGGCTTGCAAGTCAGCCGAATCAGGCGAATTCCATATCGCAGCATAACATCGATTGCCCAGGGGCTATGCAGTATGCTTATTTGCTGGCGAAAAAAACTGCTTGCAAGCTGGCAAAGAAATTCAAATACAAAAGATATTTTGAACAGTGGTTATTATATTACAGCTTTAAGCCTGATGCCCGTTTGGATTCCTCCAATCTTATTCAAATGTTGCCACCGAAGGAGGTTTTCTGGGCTGATCCACATATAGTAGTTGAAAACGAACGCTATTATATCTTTATCGAAGAGCTGCCATTTGCGACTGATAAAGGCTATTTATCAGTGATTGAGATGAGTCAGAACGGTCATTATGGTTCACCCGTTAAAATTCTGGAGCGTGACTATCACCTGTCGTACCCCAATGTTTTTCAGCATGAGGGGCAGTACTATATGATTCCTGAGACCTATGATAATGGCACAATAGAGCTGTATCGCTGCACCCGGTTTCCGGATCAATGGGAGTTTGTTATGAATCTTATGCAGGGTGTCAGGGCGGTAGATACTACGTTGTATTATGCTGATGATAAATGGTGGCTGTTCGCAAATATTCAGGAAAACCCCGGCGCATCACCTCATGATGAGTTGTTTCTGTTTTATACCGAGAGTGGTGATTTTCAGACGACTGATTGGGTAGCACACCCGCTTAATCCTGTTGTTTCAGACGTAAAAAATGCCAGACCTGCCGGTAAAATATATGAGGAAAATGGCAAAGTCTACAGACCCGCCCAGAATTGCTCTCATCATTATGGTTATGCTATGAATATCAACGAAATAACCTGCTTAAATACTGAGGAGTACAAGGAGCAGATTGTTAAAAGTATTGAGCCTGTTTGGGATAAAAATGTTATAGCAACGCATACTTATGCAAAAGCCGAAAAGCTTACTGTGCTGGATGGTATATTTCTAAGAAAAAAGTAGATACTTACCGCCACCAAACTGTTTATTACGCTGAGTAGTTACAGAAAAAACAATATATGTTTTTTTGGGCGTTCTATATTTCAATTTCGATCATGGTTAATAGTGTTCTTTGTAATATACCAATATTATCGTCACTTACCATAAAGAACTGGTTATTGCGAAAGTGAGCCAGCCCTTCATAGTTATCCATTTTCCAGCCTTTTCGGCTATCAAAAATAGCAAGGTCTTCGACCGGGCAGGGCAAATATTTTTTACATGATTCCAGCCTGATTCTGCGCAGACCTATAACTATTGGTTGTAAAGGGCTTGGCCATGACCGCTCAAGAATAATGATGCTACCGTCCTCAGCAATATCAATGCTGGTGACGCCGCTTTCAGCATAGGGAAGCGATGGAAATTGCCAGCGCATCTCGCCCAGTTCCGGGCTGATTGCATAAAGTACGCGGCGCTGCCGAGCTTCTTTTTCCATAAATAGCTCGGTTGCAACGATGATGCCGTAGCTGGGGTGAACAAGAATACTTTCCAGGCTGGTATTGCGTTTGTAGTAGTTTTCCGGTCTTTCCAGTTTGCCAGGTAATGGTAACGTGAAACGCCATTGTCCAGAGCTGGAATAAGCTTCAACCCTGGTGTGTCCCTCGAAAGAAACAAGTAGTACCGTGTCATTTTTCTGCTGATTATTGGCATTGAGTAGTGCCAGACCTTCAGCATCACTTTTGGTTAAACTGGCAAGCGGTTTGCCCTGTTTGCTTAGCAGGGGTACAGCTGAGAGAGGATGAACACTGCTTAGGAATCCTTTATGCATATCAATCCTGAAGCGGAATAAGTAGCCATTGTCCGAGATCGCATAAAGTGTATTGGAATCAGCTTCCCAGGCAAGATCAGAAAGCTTGCCTACAGTGATCCCGTCTACTACCAGAGACTGTAAATCCAGCGTACCCAGGTGGCGCACTTTCATATAGGTATCACCTTCGGAAAAGTGGGGTGATAATTCAAAGGCACTTGTTCTTGAAATAAAAAAAGACCAGATAATAGATAAAATAGAAAGCAGGGCTAGAAAAAAGACTAGCTTGTATTGTGTAGATAGTTTCATTCTGCACTCATGGCGAGACGGAAACCCGAGTGGTAATCCTGATGCCACTTTTGTTGATACGCACGGTTCGACAAGCGAGCATCCCATGGGTCATTAAACCATGATCCTCCGCGCAGGACGAGGTTTCTGCTGGTGTTTATATCGGCACAGCGAGTTTCATCGCCTTTATATTGCGGGTCATAAGCAGAGCATGTCCACTCCCAGACATTCCCCAGTACATCATAAATTCCCCAGGTATTAGGAGGATAGGATCCAACAGCTTGCAACTGGTTTGCATCATCCCAGTTTCCACTACAGCCATCACAATTAGCCTGGCCTGCCCATTGAGCATCTCCCCAGGGATGTTGGGAAGTAGTGCCAGCGCGTGCCATGTACTCCCATTCTGCCTCAGTGGGAAGACGGTAAGGTTTGCCAGTAGCCTTGCTTAACCACTGGCTAAAAAGCATGGCTCCAGTCCATGAGATTTCAATGACAGGATAATTCTCATAGCCTGGCTCAACAGAGTAAACACCATTCTCATATAGAATATGGCTGTCGCGATCTTCATGTTTCACTTCCAGTAAAGGATGCTTGTCTTTAGCTCTTTTATGTGTACCAAGCGCATTCAGGAAAGGGACAATTTGCTTATTTGTAACCTCAAAAAGTGCAATATAGAATGGCTTAACCTGAAGTTCGTGAAGGCGTTCATCCGCCTCACAATTGATATTGTCAGCAAAGCAACCAATTGTGATATCGCCAGCAGGCAGGTAAAGCATGTCGGGTTCCAGTGGGTACACAAAATCAACGACAGGCTGGGTGGTTGAGGTGGGGGTTGCCTTCTTGTTTAAGGCGAGAGATGTCTCATTAAGTAAAAGCAAGAGATAGGCAAAACTCAATCCTATCAGGATAGTAGTAATGCCTGCCTTAAGCGGCTTCACATGACCTTCCATGTCATTCAGCCTTTAAATGTGTCTTCAAGCAATGTTGCATGCTTATTACTCTTGCAAGATCCTTGTACTCAAGCATAAGTGAGTATTTGGTACATGAAGTGGAGTCTAGTCTAATAAAGGTAGAAAAGCAGCAAAATATCAGTAATTAAGCTTTAAAAGCTAGATATCACGGATCCAGGAAGTTAGTACAGCAACTTGACCGCGATATCAGATGATTTCATTAATACGACCTGACACCTAATTAGCGATACTACTCGTAATGCTTCTCATCGGTATGATGAAGGGAATAACTGATGGATAAAATGCGATAAGCTGTAGATAGGGTAAATTGATGGGTTTGTTCGGCTAAGGTATGCTCTTTGAGCGATGAGTATTTGTGTAAGGCAGCTAAATTGATTTATTTACTTGCTTTTGAACTCAGTTGTTAATTTTTATATCCAGTTTGAGTGTCAGGTCGATCCTTCTATAAGGATAGTATCTGCCGTGTTTTTTAAATTATATTTTGGGCTATTAAACAAACATGGGTCTACGTAAAATTTCGAAAATGTTTGGCATCTTGCTACTGCTATTTTTTTCACAGCAGTCATATTCTGCCATCACTCTGGGCAATAGTAGCCAACAGTCAGGTGGCGCTGGTGGCATCAGTTTCAGCCACACCCTGAGCAGTGGTAGCAACCGCGCAGTAATAGTCGGCGTCTCCATCGAAGCCAATGGGTACATAGGCCGTGTTAGCAGTATTAGCTATGGTGGCATC
>Ga0256832_1003193_pt1 | contig 11161 bp, 10 predicted proteins | sample 134614metaG_FD_190534 | JGI IMG/M metagenome (GOLD analysis project Ga0256832, IMG submission 190534) | Hydrothermal vent microbial communities from Lau Basin, Pacific Ocean - 134-614 | ecosystem: Environmental > Aquatic > Marine > Hydrothermal vents | place: Pacific Ocean: Lau Basin | collected...
GATATCTCCTTGATTATAAACTGTATCTATTATACAATATTTAGTAACTATTGACAATAGTTGATGTCAATTATATTGATTGAGCTTTTGGATTAGACAAAAAGTTTCTCAGAGGTCTCATATATGTTTCCAAAGATAGTCCATGAGTTAGGGTATGATATAAAGGTTTTGGCCTTTTGTGAGAAATCTGATGTCGCTGATGTAGTGATACGAAAAGCTCCATATGTTGATGAAATTGAAGATAGACATTTATTTGATCGGGTTAAAATTGTACAAAAAACAATTAGGGCATTCGGTCCTGATATTGTCCATATGTTTCCTGTTAGAGATTTTGCAAAATATCCTTTTCTTTGTTCAGGACTTCGTCTTCACGGTAAGCCTAAATGGTTAATAGATGTAAGGTCGCCGCCCTTGCGTGAGAACCCCCTCCCGCGTATTTTTTATCCAGTGAAAAAATTTCGCGATTGTGCCAGACAGGCAGGATTTTCCTGCATAACGACCCACGTTTTAAGCTCCGCGCATCTGTTTTTCCATAAGGTATTTAAACCTCTTTACGAAGTTCCGTTTGGGGTGGATTTAAAAAAGATAAAACAGAAAGTTGTAGGAACGGCAGACAAGATTGCTTGTAATAGATTTGTATATGTGGGGAGCCTCGCCAGATTGCGCAAGCTGTATACGCTTATAAAGGGGATCCATTTGGCTGCTTCACAGTTAGGGAACAATTACAACTTTACTGTTGACTTCATTGGTGAAGGAAATGATCTCCAAAACTTGAAACAATATGCAAGGAAACTTGACCTATATAAAATTATTCGTTTTAAAGGGTGCATGCCGCAAGAACTGTTATACCGAGAGCTTGCTGATTATGATGTGGGCATTGGTTATGTTCCTTATGAGCAATATATGGGGTCACCAGCGCTTAAAGTTATCTAGTACATGGCTGCTGGTATTGGTGTGATTACAAGTGATACAGAAGGAGTAAAAATTCATGTTGAACACCAAAAGAATGGCATCTTATTTAAAAATAGACCAGATCATATTGCTAATACAATTAAAAATGTTGTAGTTAATGGATATCCTGTTTCATATCTGGTTGAGGCAAGGCGGCTTGCCAAGCAACATCTTGGAAGCTCGTAGTTAAAAAAATTGTTGCCCGTATATAATACTTTGCTCTGCAAGAAGTGAAAAAAAAAGCAATACATGGAGTACTAATTCGCTCATGTGGACTCGTTCTCAGTATGGGCACTAGTATTCTTCTGGCAAGGTCCCTTCAACCGCACCAGTTCGGCCATTATGCCTTCCTGCTAACCATTGTGGAATTGCTCACCATAATAGCACTTTTTGGCTCGCCAACCCTAATCTTGCGAGAGGTGGCCGCTGGCTTGGCCCGGCAAGACTATGCCAGGGTCAGGGGAATCGTCCAGTGGGCAGCACGCAATACCTTTCTACTTTCCATCCCCCTCATGGGGCTGGCTTGGCTTGGGATTTATATCCGGGGGGAAATGCGCCATGATTTCATCCCCAATCTTTCAGTCTTACTCGCCATGGCTCTCATCCCGCTCGGTTCATTCAACCGGCAATGGGAAAACATCATCCAGGGGGCGGGTCGGGTCGTGGCATCTCAGGGTTTCAGCATCTTGATTGGGGGAGCGCTTTTTTTTCTGATGCTAGTTTTTTTAAGCTGGTTTCATCCTCACATGCTCAATCTAACAAGTGTTTTATTACTCATGGGGATAAGTCAGGGAGTCGCCTGCGTAGCACTCGCCATTAAAGCCAGAGCAGTGTTGCCAGACCAGATCTTTGAAGCCAAGCCAGTATATTTCACACGCCAGTGGCTAAAGTCATCTCTTCCCCTTTTGCTGGTGGGGTCTCTGCTTATCATCAATACCAGAATCGATATCGTCATGCTGGGCTACATGCGGGATTCGGCGGATGTTGGAATTTATCGCATCGCCCAACGCGGTGGACAGTACCTGCTTATTGGAATCATGGCGGTTGATTCCATCCTCAATCCTATGGCAGCCAGGGCGTGGGCAAAACAGGATCTTGCCACTTTGCAAGTTGCCGTGCGCAGGAGTGTTTGGCTGTGCCTGGCACTCACCTTGCCATTTCTAGCTATCTACCTGCTGCTGGGACGTGAACTTATCCAGTGGTTATATGGACAAGCATATGCTTCCGCATGGCTGCCCCTGGTCATACTTTCCACCGGCTATCTCTCTTTGGCCCTGCTAGGTCGTGGCGGAGTGATTCTGACCATGAGTCATTTCGAGAAACAGACTGCCATTGCTATAGGCATCGGTGCACTGGCCAATGTTATATTAAATCTTGTTCTTATCACTCGATTTGGAATAAATGGGGCTGCTACAGCCACAGCCATTGCTGTTACAATTCGTATGGTCATGGAGGCTATTTTAGCATATAAGAAAACAGGTGTCGATACGACCATTTTTTCATCTTTTGTGTGTCGGAAGATGAATTAGAAATGATGGAATTTGAAAATAATATCCGAATAAATGTAAATCAATACTTATTCGTCTTCCTTGCTGCTGTGTGCTTTGGCCTCAGTCTCATGGTTGCCATTTTTAGCGATTCTCCCCTGTGGTTATTGGCCGTTCCTGGAGTATTTGCAGGTTGTCTTCTTTTCCTAAAACCGGTTATTTGTTTCTGGATGGTGTCTTACGGTGCCATGTTGGCAGGTGTTGCCGTCTCTTATATTCCAGGCATGTATCATCTGCCTTGGGTAATCACTCTATTGTCTTTTTTGCTTGGCATGCATATGATCCTGTATCTTTTATTTGTTCATAATGGGTTAATTCGCCTGCTTGATACTATTTTTCTTTTATTGACTGCTTTTCTGTTTCATGCAATATTTATTTCTCTTCTTAATGGTGTTTCTGGTAAGCAACTAATAATCAGTATAAAGAATTATTTTCAATTTTATTCGTTATTGTTATTTTTTTTATGTTATCCCCGGAATATCCAACGGTTCTCTGGACAACTGCTGAAAGCATTTCTTTTAATCGCCCTCGTACAACCTGTGATAGCTGTATGTCAATACGTTTTTGTTGTACCAACTCTTTCTAGTCTCTCAAAAACCTATTCTACATCTGTAATGGATGCTGTGAACGGGACATTTGGCACCAGTCTCAAGGGCGGTGGTACGGGCATGTACACTTTGTTCACTTGTACAATTCTATGTGGATTGATAGCAGCTTACTCAAAAAAGACGATTAATAGGACTTTCCTAATTCTGGGCTCAATCTATTTCCTCTTTCCCATGCTACTCAATGAAACCAAGGCAGCGGTCCTGTTCCTATTCGTTGGCAGTTGTATTGTTATTTTCATAAGCAAGCAAATAAATGTGGGCAAAAAAATCACTCTTTTTGTTCTCTCTGTACTTATGGGCGTAGTAATGGCATTGGGTACTTTATATATGTATAGTCGATATAGTAAAAATGTAGAAGAGGTCATCCGGGAAACTATAGCATATAATTTTTTAGATTTGGGTTATGGGCGATACAGTCTTAACCGGTTTACCAGCCTTACTTTTTGGTGGGAAAAAAATAATGACAATCTAGTAGCTCTTTTTCTCGGCCATGGACTTGATGCCACGGAAGAGGCCGACAATGAAAAAGTCTTGGCTGAACCAGGTAACGTGGCCCGGAAGTTTCCCCTATATGGGACAGGATTGACCATGGCTTCCAGGCTGCTTTGGGAAACAGGGGTTTTGGGTTTTGTGCTATTTTCACTGGCTATTTTTATTGGATTTTACCGGTGCTGCAGACTGGCACGATCTTCAGCATTGACCAGTCACGAGCAACTTCTGGCGTTAACCACAGCCTCCGGCTTGGGAATGACGTTCCTGTTTCTTTTTTATAATAATGCTTTCAGAACTTCGCAGCCTGCCAATTTGTTTATTATGTTGATGCTTGGGATAACAATATGCCTCAGAAGGAAACAAAAACAATTTCTAACAAGCCAAGACCATTAAGGCCTTCTCTCGTCATTATAAATTCAGAGCAGTTTGGATATAATCCGGCCACTTATTATTACTGCAAGTATCTTTGTGATCGTTACTCCATTACTTATATATGTTGGGACCACGGGCTTAAAAAAGTGGGCTTGCCGGATGTTAAGGTCGTTTATGTCAAGCGAAAAAGAAGCATAGGCAGGATTTTTCTATTTCTGAAAGAGGTGCTTTACCGAACGAAATCACCGGATACGATTATATTCATAAAATATTTCAAAGTCATAAGCACTATTACGCGGCTTTTAAGGCGGAACAACCCGCTTGTGCTTGACATCCGTACAGGTTCTGTAGAACCCAGCCCACTGTTAAGGTTCATACAGGATACCATTTTAAAGATAGAATGTTTATTTTTCAATAATATCACTGTCATTTCAAAGGGTCTTGCTTGTAAATTGGGGCTTGAGAAAAAAAGTACTATCCTACCCCTAGGGGCTGATATCATTTCTGAGACAACAAAAAAATTTGATTCGCTGAGATTACTTTATGTTGGAACACTATATAATAGAAATATAAATAAGGCCCTCGAAGGATTTGTAAAATTTTACTATTCAAGTCCTGAAATTAAAAGTGCCAGATTCACTATTATCGGTGATGGGCCAAGCGATGAGGTGAAGCAATTAAAAAAAATTGTGACACACCATAATTTGCAAGGAGTTGTAGATGTGATTGGCGTTGTTCCACATAACCAACTAAAGCCATATTTTGATGATCATAATGTCGGACTTTCCTATGTGCCTATGACTCCTTATTTTGATGTCCAACCCCCGACAAAAACTTTTGAATATCTTTTATCCGGTATGGCTGTAATAGCCACAGCCACCTCTGAAAACAGACGAGTGATAAATGAATCTAATGGTGTTCTTACAGGCGATTCACCAGAAGCAATTGCCCAGGGACTGGTCTCGTTGAAAAAAAAAATGGCCATGTTTAACAGCAATCGAATCCGTAAAAATGGTAGCCAATATAGTTGGGAAAAGATAACTAGAAAACTTGACTGGTATCTGCAAGAAGTTGTCCTGAATAAGGAGAGGAAATGAAAATTCTTCTTGTCAATAAATTTTTTTATCTAAACGGTGGCTCTGAAACTATTTTTTTTCAGGAGCGCGACTTCCTTTTAAAGCAGGGATATGATGTCGTTGACTTTTCCATGATGGACGAGAGGAACCACCCGTCTCCATATATAGACTTCTTTGTGCCCAATATCAATTATAATTCAAAAGGAGGCATAGTTCAGAAATTAAGGCAGGCCTTATCTTTTATCCATTCTACAGTAGCTATAAAAAAAATCGAGGCATTGCTTCTTCAGGAAAAACCTCAAATAGCTCACCTCCATAATATTTACCATCAGCTTACGCCGTCGATTATACCTATGCTGAAAAAACATGGTGTAAAGGTTGTCTTGACTCTACATGACTGCAAACTCGTCTGTCCAAGTTATCTTGCATTAAATTTAAAAAATAATGAAATATGTGTTAAGTGTGCGGGTAAAAAGTTCTGGAAGGCCTTTACCATCAACTGTCAAGGTTCGCGCATACGAGGCCTTCTGCTTACGGCAGAGGCGATGTTTCATCAGTGGAGGAACAGTTATGTAGGAGTTGATCTTTTTCTTTCGCCCAGTCGTTTTCTGGCAGGTTTACTCGAACAGCGTATTCCACCGGAGAAAATCACGGTGCTCCATAATGGAATTGATAAGAGCAGATATCGTCCTTACTACAAAGATAAGGGATATGTTCTCTATTTTGGGAGGTTATCAAAGGAAAAAGGCATTGAAACCCTGCTTCGCGCCCATCAAAATCTGAATCCCTCTATACCGTTGAAAATAGTTGGAACCGGTCCTTTGGAAGCAGAACTTCGCAGAAAATATCCACGGGTCGATTTTCTTGGTTATCAAGGTGGAGAAAAATTGAATAACTTAATTGCAAATGCTGCCTTTGTGGTTATTCCTTCTGAATGTTATGAAAACTGCTCAATGATGGTGCTAGAATCCATGGCCTTTGGCAAACCAGTTATTGGCAGTAGGATTGGTGGCATACCAGAGCAGATTGAAGATGGAAAGACAGGCTTACTATTTGAAATGGGAAACGAGAATGAGCTGAAAGAAAAGATGGCTTTTTTATATGATAATCAAGGAGTGCGCCAAGAAATGGGGCAGGCTGCCCGGCAAAAGCTGGAAAATGAATACTCTCTCGAACACCATTGTCAAGGATTACTGAATATTTATTCACAGCTCCTTCAAAATCAAGAAGCTGTCAGGTAGTAAAAATGCCTTGTATCAATATGATTCAAATATAAGGGTTAAATTATGGAAGCATGCCTTATAGTTACGTATCGTTGCAATGCCAAGTGCTACATGTGCAACACCTGGCAACACCCAAGTAAAAAAGAAGAGGAATTTGGCCCGGAATTGGCGGAAAAGCTCCCTGAAGGACTCAAATTTATAAATATTACCGGAGGGGAACCATTTCTCCGCGACGACTTGGACCAGATTATTGAAAAAGCACTTAATAAGACCAGACGCTTGGTTATAAGTACAAATGGTTACTTTACCAGTAAAATCATCCGGTTAGCTGAAAAATTCGGCAACCGGATAGGAATCAGGATTTCCATTGAGGGCCTTCCAGCCGCCAACGATGAATTGCGGGGAATCAAGAATGGTTTTGACCACGGATTGCGCACCCTGATCAATCTCATGGCAATGGACATTAAGGATATAGGCTTCGGAATTACCGTTTCAGATCGTAATGCTAAGGATATGATTGAACTTTTTCGTCTGGCCAATGCCATGGGGGTGGAATTTGCCACAGCCACGGTTCACAATTCGTACTATTTCCATAAGCACGACAACAAAATCGATGACCGGGAAATGGTCGCTAATGAATTTGAAAAAATTGCGGTAGAACTCCTGAAAACCAACAGGCCTAAAAATTGGTTTCGCGCCTATTTCAACATGGGCCTGGCCAGGAAGGTACGCGGCCAGAAACGGGCATTGCCCTGTGAGGTGGGAACCGATATGTTTTTCATAGATCCCTCAGGGAATTTGTTGCCCTGCAACGGTTCGTATGAACCAATGATCATGGGAAATCTATATCGGCAGTCGTTTGATGAGATCTGGCACAGCGAGCAGGCCAGAAAAGTCCGTGAATTGGTCAAAAATTGTCCGAAGCAGTGCTGGATGATTGGGTCTGCCTCCCCGGCCATGAAAAAACGAATCATCATTCCTTTGAAATGGGTTTTAAAGAATAAGTTGCGATTAGTTTTTGGGAAGTGCGATCAGTCGCTTTCACCCATTTAAATGCTATTATAACCAGCATCATGACTAGAGTATGAAAATTTTTGTTATTGGAACTCGTGGCATCCCGCATATCCCCGGGGGGGTAGAAACCCATTGCCAGGAACTTTATCCGCGTATAGTGTCAGCTGGCCACTCCGTTACCGTTACTACCAGGACTCCTTATGTGCATGAAAAGAAAAAATGTTGGAAAGGGGTATTGCTCAAGCATATATACACCCCCCGCAAAAAAAGTCTGGAAGCTGTAATTCACACCTTTCTCGCCGCCTTTGCTGCAAAGGCTTCTAAACCCGATCTAGTACACGTCCATGCGGTCGGCCCTAGCCTGCTGATCCCTTTTATGAGGCTTTTGGGTATGAAAGTTGTGATGACCCATCACGGTCCTGATTATAATCGTGATAAGTGGGGCACCATGGCAAAAAAAGCTTTAATGTTGGGAGAGTACTGGGGATGTAAATATGCGAATGAGGTGATTGTCATCTCTTCTGTTATCGGCGATATCGTGAAAAGAAGATGCAACCGTGAGAGTAACCTCATTTATAATGGTGTTACCCTGCCAGAAAAGACAACAAAAACAGATGATTTAGAACGACATAGAATCATACCGGGCGAATATGTTCTTAGTGTTGCCCGCCTGGTCCCGGAAAAAGGGCTGCATGACCTTATTGACGCATTTATCAAAATTCCAGGCAAGCATCAGTTGGTGATTGCCGGTGACGCCGATCATGAAACAAAATACAGCCGGGAATTGAAAAAAAAGGCAGCTTCGGACAGTCGTATAATATTTACTGGATATATTACAGGTGAATACCTTAATCAGATTTTTTCCCATGCCAAACAGTTTGTTCTTCCATCATACCACGAAGGCCTTCCCATTGCTTTACTGGAAGCCATGAGTTATAACATACCGCCTCTGGTCTCTGACATCCCTGCCCATCAAGAAGTCGCATTGCCTGAATATTGTTATTTCAAATGTGGTAATGTGGCATCTTTGCGAAGCCAACTTGAACATGCATTAAATAGTGATATCAACAAACCAGAACCGGTCGATTACCGTTCAATTGTGGCGGAAAAATACGACTGGGATAAAATTACCCGGGAAACCATCGCAGTCTATGAAAAAGCATTAACCAAAGTTTGACCTTCCCCTAGTTTGGTGGAAACCAATTAGGCTGCAAATTGAAAATAGGCCACCTCGTATCCAATAAGAGGATTAAGGCCTCCCACTATTTCATGTAACAGGCGAAGTCGTTGATATTATTTGTCAAAAAATACCTCAACTTTATGTTCTTGCATCAATTTTGTACAGGGGGCCGTTCCACCCCAAAATTCTTGCGTCTGCAGTCACCATGGCGGCTGAATTGTCTAATGCCGTAGCTACAATGATTCTGTCCGCTGGATCACCATGGAAGTCGGTAAGTTGTCCTGCAACTATAGCGGTATTACCATTTAAAGGCACTTCCTGTAATCCAGACTGTAATAGTTCAATGCGCCATTTACTTAATTCCATTGAAAGGTCTAGTCGTTGCTTTTCGCACAGCATGGCCACTTCCCAAAAGCTTATTGGTGAAACGTAGAGTTCGTCCTTGGCAAGGGCGTCATCTATAACCTTTAGGGCATTTTGGCCAAGTCTCTGGCTACCTTCATCCAACCAAACAAGGGCATGGGTGTCCAGAAGTAGCATCATTCCGCGTCCCAATGTACATCCACGGGATCTATTAAGCTATCTTTGCTTTTAATTTTACTCTTATGTATACCAAAAAGAGTTTTAGAGGTCTTCCTGTAAGGTTTCAGGACAGACACAGGACGGCCATTTTTCGTTATAATAATTTCTTCCCCGGTAGTGTTTACCTTATCCATTAAACTGAGGCATTTTGCCTTGAACTCCGAGGCCGTAATGGTGTTCATATAGTTCCTCCTTCTATAGTCAGATATACTAACCATAGACTTGATCATAGTCAATGTCAACAAAAAACAAGTTTGCCGCTAATAATAAGGTTGCAAGTAAAGCAGGTAAATTGGACGCATTCGTGCTGAACTCTATAAGAAAAGGCAACCAATTGGTCCATGTGACATAATGATAGCAGGGCATGGCCGTGCAAATGGCCTTATTCTTGTGACCAAATAATCTAAAAGAGTTTGAGAAAGTGGGGGGGGGGACTATTAGTTGAAAACTGGATGTAAATGAATGGCGAAACATCCCATCTGATTTTGCATAGCTCATTTGGCCTTCAGTGCAGAAATAAAAGCGTGAATGGATTTTACTGCAGTATGAAAAAGTTTTAAAACTGAACTTGCTACAAAGGACAGCGTTTGCAACAAAAATTGTCATACGAATTCCAGGAAGTAATCATACTCCATCTAACTTGCTGGTATTAAACCAATTTACAAAAGCACATTTCTTCTTCCCGGTGACAAATTTCCGATAAATACAGCATAAAAACCAATAGAAAGAGGATATTTGCTCTTTTACCACGCAGGTGCTCTTGCTTTATTTCCGAGCTATGGCGCTAAATTTGCATTCAAAATAAAAAATTACCCTTAGTGGAAGGAGGATATTCATGTTTTCAGGGATTCAAAGAAAAAGAAGTTTTACAGGAATCACACTCTTGGTGTGGCTGTTTCTTGCAATTTTTTTTGCAGGCGATTGTCTTAGTGCAAACATTCTTTTCTCAACAGACGCATCAGTGGATTTTGCCGCACCCGAGGGAGGAAAAACAAATACTGGATTCCTGGTCAAACTGAATAAACAAGTACTTCATGCAATGAAACCCGGCATGGAATTTACTGTTATCCTGGCAAATAACCAGGAACTTACCCTGAAAATAGATGAGATAGAAAACCGCCCCAACGGCAAGGTATGGAAGTGCAGTGTACCCCAGGTTTACGGTACAGGCACAGCCCTATTTTTTATCAAGAATAGTGTTATTGCAGGCCACGTATTTCTAAACGGCATTCAATACACCATTACGTCAAAGGGCTTTGATGATCTTTACCGTATTGACAACTCCAAAGGCATGAAGGAACCTGTTACGCCTGATGACTTTATCATTCCCCCAGCTGCTCCCGTTAGTGAATCCTATCCTGATGCACCCATGGACTACGCAGCTCCTTCAGGGGATGGGATCACCACAATAGATCTTTTGATTCTGTACACACATGGAATGGCACTAAAATACAAGGGTGATGCCCTGGATACGTACCTTAATATGCTCGTTGAGCTTGCCAATGACGCGTATAAAAAAAGCAAGATAAACCTGAAATTGAATCTGGTAGGAACGCACGAAGTAAACTACCCGGATGATACCCCTGTAACTACGGCACTTACGGCTTTGAGACTCCACAATGGTGTCTTTTCAAATGTGCCAGCGCTTAGAAACCAGGTGGGGGCTGACCTGGTCAGCCTAGTTAGGGTCTTCAATCATTATTACAAAGAGCAAGCTTGCGGGCTTGCATACGTGCTTCAACACGAGAATTCCTCGTCCCAGTCCTCGGCATTTTCAGTGGTACAGACTGGCCATGCCGCAGACAATGTCTACTGTAACGATTATACATTGGCTCATGAACTTGGCCATAATATGGGATGCGCCCATGACAAAAATAACGCAGAATCACATGGGATTTATTCATACTCTTACGGATATGGAGTAAGCGGTAGCTTCGGAACAATCATGAGCTATCTGCACCCCAAAATAGGTTATTTTTCAAATCCCAACATTACATATAAGGGACATCCCATTGGAATACCCAATCAGGCTGACAACGCACGTACCATCAATAATACCAAGGCATTCATAGCCGGATACAGAAAGCACGTAGCGGGAGGCAGCGGTGGCGGAGGC
>Ga0256832_1003194_pt1 | contig 11157 bp, 10 predicted proteins | sample 134614metaG_FD_190534 | JGI IMG/M metagenome (GOLD analysis project Ga0256832, IMG submission 190534) | Hydrothermal vent microbial communities from Lau Basin, Pacific Ocean - 134-614 | ecosystem: Environmental > Aquatic > Marine > Hydrothermal vents | place: Pacific Ocean: Lau Basin | collected...
GTTTTAAAAGAGAAAGCAAAAGAGCTTGGCGGCGAAATTGAAATCGTAGAGTATATCAGATTTGAGCTTGGCGAAGGTTTGGAAAAGAAAGAGGACGATTTTGCTTCGGAGGTTGCGGCGCAGCTAAAATAAGCGCAGCTAAATAAAAGAGGCGGATTTCTCCGCCTTTTAAAAGAGAAAATATGACACTTTTAAGAGCAGAAAATCTCTCTCACGCTTTTGATTATGAGCTTTTTAATGACATATCCATATCATTAAGAGAAAGAGAATCGGTAGCGATAGTTGGAAGAAGCGGAAGCGGAAAATCTACTATCTTACATATTTTATCAACTCTTTTAAAGCCAAACGGCGGAGAAGTTTTTTATAAGGATAAAAATCTTTATAAATTAAAAGAGGATGAGCTTCTATCCATTAGACGTTATGAGATGGGAATTATTTTTCAGTCCCACTATCTTTTCAAAGGTTTTACCTCTTTTGAAAACATTAAAATAGCATCTTTGATATCCAATAAACCTATCTACAAAAATCTTCTAAGAAGGCTTGGAATTTTCAATACTTTGAAAAAAAACGTGGGAGATCTATCGGGCGGACAGCAACAGAGAATTTCAATAGCAAGAGTTTTAGTAAAAAGTCCAAAAATTATTTTTGCAGATGAGCCTACTGGAAATTTAGATAAACAAACTGCAGATGATGTAATGAGCGTTTTATTTGAATATGTATATGAAAAAAACTCAGCTATGTTTCTTGTAACTCACGATGAAGAGCTTGCAAAAAGGTGCACGAGAGCTTATAGACTCAAAGATAAAACTTTAACTCTTATTTTATAATGGAGATAGTAAAGCTACTAAACGAACATAATGCCATACTCTTTTTGCTTTTGTTTTCCAGAATGAGCGCTCTTTTGGCTTTTTTCCCTTTTTTCTCGCATATAAACATACCAATTTCTATAAAAAGTGCCCTGGCTTTCTATCTTAGTGTGATTTTTTTTCCAATGGTATCTTTGGGATATGTAAATATCGATATGGAAAGTTTGGTTTTGGCTGTTTTGAGCGAATTTGCTTTGGGGTTTATAGCAGGACTTGCTTTAAATATAGTTTTTGCCGCAGTAGCTTTGGCTGGAGAGCAGATATCTTTGGTTATGGGATTTTCGATGGCTACTATTTTGGATCCGCAAACCGGAGTTAACAGTCCTATTGTTTCCAATTTTTTAACTCTTTTGGCAGTTTTAACACTACTTGCTTTTGACGGACACCATTATATGCTCCTTTTTTTATCCAAAATTGTTTATCATATGAAGCTTGGAGTTTTTTATCCTCATACATTTATATTTAATTATTTTATAAAAGCCGTAAAAGAGATGTTTGCTTTCGGGTTTATTTTAGCTTTTCCCGTTGTCTCTTTATCACTTTTAGCTGATTTGGTATTTGGAATGCTTATGAAAACTATGCCCCAATTTAATCTTTTGGTTTTAGGATATCCTATAAAGATATTCTTTTCCGTTTTGGTTTTAGTTGCCGTTTTATATTCTATGATGATTCTTTTCAAAAAAGAATTCTTATCAGTTTTTAAGTTTCTTGCTCTTTTGATATAAGTTTTAAAATTACATTTTTAAATTGTTTTATTATAAAGATTTTATGCTATAATTTTTCAAGCATTTTTATGTTTTTGATAATAAAATAGAAGTAATTAAAATGAAAGTAAATCAGATTTTATTTTTCCTGATTTTTATTACCTTTTTTGCTTATTCAAAAGAGTATAAAATAACTAAAGCTGATAATAATATTGTTATAAAAAATGAGCAAAACGAAATTATTTTTAAAGAAATTCCAGAAATAATTAATAATTTAAACTCAGGTGATAAGCTTCTTTTTGAAAGGGGAAAAGTTTTTAACTTCCCTATTGTTTTAAATGGCAAAGATCATATAACTATAGGAAGTTATGGAGAAGGCAGAAAAGCTAAAATATCTTTAATTTTACCTATTCCTTTCGATGAGAATCAATCTTTTGAGATTTTTTATTCTAAAGATAAAAATTTTGATAAAAATGATACAAGCTTTAAAAATTTAAGCAAAGATTTTCATAAGCATTTTTTGCTTTTATCAAGCAAAATTAGAGGGGAAATATCTGATAATTTTGAAGAAGTTAAAGATTTTATAGATTATGTGATTAGAATAAAATTACCACTTAGAAAGTTTCAATTTTTTGATCCACACGCTCTTAGGGTCTGGCTTAATGGAAGAGAACTTTTAAAGCTTATGCTTTTTGAAGAGCTTAAATGTAAGGAGTGCAAAGATAGTATCAGATGGTATTTTGAAGATAAATATAATTATCTTTATTTATTTATAAGAGGAAGCTTTATTGATTTTAATGTTTTAAAGAAATATTTAAGAATAAATAATTCTAAAGTTGATGTTTTAAGTATAAGGGATTCCAAAAATATAACCATCTCTTCATTGGAAATTGAGGGCGGTAAATATGCTTTGGCTATAAGAGGCAGCAGTTTTGTAAATGTTTTTGATTCAAAGATTGGCAAAGGCTCTTTTGTTGGAGTAGAGATAACAAACTCTTTGGATTCAAATCTCTCTTCAGACTATAATGTTATCGACTCTTGCATGATAGATTCTGGTTTTAGGTTTAGAAATTACAGGTTCCACTCTTCAAGAGGCTCTCAAGATGGAGTTTTTTTGGTAGGAGAAGCTTCTTATAATAAAATTTTAAACTCTGTTATAAAAGATTGGGGGCATTCTGGTATAAATCTTTTTGCTCAAAATGGGACTGTTTCAAATAATGAATTTATCTCAAATAGAGTAGATGGCGCAGATATCCCCTATATGCATGGGTTTACAATAGGGGGAGAAAAATGTGTATCAAATAAGTTTTTTTCCAATTTTTTTATGAATTTGGGAGCGAGAAATCAGCTTGGAGGAGTTAAAAATTCGGTTTATAGAAATTATTTTGCCAATATTTTCAATTCTCAAATAAAAAAAGATCAAGGATACGGGTCTGGGCAGGGAATATGGCTTCAAACTTTTGCAAAAGAGAACTATATTACGGATAATATTTTTATAGGATGTGATGAAGCTGCCATATCTTTGGTTAGTTTTGGTAAAGATGGGGTAAAAGAGAAAAATACGATAAGTAGAAATTTTATTATAAATTGTGGCAAAAATATCTTCAATAAGCCCTATAAAAATTGTGTAATAGAAATTTTTGATAAAAATGATGTCAATATAAAAAATAATAATTTTATAAAAAATAAGATTTTTGCAAGGGATTATGAGCCTATTATCTACTATCACGGCGAGGAACTAAGTGTGGATGAATTTAATTTAAAAATGGGGAGTTATGGGGATTTTATAGTCGGCAATAAATTAATTAAATAGCGTGGGGAATGTCATGAGAAAGTTTATCTATCTTCTCTTATTTGTCGGGGTTTTTCTTTTTGGTTCCATATCTTTAAAAAAAATTGGAGTTTATGGCGGAAATATAATCGATATGCAAAGAAGCGGGGATTTTTTATATCTTGCTTCCAAAAATGGTATAGGAGTTGTCTCTTTAAATGATCCTTTAAATTTAAGAGAAGTCTCTTTTCTATCTACAAAAAATGAGCCCTCTTCCATTTTTATCGACAGTTGGTATGGTAAGCTTTATGTAGGGTTTAAAAACGGTGATTTGAAAGTTTATTCTCTTTTAGATCCTCTCTCTTTAAAATTGATGAGCGAGTATGAACAAAACGGATGCCAAATAGAAGATATAAAAGAGAGTAACGGATATCTTTATCTTGTCTGTTCCAAAAAGGGATTAGTAATTTTAGATGCTTCAAATAATTATCTTTTTGAGGTCGGTTCTTTAAAAATTGGGGGAGAGGCTAAAAAGATTCTTGTAAGAGGAAATATTGCGTTTTTGCTTTCAAATTTTGGAGTAAATGTAATAAATATCTCAAACCCTTCCAATCCATTTATAGAGAAGAAGTTTTTCATATCCCCTTCTCCTACTGATATGGCTTTGAAGGATAAGTATCTCTTTATTACAAACGGCTCTCATGGTCTTTTGATAATGGATGTCTCAAATCCCAAGCTTTTAGATTGGGATAAACAGGAGAAATTTATTCCCACAAAAACATCTTTTTCTAAAATAGAGATTGTTGGAAATAGACTCTTTGTATTAGAAGGCGGGGCTATTAGAGCTATGAGTATTATAAATCCTCTAAATCCCCTCTCTTTATTTACCTATAAGACTCTCTCTAAAATAGAAAACTTCTCATTATCCAAAAATTTTATCTATCTTGGTGTGGACGGAGCCGGAATAGAGAGTGTGGATATATCTGATGTTAGAAAACCAAAATATAAGGCAAGATATCTTGGAGAGAATTTCTATGCAAATGCAATGGCCGTTAGAGGGAAATATGCTTATATAGCCGATAAATTTTTTGGGGTTCATATAGCCGATATCTCTTCTCCCAATGATATAAGATTTGTCTCTTTTATAGATACAAACGGAACAGTTTCTGACATTTTTCTTAAGGGAAGATATGCCTTTATAAGTGTAAGAAATCAAAAAGCTTTTATAGTTGATATATTAAATCCAAACTCTTATAAAATAGTATCTTCTATTGATTTAAAGTCTCCTCCAACAAAAAGCTATGTAGAGGATAATTTTTTGTATGTGGCAGAAGGGAAGGGAGGATTTGAGATTTTTGATCTATCCAATATAGAAAATCCTGTTAAAGTAGGAGAGTTTTTTAGTGGAGGATATGCTTACAACCTTAGAGTAAAAAATGGATATATTTTTGTAGCTGACGGGGATAAAGGCGTTAGCATAGTCGATGCATCCTATCCCCCTTTGCCGTTTTTGGAAAACAGAATATTTGTGGGAAAAAGGGTTTATGATTTAAGGATAGAAGACTCTTTCCTTTTTACAGCTTGTAATAAGTGTTTTAAAATTTTTGATATATCTGATATAAAAAATCCTATTTTGAAAGCTACATATAATGTAAACGGAGAGGTTAGAAGTTTTGATTTAAGAGATAACTACGCTCTTTTGGGAATTGACGGTGAAGGTATGCATATAGTAAGTATCAAAGATTTAACAAATATAAAAAGAGAGGGTTTTATAAAAACTTCTTTTGTAAAAGGAGTTAATTTTAATTATGATGAGGCTATTGGGGCTTTTGGAAGAGACGGTCTGGAGATTTATAAAATTTATACTCATGTTTTAAAACCAAAAAATGTTTATGCTTTTGCTTTGGGAATGGATAGAGCATATGTTTTTTGGGATAAAGTTAAAGAGGGAGAAGGGTATTACATAACAAGAGTAGAGGCAGACAGCGGTAAAAAAATGGTTGTTGCTATGCTTGATAAATATAGTGAAGATTTTGAAGATTTTGGATTGTCTCCTAATACCAGATACTATTATGAAGTTAGAGTTTCTACCGATTTTGGGCTCTCTTCACCGGTAGTTTCAAATATTATTTTAACTGAAGGCGGGAATCCTCCAGCTAGCGTTAGCGATTTAAAAGCTATTTTGAAAGATAAGTTTATTCTTTTGACATGGAGGGATAATTCCGATAATGAAAATGCATTTTATGTTACCAGACATTCAAAGGCTGAAACCAAAATAGTTGCGATTTTGCCGGCAAACAGCACCTCTTTTAGAGATGATAAAGTAAAACCGGGAGAGGAGTATTGGTATGAAGTTGAGGCGGTAAACGAGTTTGGAAAATCAAATCCAGTCTCTTCACAAAAAATAATAATAACCAAAATAGAGCCTCCGGCCGCTCCAAGCGATTTTAAAGCTACAGTAAACTCAGATAACAGCATTCTTTTAAACTGGAAGGATAATTCCGATAATGAGGCCGCTTTTGTGATAACAAGAAGAAATCCTGACGGTTCTTTTAAAAAGATAGCCACACTTCCGGCAAATACAACAAGTTATATTGATAAAAATGTAAGCAAAGGTATCTATCAGTATGATATTGCAGCTATGAATAGTGCTGGATTTTCCAAAAGAGTTTTATCAAACTCCGTTGAAATAGGGAAAGAAGAGAGCACTACTCCTAACGCTCCAAGCGATTTTGAAGCCAAAGTTTTGGATACAAACAGAGTGAAACTTACATGGAAGGATAATTCCGATAATGAGAACGGATTTTATATATCCAGACAAAATAAAGAGGGAGAGATTACCGTTATAGCTTTTGTCGATAAAGATACTACCGAGTATATCGACAGTGATGTGAAAGCCGGAGAGAGTTATGTATATCAAATAGTTGCTGTAAATGATAACGGAATTTCTAAATGGGTAACTTCAAATAAGGTAGAAATTAAAGGAGAAGGCGTTCCAAAAGCCCCTTCTCTTCTTACCGCAACTGTTAAAGGCGATAAGGTAAAGCTTACATGGCAGGATAATTCCAATAATGAGATAGGATTTTATTTAGAGAGAAGAAAAAAAGGGGAAAATCCAGTAGTTATAGCTATTTTAGATCCCGATACCACCGAGTTTACAGATGAGGGCTTAAAGAAGGGGGTATATATCTATTACATAAGCGCTTTTAACGACTTTGGGGTCTCTCAAAAAAGCAAATCAAATAAAGTCGAGATAAAATAAGATATAATAAGCCTTACTAAAATGTAAGGCTTGTTATGGGATTTTGTTTAAAAAGAGAACTTAAGAGGGCTAAAATTTTAGTTGACGAGAGCTTTTTTGAGTGTTGCGATATTTTTACAAAGAGAGTTCTTTCCTATTCCAAAACTCATAATATAACCGCTTTGAAAACAAAAGAGGAGATAGAGAGGAATATTTTTGATTCCGTCTATCCGGTTAAATTCCTTCCTCCTTTAAAAAAAATTCTTGATATAGGAACCGGAGCCGGTTTTCCTGGGCTTATTTTATCTTTTGCCTTGAAAGAGAGCGAAATTTTTTTAAGCGAGCCGATTTTAAAAAGAAGCGCTTTTTTGTATCTGATAAAATCTGAATGCACTCTAAAAAACGTTAAAATTTTAAATAAACGAGTCGAAGAGATAGAGCCTTTTAAAGCAGATTTGATAACTTCAAGAGCTGTAAGCAGCACAAAAACTCTTCTTTCTTTGGGAAGGAAGTTTTGCAAAAAGGATAGTTTGTTTCTTTTTTATAAGGGGGAGGGACTTAAAGAAGAGATTAAATTTTTAAAGGATTTTGATTATAGAATTTACGAAAGAGAAAAAAGAAAATATCTTTTAATGAAAGGCTGTTATGATATTTAAATGGATAATTTTTGGAATCATACTTTATATAGTTTATCAAATATTTTTTAAAAAAGATAACATTTTTTCAAAAGTTAAAGAAGCTTCCAAAAAAAGCGCTAGAAAAAAGAGCCAAAAAGAGGATAGCGAAATAATGGTAGAATGCGAAAAATGCGGGATTTTTATAAGCTCTAAAGAGGCTATTATAAAAGATGGAAAATACTACTGTTCCAAAAAGTGTGCGGGAGTTAAATGATGCTAATTTTCGGACACCCTCTTGTAGAATCTGAGAGATTTGTAATTGTAAAGAGCGAAGATGATATAAAAAAAACTTCTCCTAAAGATATTGTTGTTTTTCCCTTTAAAGAGGAAAATTTTCATTTAGCTGAATATTGCAGGCAAAACGATATAGTTTTTGGAGTTTTTGTAAATGATTTAAAGCAGCTTTTAATAAGCAATCTTTGGGGTGGAAGATTTGCTTTGGTAGAGAGTGATTTTGCAAAAGAGGCTCAAAACATTGCCGAAGAGTATCTTTTTGATATGAAAATAATTTTACAGATTGAAAATGAAGATGAAATGGTAAAAGCGGCTAAAGATGGGATAGACGGAGTTGTTTTTAGAGATTTTATAAAATTTATTTGATATTAAGAGCTTTCAAATATAATTTCTCCCAAAAAATAGAAAGGAAGAAGATGAGAAGAGTTTTTTTACTGATAGCGGCAGTTTCGTTATCTTTTGCTTCAAACAGTTTTGTTTTAAATAGTGAATGCAAGAAGTGCCATGAGACTATCTATAAAGAGTTTATGAGCGCTCAGCATGCAAATTCAACTATTTTTAAAGATAAGATTCATGCAGCCGTTTGGGCTAAACATCCCAAAAACAAAAAGATGAAAAAGTATGGATGCGCAAAATGTCATACTCCGGCTGCAAACGATATTGACAAGCTTTCTAAAAAAGGGGTGGCGTATCTTCCAGATAAAAATAATCCAACCCAAAATGATGGAATCTCTTGCGCTTACTGTCATAGAATTGAGAGTATTAAGCATGGTAAAATGTTAAATAGCAATATTATTTCAAAAGAGCCTAAAAAATATTTTGGAAATTTGCAAGATCATATAAAATCTCCGTTTCATAAAATCGATACAGGCAATAAAAATTTTAAAAACGGAAATGTCTGTATAGGCTGCCACTCCCATAAAAAGAATAAATTTAATTTAAATGTTTGCTCTACCAATATTAAAAATGAACTTGACAAGGCAAACTGCGTAAGCTGCCATATGCCAAAAGTTAAAGGAAGCGTATCCAATCTAAGAGAGACCAAAACGCATGCTTTTCATGGATTTCCAGGGCTTCATATTCACTCAAATATGCTCTCTAAATATGTTGATATCGAGCTTTTAAGGGAGATTGACGATTTTTGGATATCGATAAACAATAAAAGCTCGCATGCTTTAACTTTGCATCCTTTAAGAGTTATGAAGCTTGAAGTTAGCGTAAAAAGAGGCGGAAAAGTAATAAAACTGCCAAGCAAAATTTTTCTAAGAGCTCTTGGAAGAGACGGAAAACCGACTCCTCCGTGGCTTGCAACCGAAATAATCAAAAATACATCCATTAAAGCAAATGAAAAAAGAAGTATAAAATACAATTTTCATCTTCAAAAGGGAGATGAGGTCAAAGTGGTGCTTGGATACTATCTTGTAAATCCAAAGCTTATAAAAAAACTTGGCTTAGAAAATGATGAGAAGGCTAAAAAGTTTCATATTTTAAAAGAAGAGAGTTTTAAAATTTAGATTTTAAATAACTATCCTCTTTATAAAAGGGGATAGTTTTGTTGTTATCTCATAAGAGATAGTATTGAAAACTTTAGCTGTTTGTTTAGCGTTATCAATAAGCAAAACTTTCTCTTCATCTCCTTCGCATACAAAATTATCCATAGAGATTCTGCCAAGTATCTTTTTGCCGTCTGCGGTTTTTAGCTCTTTTTTGCCATCGCTTCTAAAAAAACCGTCTCCATATCCTATATCGTAAGTTGAAATTTTCATATCCTCTTTAGCCTCAAAAACTCCTCCGTATCCCACTCTTTCCCCTTTTTTTAAATCTCTTGAAGATATCTTGTTAGCCCAAAGTTTCAATACGGGTTTTAAATTAAAATTTCCAAATATCGAGTCCATTTCCAAATATCCGTAAGTGGCTATTCCGCATCTTGCGAAATCTTCATCAAATGTTTTTAATCTAAACAGAGCTGCTGAGTTGTTTGAGTGAAATAGGGGAGTTTGAAGATGAAGAGATTTGCAAAAGTTTTTGGCTTGAGTTTTTATCTCATCCCAAACCTTTTTTTGCCAAAAGAGTTCGCTTGATAGCTCATCGGCGCTTCTAAAATGGGTCATTACCGCTAAAAGATTTAATCTTTTTTCTTTGATTAGAGAGAGAGCTTTTTTAAGATATTTAGCTTCTATACCGTTTCTGTGCATTCCGGTATCGATTTTTAGATGGATATTTGTTTTTGGAGATAAGATTTTCAAATCATTTATATCGTTTATTGTAACGGATATGTTTTTTGGAATCTCTTTTTTTGGAATTTCACTTAAGATTAAAATCTCTTCAAACATATTTTCTATTGCTAAGGCCTCTTTTAAATTTTTTACAACCACTCTCTTTATTCCAAATTTTTTAGCCAAACTGGCTATCTCCAAGAGGCCGTGGCCGTATGCGTTATCTTTCAAAACGGCAAATATTTTATCCACACTTCCCGTTTTTTTTGCAATTTGATTCAGATTATGAAAATAGTTTGATGAGTCTATCTCTATATAGGCCACTTATTCCGCTTTTATACCATAAGTTCTCACAAGAAAGCCTCTTAATTTTCTGGCTTGATAGTCAAGTTTAAAAAATCTCTCGTAAATATCTTTGGCATTAAGTGTGGGATTGTTGGAAAAATCAAAAACTCCGTTTTTTTTGGGAATATGGGAATCTAAATATTCATAAAACTCTTTTCTTATCTCAATTAATTTATCCAACTCTTTTGCCACCATATCTTTATCCAAAACCTCGTTTATTTTCGTATTCGACATATCGCTCCTTTTTATTTTTTTTGTAATTGTATCAAATAAAATTTTATATATAGTGTAAATCTATTTTGATAAAATAATTTTATGAAATTGATTTTTATTCTAATTGGTTTTATAACTTTTTCTTATGGCCATCCTTTGAATATAACTAAGATGGTTTTGGATTTGAATAATTCGAAATTTTTTATTAGATTTGTATCTTTTAATCTTGAAAAACCTCTAAAAATTCAAAATCCTGTAAAAAAAGATATCTTAGATAAAGAAGAGGAGATTGTAGATTATGTAAAAAAACATATTAAAATTGATAGTTGCTCTTTAAGGAAAGTAGATTTTAGGGTAAAAAATGAGATAGTTATAGATATTACTTTTAATCTCTTGTGTCCTAAAAAAGAGCAGCTTAATTTAAAATTTAATCTGTTTTTCGATTTTGACAAAACTCAAGAGGGAGTTATGAAAATAACTTCTCCCTCTTTTCAAAAAAGCTTGATTTTCTCTATTAGAAAAAACTCTTATACTCTTAAAATATCTGATGATAAAAATTATGTGAAAGAATTTTTTATAGAGGGAATTTGGCATATTTTGGAGGGAGCGGATCATCTTTTATTTTTACTTATGCTGATTTTGCCCGTAACTTTAATAGATAAGAGTTTAAGAAGCTCTTTTTTTGATATTTTGAAAATAGTTACAGCCTTTACAATAGCCCACTCTGTTACTCTCTCTTTAAGTATATTTAATGTATTGAATCCTCCTGAAAGGCTGATAGAGAGTTTGATAGCTTTAAGCGTGTTTTTAACGGCTTTAAATAATGTTAAGCCTGTTTTAAAGTTAAAAAAAGAGTGGATTTTGGCTTTTATTTTTGGTTTTATTCATGG
>Ga0256832_1003195_pt1 | contig 11155 bp, 9 predicted proteins | sample 134614metaG_FD_190534 | JGI IMG/M metagenome (GOLD analysis project Ga0256832, IMG submission 190534) | Hydrothermal vent microbial communities from Lau Basin, Pacific Ocean - 134-614 | ecosystem: Environmental > Aquatic > Marine > Hydrothermal vents | place: Pacific Ocean: Lau Basin | collected...
CTTCATCCCAATTCCTGAGCACTTGTAAGCCGTGCAACGCTTCCGCTTTTCCATGGGGCAGTTCACCACATTCCAACAAGAAGTGTACTGCATGAGCTTTTTTATGCCTGCTATACTTATGCCTTGATCGTGGATCATGTGTCTCAAACATTTGATCCACTGAATGTCGTTCAGGCTGTAATAGCGACGTCCGCCCTTTCTCTTTGGTTTAATTAGGCCTTCGTCTTCGTAAATCCTTAAGGTTCTGGGGTGTACCTCCAGTATAGAAGCTGCTGTACCTATGGGGAAAATGGCCTTGTCAGGCTCTACCCCCTCAAAACCCGTATCAATTTCTATTTTTGCTTTTTTGGCAGGTCCCTGGACCCTTCCCTGGCCCTTCGCCTCTTGGATTTCCCTTTCTGGCACGGTAAGCATGTCCCTTTTAGGCTTTGGCAGGTCCTTGGATTCCGCCAGGGACCTGCCATTTTTGTGATTTTTAATGTTCGCTTAGTGAAAATACCTTGCCAAAAAACCTTTCTCCAAGGAGAAAGCCTGCCACTGTAAGGGATATGGAACCTGCAACCACAATAAGCTCTGCAGGTGAAGGCATGTAGTGCAGAAAGCTTGGCAGATTATCCCAACCGTAATAGACAGGGGTTGTTTGGCCGTTGACCACTAGATCAAACCTCTGGAAAAAACCACCTACTAAGGCCATAAGAGAGGCAGTAGACATGGCCATTACGTTGTTTAGCTGGGTACCTACCAGAAGAACCAGGGGAAGCACAATGCCTATAACCACCTCAAATACCCAGAAATTACCAGCAAGAGGCCCAGTAAGAAGGTTCATTGCAGAAAGTTTAGCCGTTTCGCCATCGGTCATAAGCACAATAAAGCGCCAGGTTAATGCTATTGCTACGAGGAAAAGGGTCAGGGCCAGGATCTTGCCGGCTGTGCGAAGGGCGATGAAATTCTTTTCATCAATCTTCTCATTCCTGATTTTATAAGCCAGATGGGTAAAGAGGATTATGCACGCAGCCCCGCTCATGACTGCAGAACAAAGGAAAAATACCGGCAGCTGGGCACCATACCAGAAAGGACGCGCTGCCAATGTTGCAAAAACAGCCCCAAGGTTTGAGTTTGCCCCAACCTCTGCCAGGGCGCCTAGGACCCCAATATAGAGAGCCATCTTCCAGCTTTCTGTCAGTATGCCAAAAAATTCAAGGAGCATACAACCTACTGCCAGGCCGTAGAGGGTACCCATCCACCATATATTTGAGGTAAAGTTGGGAGAAATAATGTTATAAAGAAGCATTCTGTGGGGACTTTCCAACTCCACTCCAATGGAGAGAAAGGCTGCAAATATGGTAATTATGGATAGATAAACTGCGCGGTTTGCAAGGGGCGCAAGCGGATTTCCTCCAAATGCATGGCTTATTGCTGCAATAAGCACAAGGCCAGTTGATATAATGGCAAAAGAGGCGTAATTGGAGATTAGAATGCCCCACGGCACTTCCCTTGTCACATTGTAAAGGTGTTCATGACCAAAGAAAAAGCCGTAGACCCCAATGGCCAGAACGACACCTACTACCCCAAGAAGTGCAAGAGCCACAGCGGTTAGCCCAGGCTTGGCAACCCGTGGTTCAACCCAGGCAGTCAAAGCAGAAATTGCATTTGCCATGATGATTCCTCCTCTTCAATTTATTTTTTTCTTGACAAAGCACGATTAGATATCTAAAAATTAGAGTATCTTTCAATCCTCCCTGGAGGGCGCTCATTTTTCTGGCCCCAAGCCGCCACTTGGGGCCTTTTTTATCCTACAGCTCAAAAAGAGCCCTTGTCCCAAAACGTCACGTTATTTTGCAACCAGGAGACCAAGAGGGGGCGAGTAATGCGCTTTTTCACAAGTCTATTAAATTTTGCCTTTAAAAATAGAGTGTTAAGAAAGCCAAAAATTTAATTGGCATCTATTTTTTTAAAGTCTAGGTTACCAATGGTGTTGGGTTAATGGCGCAAATTTCGCCAATGACGTCTTGATTAGGGCTGATTTTCAGCCCGCTTATGTCCCTCTAAACAGAATGAGGCTTTGCCTTTCTATGAATTTGGTTGGCTTTGATGGTACGATGTGGGCTTAATTAATAGAAGAAGGCTGCGTGGAAAGGAAGCAAGGACCTTGGACTTACTGACTGGCAATTTTAAAAAATAATTTCCGATCTTATTGAAAAAGATATTCCTTTACGCCATTTCCATGACCTTGCGTGTAAGAAATGGTTCAGAGATAAGGGAAGGGGGGCGAAACACCTACGCCCCCCTGATTGTTCAAGAAGGTTAATGTAACACATGGGCGTCAAGGATGCCTTTTAGCTGCTTTTCCGGTATCCTTTCAAAAATTCCGTCCATCATCGATGGCGTTCTGGAAGAACCTTCCTTCAAGTATTCATAGGTAAAGGTGCGGGCCTTGCATGTCGTTTTTGTCTCGCAGGAACAATTTGCTATCTCCCAGCAAGGAGCTAGCTTTAGAAGACGCGTAAGCCCTGGGATACTTATGCCCTTATCCTGAATCAAGAATCTCATGCAAGATATCCAGTTTATGTGCTCATAGCTATATCCCTTTCGACCCCTCCTGTAAGAAGGAGTAACAAGGCCTTCCAGCTCATAGGTTCTCAGGGTTGATGGGCTAATCTTGAGCATTCTGGCTACTTGTCCCAGGCTCAAAAGAGTACGGGAGTGATCAAGGGACGAATTTTTATAGTTCATCTTGCCTCCTCCTTGCTTCAGCTGTCCTGATGACCATTAAAAACCTGCTCCCCAAGCAGAAACATCAGGCCGCAAAATGCAAGGCCTCCCAAAGTGATAACAACCTCATGCAGAGAAGGCGTGTAGGAAAGAAGGGTCTTGTTACCTTCCACGCCAAGGCTGTGGAAGGAGGGGACAAGCTGCCCGACGACCACAAGATCGTACCTCATAAAGAATATACCGATCATGGATACAAGGCCTGCAACAAAGGCCCACTTGGGTGCACTGGCCCTAGTAAGAAGAAGGATGCAGAAAGGAAGGGCCATTCCTAGAAACACCTCGCCAAGCCAGAAGTTGGTTGCATAGCTACCCTTTACGAGCTCCATCATTGCCTCGAATTTACCCGGAGGATTGCCTGCTATGCCGGAAAGGACCTTCCATGTAACGAAAAACATAAGCGTGGCCATCAGGAGCATGCCAAGTCTGCCAGTGGCCGTCAGGGATGCTTTCATTTTGTCATGAAGCAGCTGACCGTTCACTTTGTGGGCAATGTAGGTAAAAAAGAGGATGGCAGCACAGCCAGACATCATGGCAGAGGCAATAAAATAGATTGGCATATAGGGACCGTGCCAGAATTCCCGGCCGTTTAAGAGTCCAAAGACTGCCCCAAGATTGCTATGGGCTGCTATACCGGCAACAACCCCAAGAAGCCCGAGCACGCCAGCAGCCTTATGCTTTCCCTTAACGAGTAAGGCGAACTCCGTTACCATAAAAAACAGATAGGCACCGTAGAGGGTTCCCATCCACCAGATATTTGACGTGAGATTTGGAGACATGACGTTATAAATAGCCATTCTCCAAGGATTTTCAATCTCAAAGGATATGACAAGAAAACCACTTATTATGGTGCATATGGCAAGATAAACTGCTCGTTTTCCTATTTCATGGAAACTTTCAAAGCCAAAGACGTGACCAAGGGATGACACGAGACATAGACCAGTTGATGTAACCACAAAAAAAACATAGGTTGCAATCAAAAGCCCCCAGGGAACCTGCCTGGTTACTCCGTAAACCTCATCATGGCCCGCGTAAAGGGCGTGAAGACCAAAAGCGATTCCAGCTGCAGCCATAAACGCCAACAACGCCAGGACCGCATTCAAAACAACACTTTTCTGAGTTATGGAAACAACTCCTCTGACATTCACACTGGTTGAGTTAGACATGGGACACAGACTCCTTTCAAGGTAATTTTTAGACTTTTTCCGGATCAGAGAAATCCTGGGTTTAATCTATGGGTGCTCCCCACTCGTTCTTTTTACGTTGAAAGAACGGTTTTACCTTGAGATCGTACAATGTATGAAGTGATGCACAGGTGAGCCATAGGACCAAAAAAATGATACCCTTCATTCTAATAACTCCTTCTTTTTTATTTGCAGGTGGCGGCCTGCCCTGACAAACCTAACTAACAAGAACCCCGAAAAATCCTTGATGCAACTCTCTCAGACCTATCACCTCCTTAGTGGCAAAATCTTTCGTACAAGAATTGATAGGGCCATAAAAGCAAGTTAACGAATCTACTAACATTACAAATCAGAATTGTCAAGTATAAGGGAGATATTTTTTTCTATCAAAGAAAAACCCACAATGAAATCTATATGGGGACCATACTTGCTTCGAAATAACTTATTGAAATTCAAGGATTTCTTAGTTGTCAGCAAAAATCTCTTCTTATTGAAGGGCTTAAAATGCGCCCAAGAATTATTGTTTTTTTGTAAGGCCTAGCATCACAGCATGTGGCAAAGGAAGAAAATCCTCAAATTTTGTCCGAGAGACCCGTGAAAAGACATCATTTTCGACTTCATTTAAGGCTTATTATTTGGGCGAATTTTTCGCCTAATTAACTGCTGTTCTGGACTCATTTTTAGCCCATTTTAAATATATTTCTTAACAAAATTTCTTTGAAAATACATAAAAAGAAATTATTTAAAACGATAAGGTGTTATTTTTGCTGGATTTTCTCCAAGGACAGGATAAAAATAAGCCTTTTGGCACACCCTGTGCAGAATACATTTGCAAATGGGACACGAAAGTTGGAAAGGGTGGCGGCCCTTTCCAAACCCTTCATTCAGGTGGCGGCCTGAAAACATAAGAAAGGAGAAAGAAAAATGAGCGCCCTGACAAACATTTCCAAAAAGCTGCATCTGGAAGGCGGCAGAAACAGCAACCTGATGGCCCGGACAGGAGGCCTTTCCGAGGGCTTCTGGTTCACATTGAGCTTCCTGCTCTTTGTGATACTCGGGCCATTTTCTGCCATCCCTGCCTTTTTGGCCGTTATGTCACTGGGTAACAGTGATGAGGTTGACGAGCCTGAGGCAGCTTAAACCGAACTCAAAAACAAATCTTAAAAAGGGAGGTACATACCATGGCACTTCACATTTCAATGGACACACTGGCTGAACCGACTCTTGCAAAACCAAAGATCAACCTGGCACTTCTTGCCTGTCTTGGAGTGGTGGGTGCGGCCCTGGCCACTGGAATCTATGCCTTTGCAGTTGGCCACCACCATGTATATGGAGTAACGAGGGAGGTCCCTTGGGGAATTTTGATCTCCACCTATGCCTTTTTCGCCATTACATCCACAGGCCTCTGCCTGCTGGCTGCCATCGGCCACTCCTTTGGAGGCAACAAGCTGGCAGCCCTTGGGAACAGGGCAGTCTTTCTTTCAATAGTGACGATTCTTTCGGCCTTTCTCTCCATTGGTCTTGAACTTGAAAGCCCCCACAGGATGCTTCTTTATAATGTAATATCGCCCAACTTTTCATCCAACATCTGGTGGATGGGTACCCTGTATGGTCTTGCTGTTGGCTGCATGTTTCTTGAATTCTTTGCCATCTTGACCAGGAAGTGGCAGATAGCCCTGGCCATTGGCGTTGCTGGTGCCCTGGCAGAGGTAGGCGCAAACACCAACCTTGGTGCCGTATTTGCAACACTGTCTTCAAGGCCCTTCTGGTATGGAGCCCAGCTGCCTGTTTACTTTCTCTGCTCTGCCTTTATGAGTGGCGCTGCTGCAATAATCCTCTTCACCCACCTTTCAAGTAAAATGAGGGGTGTGGAACTTGATGAAAAGACCTTTTCAGGATTGCAGATGGCTGGCAAGGTCCTGGCCCTTACCCTCTTCCTGCTCATAGTTGCCACAGTATGGCGCTTCATCTCCCTGTTCGTAGGCGGGAACGAATTTGCAAGGCTTGGCGCAGAAAATCTCCTTACCGGCCCTCTTTCCATGAACTTCTGGGTATTCGAGACGGTTATCGGAATGGTTATACCGCTCTTCATACTGATAGGAACACAGATGAAAAACGTATCAGCCATGGCAGCCGCATCCCTCATGGCACTTGTTGGGGCATTTATACAAAGATATGACCTCGTGGTTGCCGGTCAGCAGACCCCAGTGTTCTACGGATGGGACAACCTGCCAAAGTATCTGACTTACATACCCTCAGTTGGCGAGATGATCATCGTAGCAGGTGCCATAGCACTCTGCGTAGCAGGATTCATCGCTGGAGAGAGGCTCTTTGGAAGGGTATTCAACGAGGCAGGTCATCACTAACAAGGGCTGACAGGGGGAGGATGCTTCCCCTGCCTTTCCTAAAAAGGGGTATGAGCCATGAGAACATCAAAAAACACGGAAAAAGACATAAGGGGCTTCCTGGACATAAAAGGAAACAAGGCCACTGGGACCGGACATGAATTTCACGGCATAGATCCGGAACAACCCCTCTTCAGCATCGGAACCGCAGCGGCCATGCTGGAAATACACCCTAGAACCATGAGGATTTATGAAGAAGAAGGGCTGGTAAAACCCTTCAGAAAGGCTGGCAGAAGGTACTACTCCCTAAATGACATCCAGTGGATAAAGTGTATACGTTACATGATCCACGACCAGGGAATCAGCATTGCCGGGATAAAGAGACTGCTGGAATATGCTCCCTGCTGGAACATCGTTGAGTGCCCCATGGAAAAGAGAAAGACCTGCACGGCATGTGGGAGCTGCCATCACCACTAGTGGCAAAGGCAGATATCTTTCAAGCAAGCCCTATTTTATCAAGGCTGAAATGTTCAAGGTCCGCAAAGAGAAGGCCATCTTTAAAGGAAAGACCGTCTCTGCCCCTTAAAAGGAAGTTCAATATCTCCAAGGCCTGTACGGCCCCAACCACCATGACTGGTGGGCAAAGGGCCACAGGCCTTTTCTCACTCCTGCCAATCCCCTGATATATGTCTGAAAGTCTGCGGGAAGCCTCAGGAAGCACGGTAACTACCTGGCCAAAAAGGCCTTCAACACCTGCATGCACAAAGGCAAGCCCCTTATCACTGCACAACCTGTCAAGAAAAAAGCGCGCCTCAAAATTATCAAGGCAGTCTGCCACCATGTCTCCCCGGAGAAACGACGCTGAATCCTTGGTAAGCCTTTTAGAAACGGCCCTTATTTTAACTTCCGGGAAAACAGACCTCAGCCTTTCTGAGGCGGCATCCACCTTTCTTTTTCCTATGTCCCGGTAACTGTAAAGGATCTGCCTGTTAAGATCAGATACACTCACGCGATCAAAATCCATGAGAATAAGGTTTCCCACCCCTGCCCGTACAAGGCATTCGCACACCACACTACCAAGGCCTCCAAGGCCCACAACACAGACTGTGGAATTTAAAAGCCTCTCCTGGCCCTTTTTACCAAAAAGAGACGCCTGCCTTGAAAAGATTTTTCTAACCTCCACCGCTCGGGGGAAAAACGGAAATACGCTGTCCGTCTTTTACCAGGGTATCAAGCCCTTGAAGCAGCATGCAATTTTTCCCGTCAACAAGGATTATGAAGGGCGCACCTTCCTCAAGGCCTTCCCTGGCTACACTCCTCAATGTTTCAAGCCCCTTTAGGCTACCTAGCTCAAGAAGTATATCCCTAAGCCTTCGTTGGCCTTCGAGGGCATCAATTGAGATGGCCTTTAGCCCTGAATCAAGACGCAAGGGCCCAAATATCCTTACATCAATGGCCACTTAAACCTGGTCCAGCCCAAGACGCTTTAGTGTCTCCCCGCTAGGAATACCGTTTTCATCCCAGCCCCTTAGCTTGTAGTACTCAGGCAGCATCTCGCTAAGCCTTACGGTATTGCCCTTCTGGGGGCCTTCTGGCATTGGCTCCTTAAGAAGCCTCTCTGGAAGGGTGTCTGATTCAGGAGACATTCCAAAACGTATGTTAAGGGCACGTTCAAGGTTCCAGATGCGCTCTCCACACTCCATCATCTCCTCAAGGGTGTACCCGCGGCCTGTAAATGCATTCAGCAGGGCAAGGTAGTCCTCTGCCCCAAGGGCAAAGGAGGTGAAAAGGCACATGCCCATGGAGTCAATAACAGCCGTAAGATCCTGGAAGACCTTAACCCAGTGGGCCTTTCCTTCTGTTGCCTGTGGGTCGAGTTTTTCTGGTATCCCCAGCACCTCTGGCGCAATAAGATAGCCGCGCACATGACAGCCACCCCTGTTGGATGTGGCATAGGAAAGCCCTTGGCCCTGGACTCCCCTTGGGTCGTAGGCTGGAAGCTCCTGACCCTTTACGGCCATGGCAAGCTCAGGGGCATTGTAGCTTTTTGCAAGCCTCAAAGAGCCCTCTGCCAGGTTCTTTCCAAAGCCGTCACGGTAGGCCATCTTCTGGGTGTAGAATACAAGGGCCTCGCTGCTTCCAAACTCAAGTGCCGGCCCACCCTGAAGCTCTTCCCTTTTTATGATTCCTTTTTTAAAAAGCTCCATGGCGCAGGCAAGGGTCAGTCCACAGGAGATGGTGTCGAGCCCCAGGAGGTTACAAAGATAATTGGCCTCGGTAATGGCAATGAGGTCCTTTACTCCAACGGCAGCACCAAGTGCCCAGCCGCTTTCGTACTCAGGGCCCTCTCCCTTGGGTCCTGTGGGAAGTTCTGTGACCCTGGCGCATTTTATGGGGCATGCGTAACACCCCCTGTTCTTCTTCAGATAGCCCTTTTCTACAAGGGCCTCACCGCAGACCTCATCGGTTGATTCAAAAACCCCGGTTTGAAAGTTCCTTGTTGGATAGGCCCCGTGCTCGTTAATGATGTTGTCAAGGACCTTTGTGCCAAGGGAAGGCAGACCCTGGCCTGTGACTGGGTTTTCCTGAAGGGTCTTTACCCTATCCTTTACAACGTCCATGAAGAGTTCATTGTCCTTTGCCTCAGGCCTGCTTGAACCCTTCACCACAACTGCCTTGAGATTCTTGGAGCCCATGACTGCCCCAACGCCTGAACGCCCTGCGGCCCTGTGAAGGTCATTAATGATGCAGGCAAAACGCACAAGGTTTTCTCCTGCAGGGCCAATACACGCTATCTTGGCACCCTCCATTTCCAGCTCTTTCTTGATGGCGGCTGTGGTAAAATGGGTATCCCTGCCCCACAGGTGGCTGGCCGGCCTAATCTCTGTCTTTTCATCCTCAAGAAGGAGATAAACGGGCTCTGAGGCCTTTCCTGTGATGAGAAGCAGGTCCGTGCCAGTGCGCTTAAGCTCGGCCCCGAACTGGCCGCCTGAATTTGAGCATGCCACAAGGTTCGTTAGAGGGCTTTTGCAGATGGCCATATACCTTCCCCCTGTTGGAGCAGCCGTGCCGGTAAGTGGGCCAGTTGCAAAAATAAGTGGGTTTTCAGGGGAAAAGGCGTCTTCCTGCCCCTTTAACAGGGTACCTAAAAGGTATGTACCTGCACCTCTTCCTCCAATGAACTTCCTGGCCACCTCATCATCAAGCTCCTGCCTCTTAATTTGCCCGGATGAAAGATCCACATGCAGAACTCTAATCTTTTCTGAAAAGCCCACCAAAGCACCTCCTTTAACCTGCTCTTTTTTCAGTTCTTTTCTTGTTTCTATATAACTACCCGCGATTTATCAAGATCCAGACGCCAATAATGATGAAGCCCACGCCTGCCAAGACGTTTAATACAGATGGACTTAGGTATCTTCCAAGAAAATTTGCCCCTAAAACGGCCAACCCTGAAGACAGTACAAGGGCAGTGGCAGAGCCTAGAAACACGCTTAAGGCTGCGCCCTTTTTGGTTGAGGCAAAGAGGAAGGTAGCCACCTGGGTCTTGTCGCCAAGCTCTGAGACGAAAACCGTTCCAAGGACAGTGAAAAAGATTTTGAAATCAAACATTTTTTCTCCTTTGTTTATGGACATGGTAGAAAGAGTGCTTATTCTCAAAAACAAACAGGAGGTTATCTGTTGAATCAAACTGGCGCAACAAGGGCCAGAAGCGAGACCTGAACAATAAAAAAACAAGGAGGATGTCTATGATTATAACAAAGAAGCATGCCCTGCTCATAAAAAGGCTTAAGGACAAGTGGAGCCAGGGACTTTCCCTTGAAAAGGCCGCTGACCAGCTAAGTGATGAGGATCTTGAGTATCTAAGCCATCTTCAGCTTGCAGGGCTCATTCAGGAAAACGAGGAGGGTGTTTTTGAACTTTCAGAGCCGGGACATATGATTTTCGAGGCCATTGAAGAATGCCTGAACAATGTTGGCGATATAGAGACGTGGCACGACAACTTCAAGTTCATAGGCTCAGAGGTCATCTCCATGATAGAGGTGGCAAGGCTTGCCCAGGGAGAGGTTAAGGAACAGTCAGAGATTGCATCTGAGCTAGAAAAACGGGGCATGGCCCAGGATGGAAGGCTTTTGCCCATTGGTGAGTCCATACTTGAGGCATACGATGAAGCCCTTCCCCAGGTCTTCCTTACACGTCCTCTCATGGATGGGCTTCGAAAGTGCCCTCCTGGACCTGGTAAAAAATCCCTTTTGCCCTTTACCAGGGAAGAGATCTACGAGCTTGAGGCCATGAGGCTTCTTACTTTTTCCCTTCCCTTTGGCAACTCATACTCCCTCACAGGAGGCGGGCAGCAGTTGAGGGCTGCACTTCTAAAGGGACTTTCCCCTGGAAACGTCCTTGACGATGAGATCCTATCTCTGATTCTGAAGGACGAACATGATGAGGAGGCCATAACCAGGCTGCAGGCTATAGGCGCCATAGATGGTGAGGGTAAGCTTCTTCCTGCAGGCCGTTCCTTTTACGAGGCAGCGCGCCTTCTCTATGTATCCCCCATCACCTTTAATCCAGCAGTTTGCATAAGGGACAGGGACTTTAACACCCTTGAGGCAATTGAGGCCCTCTGGGACAAGAACAAGGATAACCCGGAAATCTTTCCAAACAACAAGAGGCTCAAGGCATATATGGAAGAAAAAGGTGTTTCCAAATCACTTACCCAGAGATCTCTTTTCGTGCTTGAAAGTTACAGGCTGATAAAGGCCGACCGCCTTGAACAGGGTGCCCTTGTATATGAACTTACTCCAATTGGACAGGAGGTACTTAAGGATAGAATGAGCCAGGGGCACAAGTCCGTTTCCG
>Ga0256832_1003196_pt1 | contig 11151 bp, 7 predicted proteins | sample 134614metaG_FD_190534 | JGI IMG/M metagenome (GOLD analysis project Ga0256832, IMG submission 190534) | Hydrothermal vent microbial communities from Lau Basin, Pacific Ocean - 134-614 | ecosystem: Environmental > Aquatic > Marine > Hydrothermal vents | place: Pacific Ocean: Lau Basin | collected...
GGTTCTGGCCTGATTCTCAGTATTTACTCTCTGCTTATTGTTCCGCGCGACGTTATAGGTTTTAAACTGCTGTTCTTCCAGTACAATCATAGAGGTGTAATTGGTTACCAGTGAGAACTCTCTGGCAATATCAATAATGGCCTGTTTATTGTCCTTATAATCGGCATCTTCACCAAAATTATCAATTTGTGACTGCAGAGTGTTTATCGTGTGATAAGCCCATAGCCGTTCAATCTCAGGATATTCAGCTGTCTGTGCAGGAAATATGAACCGGGTCTGATATTGCTTATCTTCGCCGGAGATACGGGTGTTAAAACTGACGTTTGCCTGCCTGTCCTGGTCAGTCCAGTAGTGCCCAATTAAAACCAGTTGTTCACCACGATACAGGCTTCCAGGCTGTGCAGGCTGTATATCCGCTGTTTTGACTCCGCTGATTTTAACATTAATATCATGCATGGCTTCAAAGTTTACTTTGCTGCCTGCCAGCATAATGCGGCCAACAATATCATCACTATTGGAAACATTAATGGCAAAACCATGAGAAGCTTTAGTCAGGTTTTCCAGTAATGGACGGTTGGCTGAGTTGCCCATAATAAAAGTAAACAGGCGGACATCTCTGGTTTTGATCAGTTCAATAAATTTTTTCTGTTCGGTTATACCCACATTGGCAACCCCGTCTGTAACCAGAATAATGGCTGACGTCCGATCACTGTCCAGTTTTTTTATGGCCATATTCAGACTGTCATAAACATTAGTGCCGCCATTGGGCTGTATGGCTGCAACTTTTTGAATGATCTGATTAATGTTTTCTCTGGATGCTGAGGTATACCCAGCTGTTAGTTCACGAGCCTGGTTATTAAATAAAATAACCCGGATCCGATCCTTTGAGGTCATTTTTTTCAGAGCCTGTTTAACGCCTTCGGCCAGAGTCTGATATTTGCCCTGCATGGAACCGGATATATCCAGAATAAATATCCAGTCCTTACCCTCAGAAACTGGTTTTAGATCAATACCCGGTGTCAGTGTCATCATAAAAGTACCTCTGCTGTGGGTATCGGGTTTGTAGGTGATCATCTCCACTGCACCGGGCAGATTGTCAGCCAGGCGCCAGTAAACCACAATGTCTTTATTCAGTTTACCAGAGTGGGGCATGGCATTAACGGCCTGCTCCAGTTTGACATCTGTGTTACTGTCTGCAGTTGTCATGATATGAGCCTGAGTGCTTTCAGATGCTGCTGTTCCGGTCATATTATTTATACGCACATCCCATAAACGCTCATTCTGCTGACTGATTTGTGCGTCGCTCTGGTGGGGCACCCGAACACCTTTGACCGGCCATGAGGATTTTATCTGTAAATTAAAACTGAACTGATCAGTGACCGTATCATTATTATTCCAGAAGGCTAACTGCTCTTCATCAACACCGCCTTCCTCAAGCGGGTAAACATAACGGCCAATCCCGCTGTCCAGTGGGGTGGTCTGAATATAAACCAGCTTAATGCGCACATCCTGTCCGGCTTTTACCGGTGTGACAGAGATTTCAAAGGTTTTATAGTCATTTTGTTCAGTAACGGCAACCTGACGACCAGCCAGTTTTTCTTTCTGGTAGATCTCCCGTGCCTGTTTCTTCTCTACCACTTCCCCGATGACAGGCTTGCCATCGACCCAGAAAACAAACTCCCCGACGGCGGCATGGTCGGGAATCGGGAAGGAATACAGGGCTTCCAGATCCTGTTGATGGGGATTATGAAATACCTGCTCAACGGTGGTGGTTGCAAAACCATCTTCAATGATCACAGTGACTTTATGTGAGCGGATTTCCAGTTCCGGTAAGCCTGAATTAACGGGGGTTAACAGTCCGGCGGCATGAACCGTAATGGATGCTAAAAGGCTGAATATCAGCAGACTGCCTGGCAGTAATGAGTTTTTAATAAATGAAATCATAATATTTCCCCATAAATAAATCAGTGTTTAATAATTGCTTAATAAAAAAGACAGGTTTCTGTCCTTAATTAAACGGTGTTAAATTAAATATAAAACAATGTTTAATATCTGTCAAGTAAATATTTATTAAAGAGAATATTAGAAAGCTAAGGAACCGTGGCAATTTAAGAGGGTCTATGACTTGAAATGTGGTTTTTTAACCCGATAAATATAAGCAATATTTAACTTTTAGTAAGGAACAATTAAATGAGCAGAATTTTACTATTCCTGGCCACCAACTTTGCCGTTATGGCACTGATTGGTGTGGTATTCCAGTTACTTGGAATACAGGGAATGCTGCAGTCCAATGGTGTTGACCTGAACCTTCAGGCAGTGATGGTAATGTCGTTGATTGTGGGTTTCAGTGGTTCAATTATTTCCCTGTTTATGTCCAAATCTATGGCCAAACGCTCTATGGGGGTCAGAGTCATTGAACAGCCCGCCAATAATGCTGAACGCTGGCTGGTAGAAACCGTTTATCGGCAGGCGGATAAGGCTGGAATAGGCCGTCCGGAAGTGGGTATATTTGATTCTCCTCAGCCCAATGCCTTTGCTACCGGTGCAAATAAAAATGCGGCTCTGGTGGCGGTCAGTACCGGTCTGCTTAATGCCATGACTCAGGATGAAGTAGAAGCGGTGCTGGGGCATGAAGTATCTCATGTGGCTAATGGTGATATGGTGACCATGGCTTTGATTCAGGGCGTGGTGAATACCTTTGTGATGTTCCTGTCCACGGTCATTGGCCATATTGTTGACCGGGTGGTATTTAAAACTGAGCGGGGACATGGGCCAGCGTATTATATTACCAGTATTATTGCCCAGCTGGTGCTGTCGGTACTGGCGACCATGATTGTTATGTGGTTCTCCCGTCAGAGGGAATTTCGGGCTGATCGGGGCGGTGCTGAACTGGCCGGACGCCAGAAAATGATTGCCTCCTTAAGACGGCTGCAGCAGGCTCATGCAACGGAAGATCTGCCGGATCAAATGGCAGCATTTGGTATTGCCGGTAGTGTGGGTGAGGGTATTAAGGCCCTGTTTCTGAGCCATCCGCCATTAGAGCAGCGCATTGCTGCCCTGGAAAATATGCAGTAACACTTCGAAACGGAGAGATATCCGTACCTATAAACAAATTTATTTGACATTTGCCGACAGCCTGTGTCGGTAAGTGTCAAATAAAAGTAAAAATTCCTCTTATTTCAATTAATTAAATTATTTTCTGCGTTCTTTTTTACTGGTAAATCCCCTCAGGCTAAACTATATTTTGTTTATGCCGCTATAAAAATATAAGAAAAATACTTCCACCGGGGGAATCTATGTTTCAAAAGTTAATAGTCCAGCCTTTATTGAACTACACCATAAAAAGTAAGTTACTGCTGTCCTATGTCATTTTTACATTGATTGTTATTGCCGGCAGCGGGCTTTTTCTGTATCACGGTAATAAGCAGAAGGAAATTGTGATCCAGGTAACCCAGGTCAGTACGCCTATTATCAATCACCTGCAGAGGATTCGGGAAGGTGTGTCAGAAATGTCAGCCATGAGTGGTTTGTATCTGCTGACACGGGACAGTCAATATAAAGAAAGCTATCAGCAGAATATTAATATGCTGATGGGACATATCGCTGATTTAGAAAAACAAAAATCCACGCATGCTGACATGGTTGCTGCATTGAACCAGCTTAAAATACATCTGCAGGAACTGGATAAGCAGTATCAGCATGTAATGCGGGTTGGTATTAATGATTTACTGAATAAACCGGCTCTGCAACTGGCGGCAGAAAAAATTGGACCGTTATTCAATCAAATGCTGCAGACTACCTCAGCCATGATTGAATCGGAAGCGGATATGGATGATGTGGATGAAACTATTCGTAAAAAAATTCTTCAGCAGATTTATGAAATCCGCAGCCAGTGGCTCAACCTGTCACGTAATATTACGGTCTATCTGACTTATAGAAGTAAGACAGATGAAGAACAGTTTCCCTTTGAGCTGGAGCGTCTGAAACAGACAATTGAGACATTATCAAAGTATTCAGACAGTTTCAGTTTTGAGCAGGAAACGGGGTTTGAAGAACTGCAGAGTATGATGAGTGATTATGAACAGGCTTTACAGCAGCTTATTAAACTGCATGGTGGTGATGCCTGGCGTAAAGATACCAAGCTAATTCATGATCAACTGGGCCCCCTTCTGGCCAAAACCCGTACAGAAGTTGACAGCATTATTGCCAGAGAACAGCAGCATGCCCAGGTACAGATAGAGGAGCTCTTAAAAGATACTGAGCAGTTGTCTACAACTACCATTATTATTATTGTTGTTAGTTTATTTACTGCGGTAATAATTATGCTGCTGGTTAAATTTCTGGTTTCAGATCGCCTTAACTCTGTGCAGTATGCCATGTCGGAAATATCTTCAGGCGGCGGCCTTGGACACCGTCTGGATGAAGTTGGCCGTGATGAGCTGGCAGAACTGGCAAAAGACTTTAATGTCTTTGTTTCCAAGATTAAAAAAGTGGTCGATCTGGTGGTGTTTTCTTCGACCAACCTGGCTAAAGAAGCCTTTAAAATGAGTTCGGTAACTGAGTGTGCCCAGGAGCTTTCCAGTACCCAGGAGAAAAAGGTCGCTGAAATTTCCCAGATTAACAGGGAAATGTCTGAGCAGATGATATATATTGCTGAAAAGGCAATAGCCGCAGCCAATTCAGTTGAAGAAGCCCGACAGGTAGCTGAAAATGGTCGTAATATTATCCGGCAGTCGGTGGCATCAGTTGAAAAAATTGCCACTGAAGTAGAAGCTTCCTCGGTTGTGGTACAGAATCTGGAGGATGACAGCAATAGTATTGGTGAAGTGGTCGGTGTTATCCAGTCTATTTCTGAGCAGACCAATCTGCTGGCATTAAATGCAGCTATTGAAGCTGCAAGAGCCGGGGAAGCCGGACGAGGCTTTGCCGTAGTAGCAGATGAGGTCAGGAGCCTATCACATAAAATCCAGGAAGAAACCATTATTATTAAGGAAAAAATAGATAAGCTTCAGAATGCCTCCAGCAATGTTGTTGATAAAATGTCTTCCATGCAGGAACACGCTAATACGACGGTAGAACTGTCATCGGAAGCGGGTGATGCTTTTAATAATATTGTCAGTGATATTACGGCCGTCACTGAAATGAATAAGGAAAATGCAGAACAGACCCGGATCCAGAGACAGAATAACGAACGTATTAACCTGGCTCTGGAACAACTGACTATTATGTCTCAGACTATGGCGAAGACTTCCCTGGATGCTTATAACTCCGGCAATGAGTTCAAGATTATGGCTGAACAGCTTAAAGATATTGTTGAGCAGTTTGTCAGTATACCGGAGGAGGGGAGTGCCGGATCAGTCAGCAGTGAATCGGATGAGCCACATAATAGAGACAAAACCCACTGCAGTGAAATGAAAGAAAAAATGAATGAAGTAGAACTGTTTTAAATGATCAGGGATGAAACTTTTTGTCATCCGGCAGAAAATGATCCGCCAGGGTACTGTAGATTGGGGTTGTACAAATGGACTTGGAAATGGCGGTGGCAATAAACGCCGTTAACATCATGGGCAGAATCAGTTCGTGTTTATTGGTCATTTCCATAACGATAACAAAGGCAGTAATAGGCGCCTGAACCACACCGGCAAAATACCCTACCATACCAAATAAAATAACAGGGCCATAAGGATAATCACCCAGCAGTTGAGCAATGTGTGCCCCCAGTCCGGCACCGGTAGCCAGGGACGGCGCAAAAATACCGCCGGGGATACCGCTCAGATAGGATACTACCGTCGCTATCAGTTTCAGATAACCGTACTGGTTAGTCAGTTCTGCCTCTCCCATCACCATGGAACGGGCTTCTTCATAACCGCTGCCGTAGGTCAGTTCTCCGGAATAAAAACCGATAATAGCAATACTCAGACCGCATAAAGCGGCAATTAAAAAAGGCCGGTTTTCCCGAAAGGGTGCAATAAAGCGACTGCCGTGGATCAGCATCAGGCTGAAGCTGCCGCCTAACAGTCCGCCTGCAATGCCGCAGGCCAGTACCGGGATAATCGCATCATAAGTTTTTATGACCGCAGAAGATGTGCCGAAATAAGTATAATCTCCGGTAAAAGAAATGGCCGTAATAGAAGCGGCCATAATAGCGGTTAACAATAAGCCGCGGGTTCGTTGTTCAAAGGAGCGGCTGAGTTCTTCAATAACGAAAACAATACCCGCCAGTGGTGTATTAAATGCTGCCGATATACCGGCTCCGCCTCCGGCCAGGATTAAAATACGCTCCATATCATAAATTCTAAAGCGTACAAAACGGCGCAGTGAAAACATAATAGCCGCCCCGACATGCACCGTTGGTCCTTCACGGCCAATAGAGGCACCGCTTAGCAGGCCCAGGATACATAATATAACCTTGCCCACTGCAATACGCAGGGTAATCAGTATACTACGCTCTTTTTCGTGACTCATTTCCAGAGAAGCCAGAACCTGCGGGATACCACTGCCCTCGGAACCGGGAAAAAACCGACGGGTCAGCCAGACCACCAGGATCAGTCCCAGGGGGGAGACAATAAAGGGCAGATAAGGGGAGTATTCGGTCAGGCGATGAAACATATGGTTGGCCCATTCACTGGAAATGGCCATAAGAGTAGCCACAAGGCCGACAACAATAGCACCGATGGTAAACACAAAATGTGCCCGCCAGTCCTTATGAGTGATCAGCCATTTTCCGGAATGTTTAATATGTTTCAGCATAATTTAAATCAGCAGGTATGGGTGCTTAATTAATATCCAGCAACTCAATTTCAAAAATCAGGGTTGAGCCGGGTTTAATTTTGTCACCCACTGCCCGATTGCCATAGGCCAGTTCGGACGGTATAAACAATTGCCATTTATCTCCCTTGTGCATTAACTGCAGGGCTTCAGTCCAGCCGGGGATCACGCCATTGACCGGAAAAGTTGCCGGCTGGTTGCGGGAGTAGGAACTGTCAAATTCAGTACCGTCAATTAATGTACCACGGTAATGTGTAGTTACCTTATCCGTTAGTTTAGGGCTGGGGCCGGAGCCTTTTTTTATAACCCGATACTGCAGGCCGCTGGGCAGTGTGACGACACCTTCTTTTGTTTTATTGGCAGAGAGAAACGCTTCGCCTTCCTGTTGATTTTTTTTCAGTAAAGTTTTCTGTGCCAGCTGCTGCTGAATAATTAACTGTTGCTTAAATTCATCCAGGGCACTTTGCATCTCAGCATGACTCAGTACCAGCTGGCCTTTTAAGGCGTCCTGTATACCCTGCAACAGGCTGGGTTCATCCAGTTTAATACCCTGCATTTTCAGGGAATTGATAAAGTTTATACCAATAGCATAAGCCGCTTTTTGCTGCATGGTTTCTGGTCTGGTTTCTGTCTGTGCCCAGGCAGAAAAAGGCAGTAACAGGGCCAGAGACAGGAAGGTTATTTTAATCAGTTTTCCGGACATACAGATCTCATTTGTAAAAAAATTGAACATCCGGTTAGTTTACCAAATTATGTCAATTATTTCTCAAACAGTTTGCTGTATTGCTCATAACCTTCTTCATCCAGCTTTTCCTTAGACACAAAACGTAAGGATGCAGAGTTTATACAATAGCGCAGTCCGGTTGGTTTGGGGCCGTCAGGAAACACATGACCTAAATGGGAATCACCGTGCTTACTACGTACCTCAGTACGGCTGTAGAATAAATGTTTATCCACTTTCTCAACAATATTCTGCGGCTCAATGGGACGGACAAAGCTGGGCCAGCCGGTTTTAGAGTCGTATTTGTCAGTCGAACTGAACAGCGGTTCTCCGGAGACGATATCCACATAAATACCCTCCTTTTTATTATCCCAGTACTCATTCTGAAAAGGACGCTCAGTGGCTTCTTCCTGGGTGACTCGGTATTGGAGATCGGTCAGTTTCTGTTTAAGTTCCTCTTTTTCGGGTTTCATATAATGGCCTTTATCCGTTTGTGGCATATTCATGACTGATGGTTCTAGTGTAGCAGATGAATTAGTGTTATGTTTTCGGGGTTTATGCAGTTCATCCCCCCAGATTTTTTCCAGGTATTGGTCTCGTCCGGAGCGATAGCGGTAATATTTATAGCGTAAGGGATTTTTTTTGTAATAATCCTGGTGATAATCTTCTGCTTTATAAAATGCTTCAAATGGTCTGACCTCGGTAACAATAGGTTTATCATAACGTCCTGATTGTTCCAGTTCCTTAATGGCCTGTTCGGCTAACTGTTTTTCCTGTTCAGTCGTATAGAAAACAGCGGAGCGATACTGAGGTCCCCGATCCACAAATGAACCGCCTGCATCGGTCGGATCAATTAAGAACCACAGTTCATCCAGCAGCTCCTGGTATGAAACCTGCTCGGGATCATAAATCACCTCAACCGCTTCCAGATGTTCCGTTTTACCGGAAGAGACCTGTTTATAGGTAGGGTTTTTAATTTTTCCCCCGCTATAACCGGAAATAACTTCAATGACACCTTTGCGTTTTTCATAATTGGATTCGACACACCAGAAACAGCCGCCGGCAAAATAGGCTTTTTTATAAGTATTGCTGACAGGTTCTGTCTCGTTGTTGGTCCCGGCTGATACCGTTAGGGCCAGAGTGATACTGAGGCCGGCAAGGGCAGCCAGCAGGAGATGGGGTAGTTTGATAAATTTCATTATGGTGTTCCTGATATTAAAAATGATAGTTATTGGACTTAGCGTTATAGTAATCGTTCAGCCCTGTAAAACCATCACATAAAGATCATATTTTTATATCAATTAAAATAAATTATTGATAGTTTTGTGATAACTTTTTGTCATAATTCATAAATAGAGAGCTCAGCAAGAGAAGCATAAATGTCAAAAAATATTTTAATTATTGAAGATGATCCGGATATTGCCAATCTGGTGCGCTTACAGATGCAGGATCTTCACTGTCAGGCCGATGTGGTGCATGACGGACTGGAAGGTTTAAATACCTTTAAAGAAGGCTGCTACGATTTGATTATACTGGATATTATGCTGCCCGGTATGGACGGCCTGGATGTCTGCAAATCCATCAGGCAGACAGAATCCTATGTGCCGATTCTTATGCTGACGGCACGCTCTTCGGAACTGGACCGAGTATTGGGCCTGGAACTGGGTGCGGATGACTATTTAAGCAAACCGTTTAGTGTGCTGGAACTGGTGGCCAGGGTTAAGGCTTTGTTTCGCCGGGTAGATGCCATGCAGGAACAGCATGAACAGCAGTCCGATGAAGATAACCCGATACTGGAAGTGGGGCCGATTCAGATTAATCAAAAGGCGCGTACGGTAACAGTTAACGGTGATGATATTGTCCTGACGGCCAGGGAATTTGATTTACTGACCTGGTTTGCCCAGCATCCGGGGCAGGTATTTACCCGCTCTCAGCTTCTGGACAGTGTCTGGGGCTATGGACATGATGGATATGAGCATACGGTTAACTCCCATATCAACCGTTTACGGGCCAAAATTGAGCGGAATCCGGCTAAACCCGATTATATTCTGACAGCCTGGGGAGTGGGCTATAAATTTATGGATACCCGTTCTCATGAATAATATTCTGACCCGGATACGGCAGGTTTTTTACGGCTCCCTGTATACCAAGCTGGCCAGTATTCTGGTTCTGATTATTCTGACTATGGGCTTTGTTTACGGTTTTATTACTTTTTCGGCCACCCATGATTACTGGCGGGAAAGTACTCAGAAATTTAACCGTGATCTGGCAGCCAATCTGGTGGGGGAACGGGATCTGGTGGTGGATGGCAAAATTAATACTCAGGCTCTGAAGCAGACCTTCCATGATTTTATGACGGTCAATCCCAATATTGAAATTTATCTGCTGGATCTGCAGGGCAGAATATTATCCTATTCGGCTGAACCGGGGCAGGTTAAACGTGAATATGTCTCACTGGGACCTATTAAAGCCTTTTTTAAAGGGGATTTAGTACCCGGTGATGATCCCCGCAGTCTGACGGTTAAAAAAGCATTTTCTGTGACCTATATACCCACTCGTGAACATCCGGAAGGTTATTTATACGTGGTACTGCGTGGCCAGGAATTTGACCAGGTTAACCAGGCGGTACAAAACCGTTATTTAATTGGCTACAGCCTGGTATCTGTGGGGATCAGCCTGGTTATCGGCCTGCTGCTGGGGCTGTTTCTTTTTTACAATATTACCCGTCGGCTGCGTTCATTATCTTCAGCCATGCAGAATTTTACTCAGAGTGGTTTTCAGAATCAGCCTGATGTTAAGGTAATTGCTGATAACAGCAATGATGAAATCGGACAGCTGGCTCATAGTTTTGATGTCATGGCTGAACACATCATTATGCAATTGCAGAAGCTGGAAGTACAGGATCAACAGCGCAGAGATCTGATTGCCAATGTCTCTCATGATTTGCGTACTCCCCTGGCTTCAATGCTGGGCTATCTGGAAACACTGCTTTTAATAGGAGAAACAGAAACCTGGGAAAAGCGTCAGAACTATTTACAGATTGTTTCCCGACATGGTAAGCGTCTGGAACGCCTGATTAATGATCTCTTTGAATTGGCTAAACTGGATGCCCGGGAAGTGGAGCCGGAGTTTGAAGTATGCAGTTTCAGTGAGTTTATTTATGATGTGGCACAAAAATTCAGTCATAAGGCCGAACAGTCCGGTATTAAGCTGGTACTGGACTGCCCTCAGGAGGCCTTGCTGGTGAATGCGGATATTGCCATGATGGAACGGGTTATGGATAATCTGATCAGTAATGCCTTTAATTACACGCCCTCAGGAGGCGAGATCCGCTTAATAGTAAAAAAATCATCCAGTGAAGTCATTCAGGTGTGTGTACAGGATAACGGCTGCGGCATTGATGCAGAAGAGCTGTCCAGAATATTTGAACGTTTTTATCAGGCTGAGAATAAACACCGCAAAGGCCAGCATGCCGGTCTGGGACTGGCCATTGTTAAACGAATTATCAGCCTGCATGGCAGTCAGATCCATGTGACCAGCCAGCCGGAACAGGGTACCTGTTTTGATTTCAGTTTAAAACTGGTTAGTCTCTAGACCCTATTTTTCTCTGTGTAAGCTTATTTATAAACAAAAGATTGGGGTTGATCGGCAATATCTAAGGG
>Ga0256832_1003197_pt1 | contig 11149 bp, 9 predicted proteins | sample 134614metaG_FD_190534 | JGI IMG/M metagenome (GOLD analysis project Ga0256832, IMG submission 190534) | Hydrothermal vent microbial communities from Lau Basin, Pacific Ocean - 134-614 | ecosystem: Environmental > Aquatic > Marine > Hydrothermal vents | place: Pacific Ocean: Lau Basin | collected...
CCGGCCGCGGCGGAGCCGGTTCCCCCCCCATGAACGCCGCGGGGCGCGGCTATGGCGTGTCGGGGTGCAGCAGGTAAGGCAGGTCCAGATACTCCCGAATGCGGCCGGGCCCCAGGCTGAGCACTTGCGTGCTGTACGAGATGCCAGGGTCGCCGCGCAGGCCCACCAAGAAGCGCAGTTGCAGGTCCAGGGTCTCGGTGTTGACCAGACGGCCCTGCGTGGCCTGGGCGATGGGCGTCAGCCGTGCGGGGTCCGTGGCCCAAAACACCAGGGGAATGCGGTATTCGTCCTGAAAGGCGTGGGAGAACGCGTGCCCGCCCTCGTCCGCGGTAATCCACTCGCCGTGGTCCGAGGTGTAGATGAACAGCAGGTTTTGGCTGCGTTCTCGAAAGCGGGTGAAGAGTTGGGCCAGCACCTGGTCGGTGTAGTGGATGGTGTTGGCGTACACCTCCCGCAGGTCGCGCGGCTGGGGGATGAGGGCCTTGTCGGCGGGGTAGCGGTCCTTCCAGTCGAAATGCGAGCCCAGCAGGTGAATGAAGAACGCCTGTTTGCGGCCGGGCACCACTTCGTCGGCCGCGAACAGCCGCAGCAACACTTCGTCGGGCTGGCCGAATTTGCCGCCTTCCAGGTCGTCGAGCACGAAGCGCACCACATCGGCCTCGCTGGCGATGGACGAGACGCTGGAGGTGTAGGGGCTGTAGCGCAGTTGGTTGGACAGCCAGAACACCTGATAGCCGCAGCGGCGCAGGTCGGCCACCACGCTGGGGCTGGTGTAGAACACCTCGTAGTTTTGCACCGTGGCCGGGGTCAGGATGATGGGCACCGAGGTCATGGTCTGGTTGACGGGCGAAATGGCCCGCACCACCACTTTGTCGGGCAGGGCGTCCAGAAAGGGCGTGGTAGGCTGCGGATAGCCGTACAGACTCATGAAGTCGCGGTTGGCCGACTCGCCCAACACGAACACGATGTGGTCGTAAGGCGCGTCGCAGTCCAGAGGCGGGGCCTGGGCCAGGAACGCGGCTACCCGGTCCTTGCGCTCCAGGATGGGGTTGACGCGCGTGTAGACCTGGTAGGTGGTCACGGCCAGGCGCACCGCGGGGTACTCTTGCCAGCGGCCCCAGGCGATGGGCACCAGGGCCAGCGCGGCCAGCAGCGCGGCCCCGCGCCAGGCCCAGTGATGCCGCCCGCGCGGCGCGCGGCTGCGGGCCCGGGCGAACAGCACGCCCAGGGCCAGGGCCACGGCCACATAGCCCATCAGGGCCCAGGCGAACTTGGATTGCAGCACGAACACCCGCAGAAACTCGCGGCTCTCGCCGGGCGAGGTGTCCAGCGCGGTCTCGACGCGAATGGGCAAATCGCCGATGCGCCAGAAGTGGGCCACATGGGTGAAGATGGCGTTGAGCAGGCCGACCCCCAGCGCGGCCAGCAGGTACAGCCCCGCGTGGGCCCAGCCCAGCAGGAACAGGATGGCCGCCACCCACAGCCCCGCAGGGAGCATGTTGGCCTGGAAGGAGTGGCTTTCGCGCCACAGGCCGTAGGCCACGGGCGCGAACACGGTCCATATCACCCCCGCGGCCAGTATGCCGGCCGGGCGGCGGGCCAGGGCGTGGCGCAGCGAGCGCCAGGCTTGGCGAAAGCGGGAATCTTGGGCCATGCGCAGGCTTCCTTTCACGGTGTAAGGTCTTGGGCCACCGGAGAGGCGGCCGAGGGCCCTCCATTGTACTATAGGCCGGGGGGGTGTTCAGCGCGTGGGCAGGGGCTGCTCGGGCACCATGCCCCACAGTGACGGGCGCACGGTGTTGCGATGCCAGAGCCCGCGGTAGGTGTCCCACAGGGGGTTGGCCTGCTCCTTGAGATGCCGGGGCTCCGCGCCCAGGCGGAAGTCGAAGGCGTGGTCACCGTCGGGCGTGCGCAAGGGCGGCCAGTCGGGGTACCACATCCACACCGCGTAATTGAAACCGTAGCGCTCCGCGGCCTCGAGACGGTCGCGCATGAACGCGGACGCGCCGGGCTCCCAGCGCATGATGCCGGTCTCGGTGATGGCGATGGGCGCGTGGGTGCGCAGACCGAACGCGGCCAGGCGGTCCATCTCCTGGTCCAGCGCGCTGCGGTCGAACCAGATGGGCGTGGGGAAGCGGTCCAGCAGCATCTGGCCGGGATAGCGCAGGGGTTGGGTAGGCCGGGGCGGCTGGTGCGTGTAGGCAAAAGGGTCGTAGAGGTGGACCGTGTACACCACGCCGTCCGCGTTGGCCGGTTGCAGGTAACTCAGCCAGGCCGGCGAGGCGTACCCCAAGGGGCTCACCAGGATGGGCGTGTCGGGGTCCACCGCGCGGATGGCCGCCACCAGGTCGGGGTACCAGGTGTTCCAGTCGTAACCGGTGCCGCCGTAGCGTCGGTAAAAAGCCTCGGGGTCGTCCAGGCCCACGATGGCGTCCGCGTTGGGCTCGACCATGAGTTCATAGCCCACCACTGCGGGGTGGTCACGGAAGGTCTCGGCCAGGAGACGCCACATCGCGGCCCACGCGGCCTGGGCCGCAGGGTCTTCCCACACTTCTTCATGCAGGTATTCGGGGCCGAACCAATCGCCCAGGCCCTCCCGCAAAATGGAAAATTCGCTGCGGCCGGGGCCGCTGCGCACGGCCAAGGTCACGAACAAGTCGGCCTGCCAGGCCATGTCCACCAGGCGGCGAATATGGGCCAGGGCCTGGGGGTCGGGGCGGTAGGGTGGGGTGACCGAGTACGGCCCCATGACCGAGAGCACCACCCAGTTGGCCCCTTGTTCGGCCAGGGCGTCCAGGTCGGCCTGGGTGTAGGGTGGGCCGAAGGGGCCTGCCCCCAGGAAGGTGTAGCCGTCCAGGTCGGGATACACCCGCCGCTGGTAGATGTTGGCCCCTCGCAACCACGGCCCGCCCTGCCATAAATCCCAGGCCGTGGTGGGATAGGCGGTTTGAACTTCAGGAGGCGCGCCGGCCTCCGCACAGCCGGCCAGCGCGCCCATCAGCAGCACCAGCCCGGCCACAACAGGAAAAGGGGAAAGTCGTATCACGCCCTCATTATACCCCGGCCGGTGATATACTTGGCCGCAGGGATGCGTCACGCGCCCGGTTCGGCCGGGCCACTGGACCTTTGCAGGAGACGAAACCATGAGCCCTTCTGCGTCGAGCGCCTCTGCTTTCGACTTGCACGGCCGGGTGGCGTTGGTGACGGGCGGCGCGGGCCTGCTGGGGCGGCAGTTCTGCCATACCCTGGCCCAGGCCGGTGCGGCCGTGGCCGTGCTCGACATTGCCCAACCGGCCGCGGAGGAAGTGGCCGCGGCCATCCGCGACGCGGGCGGTCAGGCCCTGGCCCTGCCCGCGGACATCACCGACCCCCACCAGGTGCAGCGGGCTGTGCAGCGCATTGTGGATGCCTGGGGGCGGTTGGACATTCTGGTCAACAGCGCCGCGCTGGACCCCAAGGTCGGCGCGGAGGGCGCGGTGCGTTCGTCCTCGGCCTTTGAAGATTTCCCCCTGGAGGCGTGGGAACGGGCGTTGCAGGTCAACCTCACCGGCGCGTTTCTGGTGACCCAGGCCGCGGCCCGGGTGATGCGCGCCCAAAACCGGGGCGTCATCATCAACATTGCCTCGACCTACGGCCTGGTGGGGCCCGACCAGCGCATCTACCAAAAGCCGGGCCGGCCGCCGCAATACAAGCCCGTGTATTACACCGTGACCAAGGCCGCGCTCATCGGCTTCACCCGCTACCTGGCGACCTACTTCGCGGGCACGGGCATTCGGGTCAACACCCTGACCCCGGGCGGCGTTTACAACCATCAGGACCCCGACTTCGTGGCCCAATACGCGGCGCGCACGGTCCTGGGGCGCATGGCCGAGCCCCACGAGATGAACGCGGCGCTGCTCTTCCTGGCTTCCGACGCGTCGTCGTACATGACCGGCGCGAATCTGGTGGTGGACGGGGGTTGGACCGCATGGTAAGGCGCGCGCGGCGTTGGTGGCGGGCCCTGGGCCTTGGCGGGTTGTTGGTGGGATGGGTGTTGGGGGCCGGGGCCTGTGGCCGGGCTGCCCGGCCCACGCCCTCACCGAGCCCGCTGCCCACGGCTCAGGTGGTGCGTCATACGGCCACGCCCACGGCCACCCCCACGCGCACGCCTACGCCCACCACACCCTGCCTGGACGCGCAGGTGGAGACCGCGGCCGAGGTCGGCAACCGCGTGCCCGCGGGGCAAACCCAAACCTACACCTGGCAGGTGCGCAACACAGGCGCGTGCCCCTGGCCCGCGCCGCTGTTCCTGGCCGCGCAAACGGGGTCGGACTTCGCGGGGCAGCCCATCGAGGTCGCGGACGCCGTTGCCCCCGGCGAGAGCGTGACCGTGGCCGTCACGGTGCGCGCGCCTGTCGCGGCGGGCACCTACGAGGGGCGCTGGCAGGTGCGCCTGCCCACCGGCGAGGTGGTGCCCGTGCACCTCACCTTGCGCCTGGAAGTGCTGCCGCCCACGCCCACCCCCACGGTCACGCCGGGGCCGCCCATCCTGGTGCAGCGCCAGGTGGATGTCAAACCCGGCGACAATGTCAATTTCGACGATGGCGGCGCCGAGATCACCTATATCTTCAATGGCGAGGAGGATCAATCGCTGCTGCATGTGGGCGACCATGTCTATTTCGTGCCCATCTACTATTGGCCGCCCGATTTCGCGGATTGCTACCGGGCCCCTTATGCCACCAAGAACGCGTTGCTCAACCCCCATTACCAGGTGGGCATGGGCTTCTGCTTCACCACCAATGAGGGGCGGGTGGGCGCGTTGCGCATCGACGCGTATTATGTGGATGCTCGCGATGTGCCGCACCTGGTGCTGACTTACATCACCTGGGCGGCCAAGCGGAAGTGATCCCGGCCCGGGCGCACGGCCCCGGCCTCAGGTCCCTTCCCCCAGGTCTTCGGCGTAGTGGCAGGCCACCCAGTGGCCCGGCTCCAGTTCCCGCAGTTCGGGCTCCGCGTCCGCGCAGTCGGGCCGCGCAAAGGGGCAGCGGGGATGGAAGCGACAGCCCGAGGGTGGGTTCAGCGGGCTGGGCACATCGCCGGGCAGGATGATGCGCTCGCGTTTGACCGTGGGGTCGGGCACGGGCACCGCGGAGAGCAGGGCCTTGGTGTACGGGTGCAGTGGCCGGCGGAAGAGCGCGTCGCGGTCCGCGATTTCGACGATTTTGCCCAGATACATCACCGCCACGCGGTTGGAGATGTGCTCCACCACGGCCAGGTTGTGCGCGATGAACAGGTAGGTCAGGCCGAATTCCTCTTGCAGGTCCCGCAGCAGGTTGAGGATTTGCGCCTGGATGGACACATCCAGCGCGGACACGGGCTCGTCGAGGATGATGAACTTGGGCCGCAGCACCAGCGCGCGGGCAATGCCAATGCGCTGCCGCTGGCCGCCCGAGAATTCGTGGGGGTAACGCTGGCCGTGGTACGGCTCCAGGCCCACCTTGCGCAGCATGTCCACCACCATTTGCTGCCGCTCGCGGGCCGAGCCTATGCCGTGGATGCGCAGCCCTTCGGCGATGGATTCGCCCACGGGCACGCGCGGGTCCAAGGACGAGAAGGGGTCCTGGAAGACGATTTGCATTTCGCGGCGCAAGGCCTTGAGCGCGCGGCCCTGCAGGGTGAAGATGTTCTGCCCGCGGAAGTAGGCCGCGCCGCTGCGGGGCTCGATGAGCCGCACTAAGGTCTTGCCCACGGTGGTCTTGCCGCAGCCGCTTTCGCCCACCAGGCCCAGGGTTTCGCCCTCCCGAATGGCGAACGAGACGCCGTCCACGGCCTTGACCCAGGCCACCACCCGACGCAGCACGCCGCCCCGGACGGGGTAGTAGTTCACCAGATGCTCCACCCGCAGCAGGGCATCGGCGGCTTCGGGCGCGGGCGGCGTGGGAACGGAAGCGGTTGCGGTGCTCATGCGCGGCCCTCCGGCGACGAAGATGCAGGTTGTGGCGCGTACAGCCAGCAGCGCACCCGGTGGCCCTCGGCCACGGGCAGCAGGTCGGGCTCGTCCTCGGTGCAGATGGTCAGGTCGTGCTCTTGCCGCGCGGTGCAGCGCGGGGCAAAGCGGCACCCCGGCGGCAGGTCCACCAGGTTGGGCACCGTGCCGGGGATGGTGGCCAGACGGTCTTGCACCCGGCCCAGCACGGGCACCGACGCGATGAGGCCCTGGGTGTAGGGGTGGTGGGGCGCCGCGAACAGTTCCCGCACAGGCGCCTGCTCCACGATGCGGCCCGCGTACATGACGGCCACCCGGTCCGCGGCCTCGGCAATCAGCCCCAAGTCGTGGGAAATCAGGATGACCGCGGTGTTGAAGCGGGCCCGCAGGTCCAGAATCAAGTCCATGATTTGGGCCTGAATGGTGACATCCAGCGCGGTGGTGGGTTCGTCCGCGATGAGCAGGGTGGGCCGCAGGGCCAGGGCCATGGCAATCATCACCCGCTGGGCCTGGCCGCCCGACAACTGGTGCGGGTAGGCGTGGGCCTTGCTCTCGGGGTCGGGCAGGCCCACCAGGCGCAGCAATTCGACGGCCTCGGCCCAGGCTTGCTTCTTCTTCAGGCCCTGGTGCACCTGAAAGACCTCGGCAATCTGGTCGCCGATGGTGAACACGGGGTTGAGGCTGCTCTTGGGCTGCTGGAAGATCATGGAGATGCGGTTGCCCCGAATGTGGCTCATCTCGGCCTCGCTCAGGGCCATGAGATTGCGTCCCTCGAACCACACCTCACCGGCCACGATGCGGCCGGGCTCGTCCACCAGGCGCAGCACCGAGAGCGAGGTCACGCTCTTGCCGCAGCCGCTCTCGCCCACCAGGCCCAGGATTTCGCCGGGGCGCACGTGCAGGTCCACGCCGTCCACGGCCTTGACCACGCCGTCTTCGGTGAAGAAGTAGGTCTTGAGGCCGCGAATGTCCAGCAAAGGCGTAGCAGCGTTGGAGGTCACAGGCCACCTCGGGGGTCAGGATTTCAGCCGCGGGTCCAGCGCGTCCCGCAGGCCGTCGCCCAGCAAGTTGAAGGCCAGCACGGTAATCATGATGGCCAGGCCGGGGAAGAACACCAGATGCGGCGCAGTGAACACCTGGTTGCGTTCGGTGCCCAGCATGGTGCCCCATTCGGGCGTGGGCGGCTGCGCGCCCAGGCCCAAGAACGAGAGCGCGGCCGCGTCGAGAATGGCGCTGGCCACGCCCAAGGTGCCTTGCACGATGAGGGGCGGCAGCGCGTTGGGCAGAATACGCCGCAGCAAAATGTGGGCATGGCTGGCGCCCAGGGCCCGCGAGGCCTGCACGAACTCCCGCTCTTTGAGGGAGAGCACGCTGGCCCGCACCACGCGCGCGTACACGGGCGTGGACACGATGGCAATGGCCAGCAGCGCGTTTTGCAGCCCGCGGCCCAGCACGGCCACGATGGCGATGGCCAGCAGCAGCGACGGGAAGGCCATGAGCACATCCATCAGCCGCATGATGACATTGTCCACCCAGCCGCCGGCATAGCCGCTGATGGCGCCCAGCAGGGTGCCGGCCACGATGGCGAAGGTCACCGTGGTGAAGCCCACGAACAGCGACACGCGCGTGCCATACAGCACCCGGCTGAACACATCGCGGAAATTGCCATCAATGCCCATGATGTGCTGGGGCTTCTCGGGTGGGCAGCCCAGCAAGTGGATGCACGGCGCTTCCCGCTTGCGCACATCTTCTTTGCCGATGAGCACTTCCAGCGGGTCATAGGGCGCCAACACCGGCGCAAAGACGGCGATGAACACCAGCGCCAGCAGAATGGCCCCGCCCACCTGCGCGGAACGCTGGCGCAGCAGGCGACGCCAGGTGATGCGCCACAGGCTCACGGGGCGGATGTCGGTCTCGGGAGCAGAGGGCGTGGTGGTCATGCTTGTGCCTCGGGGTCAGTCCAGCCGAATGCGGGGGTCGACGAACACATACGACAGGTCCACCAACAGGTTGACGCCCACATAGATGAGCGCGATGACCACGGTGAACCCCTGGATGACGGGGTAATCGCGGGCCGTGATGGCCTCGAAGAGCATGCGGCCCACCCCCGCGAAACTGAAGATGGTTTCGGTGAGCACCGCGCCCGAAAACAGCAGCCCCACCTGCAAGCCGATGATGGTCACGATGGGCAGCAGCGCGTTGCGCAAGGCGTGCTTGAGAATGACCACATGGCGGCGCAGGCCCTTGGCCCGGGCCGCGCGGATGTAGTCCTGCCGCAGCACTTCCAGCATGGACGAGCGGGTCATGCGCGCGATGATGGACAGCGGGATGGTGCTCAGGGCCAGCGCGGGCAAGGCCAGGTGTTGCAGCGCGTCCTTGAGCACGGCCCAGTCGCGCGTGATGATGGAGTTCACCACATACATGTTGGCGATGAACTCCAGCAAGAAATAGCGGGCCCCCTCTTGCGGCACATCCCAGCCGAAGACCTCGTAGAAGGGATGGGCCACGACGCCCGCGGAGAGGCGTCCCGCGGGGGGCAGCCAGAACGGCGTATCTTTGAGCAGCAGGGCGAAGGTGTAGGCCAGAATCAGGCCCAGCCAATACACGGGCATGGACACCCCTGCGTTGGCCAGCACCATGGTGCCCACATCCACGGGCGAGTTGCGATAGACCGCGGAGACGATGCCCAGGGGGATGCCGATGGCCACGGCTAAGGTGAGCGCGGCCAGGCTCAGTTCCACGGTGGTGGGCAGGCGCTCCAGAATGATGATGGCCACCGGCCGGCTGAAGCGGATGGACTGCCCCAGGTCGCCCCGCAGTACCTTGCCCATGTAAACCGCGAATTGCGTTGGCAAGGGGTCGTTCAGGCCGTGCTCTTCGTAGAAGCGTTCGCACACTTCGGGCGTGGCTTTCTCGCCCAGCATGGCCTTGCACGGGTCGCCCGGAATGGCCCGGGCCAGCATGAAGGTGACCAGCAGAATGCCGAACAACACGGGGATGGAGAGCAGCAGGCGGCGGATGGTGTATTGGAGCATGGCGTTCCCCGGTGGGCAGGATGGAGAGGGGCGCGCCGCGGCCGCGACGCGCCCCGGCCGAAGGACTATTCCTCAGGCTTGTTCATCAAGCCAAACAGGTAGTCCGCGTATTCGAACGCACCCGTGTTGCCGATGTGATACGGGCTGGCCGCGTTGAGCAGCGCGTCCCAGGTGCGCACCACATCGTTGGCGTCCACGGCGCTGCCGTCGTGGAAGGTCAGGCCCTGGCGCAGGGTGCAGGTGAAGACGGTGGAGTCTTCGTTGGCCTCGCACTTCTCGGCCAGCGCGGGCACAGCCTCGCCGTCCGCGTTGTAGCGATAGAGGCCCTCGCCCACCATCTTGCACGCGTCCAGCGACTCACCGTCGGTCTCGTCCGCGCAGTACAGGCTGATGGGCTCCGCGGCCTTCATGTAGACCAGGGTGTCCCGGTCGCCGGGCACGAAGGTCTGCAGGTCGGGCGGACCGAGCACCGCGGCCTTGGCGTTTTGCACATCGGCCCGGGCCGCATCCGCAGCCGCGCCGTGGGCCACGGGGATCATGGGCACCAGTTCGCGGATGGCGTTGTTGGCCTGCTCATAGTAAGGCCGGGCCTGTTCGGGGTCCGCGATGGTCGAGGCCGCTTCCAGCGGCTCGTAGATTTCGGGGTAGGGCTCGCCGAACTGCGGGTTGTTGCGGCTGAAGTGGAAGTCCAGGAAGTTGGTCACATGCAGGTAGTCCGCGCCCCAGCCCAGCAGATAGATGCCGTCCAGGTTGCCCGCGGTGGATTCGGCGATGAACTCGCCCGACTCCATGACCACCACTTCCGCGTCGATGCCCAGGTTCTCCCGCAACTGGGTCTGGATTTCCACGGCCACCAGGCCGGGCTCGGGCAGGTAGACCCGGAACACATCGCGGTAGTAGATCTTGGTCTTGAAGCGGATGCCGTCCTCGCCCCGGGGCAGCCCGGCCTCGTCGAGCAGCGCGTTGGCCGCGTCGGGGTCGAAGTCGTACCAGGGCTCACCCACGCAGCCGTTGGGGATGCTGCACGGGGTGAAGAAGTCGGCCACTTCGGAACCCTCGGGGTAGAAGTTCTTCACGATGCGCTCACGGTCCAGGCCCATGGCCAGGGCCTTGCGCACCCGCACATCGTTCCAGGGCTCGAAGGTGTTGGTGATGCCGATGTAGAAGATGTTGGGGTTGGGCACGGGCAGGAACTGCAGATTGGGGTCGTTCTTGACGGTGTCGTAGTCGTCGGGGCTGAGTTTGGTGATGTAGTCCACGGTGCCGGCCTGCAGTTCCAGCAGCCGCTGCGCGCCTTCGGTGGCCCAGCGGAAGACCAGGGTCTCGGTGGCCGCGGGGCCGGCCCAGTAGTCGTCGAAGCGCTTGAACACGATGCTGTCGCCGCGGTTCCACGACTCGATCTTGTAGGGCCCGGCGCCCACAGGCTGCGAGAGCAGGGTCTCTTTGTTGGCCTCGTTGGCGTTGGCCTCAATCCATTCTTGCGGATAGATGAAGAAGGGCGTGAAGGCGATCTTGGCCATGAACGCGGGGTCCGGTTCGCACATGGTGAAGCGGACCGTGTATTCGTCCAGGGCCTCGATGGCCTTGATTTTGTTGCCCTTGCATTCGGCGGTCACCGAAAGGGGCTCGAAGGGCTTGGCCTCTTCGGTGGCCGGGGCCTCGGTAGCCGGGGCTTCTTCGCCCTTGCCGCCGCAACCGGCCACCACCAGGGCCAGGGCCAGAACGGCCAGCAAGGCCCACAGCAGAGCAGTGCGTCGAGACATAAACTCCTCCTTCGCTTGGGAGATGAGCACGCGAGCAATGGTGATTTGATTATACGGATTTGGCCGGGCCCGTCAATACCACAGAGGAAAGGGGGGTGAAATTTGGGATTTTGCGGCTTTGGCCATATCCCAACATCTGAAATAAGACTTTTCGTTCTGTTTAATCGGTGGGATATGCGCCTCTGGCCCGCGTCGGCCGCGGCGGCAAGCGCAGGCTCGGCTTTGCTGTCGAGCGGAGTGGCTTCACCAGGCCCCAAAAACGCGACGCCGCGGGCCTGCGGCGACCCGCGGCGTCGGCAGCGCACCAGGTCCGCGCGGCCTCACTTGTCGTACACCGGCACCAGCCAGTGCGCGTACTGGGGCTCCTGGCCCCGCACCACCCGGAA
>Ga0256832_1003198_pt1 | contig 11148 bp, 11 predicted proteins | sample 134614metaG_FD_190534 | JGI IMG/M metagenome (GOLD analysis project Ga0256832, IMG submission 190534) | Hydrothermal vent microbial communities from Lau Basin, Pacific Ocean - 134-614 | ecosystem: Environmental > Aquatic > Marine > Hydrothermal vents | place: Pacific Ocean: Lau Basin | collected...
CAGTGTATCCATCAGCAGAGGCAGTTATAACAATTTTTCCACCATCTTGACTGGTGTTAACATTTAAAGTAAAAAAACCAGTCGTAGTTGTTTGAACTTTTGAATCGATTTCTTTTCCCTTTTTGTCGATAGAAACGACCTGAACGAGTGCGGTTACTCCTTCTGGCAAAGATGCTGTTGATGTGCCATTTGTATCAATACTTCCAGAAATAGATGACGAAGTTACTGATGGAGTCTCTTCCCCACCTCCACCTCCACCACTACAACTGAATAAGAAAGCCGAAGCAATTACAGGAATAGAGAGGGCTACAAAATTTCGGGACATTTTTTGAATCCACATAGATTAGACCTCCTTGATTGGTTTATATAAATGATTTTTCTCCCGTTTTAATAAATAAGCTTTTCGTTCAAAATGGAAGAAAAATTAATTTATTGAATAGGCTACATAGAAATAAGGAAAGGTTATTTAGATTAAATTTGATAACTTTTTATTATGGAGAGGTATTTTTTGATTTAACAATTGAAAATATAGATTATAGAAATCATTGTTTTAATTTTATTTCCGAATTGGGATTAATAAACTATTTTTGTTTTTGAATTTTTTGTAACAGAGATAAATTTATATAAAATCTATTTATTTTTTAAACTGACTATAATTAGCTACAAACTATAAACTTTAATTTTAAAATTAAAAAAAATTCCACTAATGTGTAGAATGAGGGAAAAGAAAAATCTTTTTAAAAGGTTTTTTATTCTTAAAATTTTTATATTTCTTTTTATTGTAAATTTAGTATATGGGGAGGGTAAAGGAAATTATTGTGAAACAAATAGTTCTTTTAAAAATATTTATAAAGAGGAAATAGATAAAAAAGGTGAACCCTTCAAGAAAAAATTGAACTTTTGCTTAGACCGTTTAAAAGAAAACAAGGGATATATTTCAAAGGAATGTGGTGAAATTTTAAGAATACATACAGATATAGTATGGAATGCGTTTGATAGATACTATAAAATCTGCTCAAATAAAGCTGAACAGATAAATATAAAAGTAGAAGGAAAAGGTTTTAAAATAAATAATTATAAATACTTTTTCTTAAAAGTATTTTTAAACCCTGAAAAATATGAAATTTTAGATATATTTGTTAACTCCAAAAAACAGATTTTATCTCCAAGATGCTATGCTAAAGACTGGATACAGATTTATTTTCCCATAAAAGATAATGAATTTGATCTAACCGTTTATTATACGGAAAAATCTGCTTTTCAAAAGTCCTTAAAAGATTTACAAAAATTTAAGATGCAACAGATTACAAATTTAAAACTACCTAAAATAAAAAAAATTAGTATGGAAGTTAGATTAAAAGAAATAAAAGAACTCAAAGTAGATGTAAAAAAACAAAATGATAAATATTTAATAAAATTGCCTGTTTCTATTAAAGCTTATATATCCTATGATTTTGTTGGGTTAAAAAAATATTTTCCAAAAGATAATGAATGTTATAAACCTGAAATTTATGCAAAAGAGTTACCAGATACAGTCTATATAATACTTCCTGTTGAAGAGAATAAACATGTTAAATATGAAGAGGTTAGGGTATTTTAATTTCAAAAACATCCGATTTGTATCCTGTAGGTGAGACCAATATTAAATCAAGATTTAATTCTTTTAAATTTATATTTTTTATAAATTGTTTAAGTGAATAAAACTCCTGTACTAAACTTGATAAAGATGAACTATCTTTCTTAGCAGGATTTAATAGAGATACTTTATCTCTTTTAGAATAGGCACAGTAGTAATCAAGTTTGATATAAACCTTATAACTATTAAGAGGATCAAAAGTATAGATATTCAGATAAAACCCATCATTAATTGATGATAAATCCATTTGGTAATTTTCCATATATGGATTTTTACCATAGTAAAGAGTAGCACCAATATATACATGAGGACAATTTCTTAGATTCTCAGGTAAATTCTTTTTGGTTCTCAGCTCAATCGGATTAATAGTAATTAAATCTAAAGGGAAAGGTTTATTTTTAAATAATGGAGCTATTTCAGGATGAAAAGAAATAGCAACTTCTATATCTTTTTCCCTATTTTTGATAGAGAGGATTTCTATAGATTTATCGCTTCGAACAGACAGTTTTACAGGATAAAGATGAAGTTCCAAAATGTTGTTCATTTTTAAATCGGTATAACTTCTCTCGCATACTAAATAAAGTTTTTTCGGAAGTTTATTTTCAGGAAGCCACTTTTTTATATTAACGTTTATAAAGGAAGCAACTTCCATTTTCGCCCTTCTATCAGCTTCCTCTTCTGAGAAACCAGCTTTTATATATGTTTCTCTCAATTTGTAAAAACGTTTTCTTAAATTTTCATCAGTATTTACTCTCTCGTTTACAACTTTCTTTAAAAATCTATTTATTTCATAAAGATTATCTGTAGTAGTAGGGTTTATATTTAATCTATATGGTTTGTATAAATGAGGTTCTTCATTCAGTTTAATAATAGCATTCAAAGATTTTACATAAATTCTCTCATAAGTATATCCATATTCTTTTATTAAAATTTCTTTCAATTCTTCAACTGACAAATCTGTAAAATATTTACATTGAGGATAGATATTAGAGAATGTCAATTTATCTATGACATTTAAAGCACTTCCAGAAATTTTATAACCACCCTTATCCAATTTTACCCAATACATGTTTAATATTGGTTCATCATATAGCTTTATCACAGCCATATTTTTGTAAAATTTTGTCTTACTTATTACGAATTTTTCACTATGAACTACTTTTCCAAAAGATATGGAATAAAGAAAGATTATGAAAAGTAAACTGAAATGAAAAAAAGATACATATCTAACAAACATTGAAAAATCCTCTAATCTAATGAATGGATATTTTGTTTAGACTGTTTTTCTCTCTCTATTTTCATAATTAATGGAGTGGGATAAGCAACAAATCTTAAATCTGATAGCACTTCTTTACCAAGTATTTGCTCTACCAACTAAGTTATAACTGCAAAGCTTATGGATTAAAATAAACAAATTTTAAAGTTTTTTCAATGCTAAGTTAATAAATATTATTGACAAATTATCTACAATTACATAACCTGTTGTTATATAATATTTTTTGTATAATTTGATTTGCCTCCAGCATAATATTTTTCCACTGGAGTTTTTTATTCTAATTTTTAAAGAATTTGACACTAAATTTATAACTCCACACTACAAATATTTCTATATTTTTGTTATAATTTTTGTTTATCTATTGTAAAATGTACGTAAGTTAAAGGAGGTTATAAAATATGGCTGTTCCAAAGAGAAAAAAATCTAAGGCGAAAACTTCAATGAGAAAAGCTCAATGGATGAAGAAATTAAATGTTCCAGGCTTGTCTTTATGTCCTGAGTGTGGTCAACCTAAACCGCCTCATAAAGTATGTCCTCACTGTGGATATTATAAAGACAAAGAGGTAATTGAGGTTATTTAATTGTATATAGCTTTAGATGCAATGGGAGGAGATAATGCTCCTCTTTCAAATGTTAAAGGAGCAATCCTCTTTGCAAAAGAATGCCAGCAAAATATAGGCATTTATTTAGTCGGAGATAAACCAAAGCTTGAAAAACTTTTAAAAAAATATGGTGGTGAAAACTTACCAATCGAAATAGTTCACGCTGAAGAAGTTGTAGAAATGGACGAACCACCTTCTATTGTTATCAGGAAAAAGAAAAAATCTTCAATGTATATCGCAGCAAAATTAGTAAGAGAAGGAAAAGCACAGGCTTTTGTTTCTGCTGGGAATACAGGTGCTGCAATGGCTGCTTCTAAATTTATAGTGGGTTCTGCACCTGGAATTGAAAGACCGGGAATTGCAGTAGCATTTCCTACAAAAAAAGAAAAACCTACTGTACTTATTGATGTTGGAGCTAATGTTGATTGTCGCCCAAGACATCTGGTCTATTTCGCAGTTATGGGACATACTTATATTAAAGAGATTTTAAAAACTAATGATAACCCAAAAGTTGGAATACTCAGTATTGGTGAAGAAGAAGGAAAAGGAAATGAGCTTGTAAAAGAAACCTATCCTCTTTTGAAAATGACAAAATTAAATTTTGTTGGAAATGCAGAAGGAAGGGATATTTTTACAGGCGATTTTGATGTAATTGTTTGTGATGGTTTTGTAGGTAATATTGTTTTAAAAACCAGTGAAAGTTTGGGAACAGTTATCGTAGAAATGATAAAAAAAGAGGTAAAGAAAAGTATAATCTCCACTATTGGAGCTTTATTAATGCTTCCTGCTTTAAAAAGATTTAAAAAGAAAGCTGATTATAAAGAATATGGAGGAGCTCCTTTACTTGGAACAAAAGGAGCCTGTATAATAACTCATGGAAGTGCTGATGCTAAGACCATTAAGAATGCGTTAAAAGTTTCACTTGAGTTTGTCGAAACCAATTTTAATGAGAAATTGAAAAATAATTTAGAAACTTTACTTCCTACAGAACTCAAAAAAATTAGAGAGGAAGAATATGGCTTGTGAAATAACAGGAATGGGAATGTATGTTCCTCCAAGAATTCTTACTAATCATGACCTTGAAGAATTTTTAGATACATCTGATGAATGGATAACAACCAGAACAGGAATTAAAGAAAGAAGAATAGCTGATGAATGGGTTAAGGCAAGTGATTTAGGTTATTATGCGGCAAAAGAAGCTATTGAAATGGCGGGAATCGATCCGTCTGAAATTGGTGCAGTAATTTGTGCTACATCTACACCGGATATGGCTTTTCCTTCTACAGCATGTTTTATTGCTGATAGAGTTGGTTGTACATCAAAACCAATGGCTTTTGATATATCAGCTGCGTGTAGCGGATTTATTTATGCTTTAACAATTGCAAGATCTTTTATTATTGCAGGACAGGCAGATCATATCCTTGTTGTTGCTACAGAGGTTTTCTCTAAAATTGTTGATTGGAGTGATAGAACAACAGCAGTTTTATTCGGAGATGGTGCAGGAGCAATAGTAATTTCCAGAACGAATAGTGATAGAGGAATTCTTTCAGCAGTTATGAATTCTGATGGAGGACATTGGAAACTTCTCCATAGTCCAATCTGTGAAAAATTAAGAATGAGTGGTAGAGAAACATTCAAACTTGCTATTAGAAACATGGAAAAAGCATGTATCCAATCATTAGAAGAATCTGGTTTGACAATTGATGATATTAAATTAGTAATTCCTCATCAAGCTAATATAAGAATTATTAACGCTTTGGCAGAAAAATTAAATGTTCCAGAAGAAAAAATCTTTGCTAATATACATAGGTATGGAAATACAAGTGCAGCAACTATCCCTATTGCAATGTATGAAGCTTACAAAGAAGGAAGATTCCAGCAAGGAGATAATATTCTCCTCACTGCTTTTGGTGGCGGTTTAACTTGGGGAGCTGCTACAATTAGAGTTTAATTAATGTTCTATTGTTTTTTTAAAATCTTCAGGTTTTATAGATTCTAACCACTCTGATAAATCTTCTTCATTTGGTTCTGTAATCTCTTCTTCACTTTTAGTAGCAGAAATAACATCTTCAGATACAAAAATCGGAGCATTAAACCTTAAAGCAATATTAATTGCATCGCTTGGTCTCGAATCGATTTTTAGTTCTTTACCGTCCTGTTCCACTGTAATTTCAGCGTAATAGGTATTGTTTTTTAGACTATGGATGATAATGTTTTTTACAGATGATGATAAAGAATTAATAATTGAAGTGATCAAATCATGAGTTAAAGGTCTTGGTCTTTCAACTTCTTCAAGTTGCATAGCTATTGCATTTGCTTCGAAGATGCCTATCCAGATAGGAAGAATATCTTCTGTCTCTTTTCCTTTAAGAACTACAATAGGCATATTTGTCACAGGATCCAAAGTTACTCCCTGTACGTACATTTCAATCATAACTATCCTCCTCGGGATTCTATATTAAATAGTAATTTTTTCTTCTACTTTACCTTCTAAGCTAAATCTATTTGCTTTTGTAATTTTAACGTCAACTAACTCTCCTAATAAATTATTCCTTCCTTCTAAATGAACAAGCTTATTTGTTCTTGTTCTACCTACTAAACTTCCATCTTCTTTCTGTTCTTCTACCAGGACTTCAACTACTTTCCCTTCATACGCAAGATTTTTCTCAAAACTTATATCTTTTTGCATTAAGATTAGATCATTCAACCATTTACTTAAAGTTTTTGGATCTTCTGTCATAGGTAAGTTCTCAGCAGGTGTTCCAGGTCTTGGAGAGTATTTAAACGCAAAAACCTGGTCGTATTTTACTTCTTTTAAAACTTTAATAGTTTCTAAATAATCTTCATAGGTTTCACTAGGGAATCCAACGATGATATCTGTAGATAATGCTATATCAGGCATGTATTTTCTTAGTAACTCAATTTTTTGTAAATACTCTTTTTGTGTGTATCCTCTATCCATCGCCTCTAAAATTCTGTCTGAACCAGCTTGGATAGGTAGATGTAAAGCCTCACAAACTTTCGGTAAATCAGCCATTGCTTTTATAACGTCTTCAGATAAATCTCGTGGATGTCCTGTAGTAAATCTAATTCTTTCTACGCCGTCAATATCATTAATTGCGTAAAGAAGTTCCCAGAACTTAACATCTCCTAAATCTTTCCCATATGCAGTAACATTTTGACCGATAAGATGAATTTCTTTAACACCGTCTTCAACTAAATACTGAACTTCCTGAAGAATTTCACCTATTCTTCTGCTTCTTTCTTTACCTCTTGTTGTAGGAACGATACAATAAGTACAGTTTTTATCACAGCCTCTAATGATAGTTACAAAAGCAGTGTACTTGTTTTCTCTTACCACGGGATATTTATCAAGTTCGGTTTCAGTTTCATCAATATCCTCAATTATTTCAACGGCTTTATTTCCTTGCTGAGCTTCTTCAAGAAGTTTAGGTAAATGGTGAATGTTTGTTGTTCCAAAAACCATATCAATGAAAGGGGCTTTTTGAAGGATTTCATATCCAGCCCTTTGGGCAAGACAACCACAAACGCCAATAACTGCATCAGGATTTTTCTTTTTAATTTTTTTAAAATCTCCAAGTGCAGAAAGAACTTTTTGATCTGGTTTTTCTCTGACAGAACAGGTATTTACAAGTATTACATCTGCGTCTTCCCAGTTTTCGGCAGGTTCGTATCCTAAAGTTTTCAGAATACCACCCATTTTCTGGGAATCATTAATATTCATCTGACAGCCAAATGTTCTTATATAGTACTTCTTCATTTAAACTTCTCCATCAAATTTTTGCTTTAACATAAATTATAAAATATATGTTCTAATTTAGATTTCTCAATCTATTTTGATAATCTCTTTATATAAATTTCTTTCATATTTTTTGAGATTTTATTAAATATTTTCATTTTCTTTATTTTATTTGGATTTCTTTCACCGTTTACATTTATGATTATTATTCTTCCTTCTCCTGACTTATAAGCATTTATAAAATCATCTACAGCACCAACTATAGTTAGTTTTCCATTTTTAACTTCTTTTGCATATTTTTTCATAGCTAATTCAACCTGATAATCTACGTTTTTTTCAACACCTTTTATCCAGATTTCTTCAAGATTATTTTTATTTAATTTTGGTTTTAATTTAGCTAACGGAATAAATAAATGATCTAATTCTCTAACAATATCAAAAGATTCATTTCTGTAATCTCCCAAAGCAGCTTTTACAGCTCCACAGTGGGTATGCCCTAAAATTAATAAAATTGGGGTATGTAGATGATAAACTCCATAATCAATAGAACCAAAACTCGTTAATAATTGGTTTCCTATGTTCCTGATGGAAAAGATTTTGTTAATAGGATCCTTTTCAAGTATATTTTCGTGAACTCTTGCATCAGAACAGGTAATCATCGTAATGTAAGGGGATTGTTTATTTTTAAATTCTTCAAAGTATTTATGTTTGTGAGTTTTAGAAAATTCATTGTCAACAGAAAGAATCTCTTTTATTATTTCATCTGGTTTTTTGGTTGATGGCGATGTGTCGTGTCCTGCAAAAGCGAAACCAAAAATAAACACAAAAATTCCTGCTACAAATTTTTTCATGATCTACCTCCAAGGATTTTTATATTTTTATATACTCATAATTTTAATATAAATGTCATTTCTTTATCTGAATTTTAAAGTGAAAAAGTTTTAAATTGAACGAATATGAAGGAAAATTTAATTGTGAATAAAACAAGAGTTTTTTACTCTAAAAATCTTTATACAACCTTGTCTAATCTTAAACAAGATTGAGTTTTTAATGCTCTTTTCAAAGAGTTTTATCAATTTATCTTTGCTAAATATTAATTCAAACCTCAAATTTCTCATAAATTAAGTTTGAAAATTGGTTTAACATATGAATTATGGAAATAATTGTTCAAATTTTCATTAACTTCATAAATAAGTTCTGGCATTATTCGATAGAAATTTTACCTTATTTCTTTGTTGCCACTATTTTTGGAGCATTTATCCAATCGTATTTGAGTTTTAACTTTATCAGAAAATTTGTCAATAAAAAATTTTTATCTCCAATTATTACTGCCTTTTTTGGAGCTTCTGCTCCTGTTTGTTCTTGTTCTATGATACCGATAGCACAAACAATTAACTCTTTATCAAAAAGTTATGCTCCTGCAATTTCATTTTTAATTTCTGCACCTATTTTGTCTCCTGTTATATTCTTTCTAATGTTAGGTATGTTTGGTTGGGAACTTACTATTTTCAGGTTTATTTTTGGATTTATTCTTGCAGTTATTACTGCATATTTAATGGATCTATTTTTTAAAAAGCCTCCAACTCTTCCTATGTTTTCTTCAGGTGGACAAAGTCAAAATAAATGGCAGGCTTTTAAAACAGCTTTTAAAGAAATTTTTATAGGAACAGGAAAGTATGTCTTACTTGGTCTTTTAATAGCTTCTGCCATAGCAGTTCTAATTCCATCTTCGCTTGTTACAAAATTTTCATCTTTTCCATTTTCATATTTATTTATTACTATTTTTTCTATTCCTATTTATGTATGTTCAGGGGAAGAAATTCCTATTGCAAAATCTTTTGTCGATTTAGGTTTTACACAGGGACAGGCTTTGACTTTTATGCTTGCTTCTGCAGGAATATGTATTCCTACTATTTCTGCAACTTTTAAATTTTTCCCTAAAAAACTGGCAATATTTTATGTTTTGGTGTGGTTTATAGGATCTGTTATTGGTGGGCTTTTGTTTGATATTCTTTTTTAAATCTTTTTAATTACAGGGTTAAAAGCTTTTGAACTGACCAAAACGTTATCTCCAATTTTAAATTCTTCTTTTCCAGTAATTATTACTTCAACTAAATTGTCTCCAATTTCAACTGTGGCTATCTTAATTACATCTGAGTTTTTAATGTCTAAAATTGTTCCAACAAATGAAAATTTTCCAGAAATTTCCTTCTCAATAAAAATCTTCCTTGGATTTCCTGTTTTTATAATTTTTCCTTTATCAATCCATAAAACCTTATCAGAAAGTTTAAAAACTTCCGGTTTATCGTGTGAAACCATTAGAGTTGTTAAATTTAAAAGTTTATGAATTTTTTTTATTTCATCTTGAAGTTTTAATCTAACTGATAAATCTAATGCTGAAAGAGGTTCGTCTAATAATAAAATCAGTGGGTTTCTTATAATTGCCCTTGCAAGTGCAACCCTTTGCTGTTGTCCTCCTGAAAGTGTATTTGGATATCTATTTTTTAAATCTTGAAGTTCGACAATTTCTAAAATTTCCTCAATTTTTTGTTTATTGGGTTTTTCCATAGCAAATTCAAGATTTTCGTAAACGGTCATGTTTGGAAATAGAGCATAATTTTGAAAAACAAATCCCACTTTTCTTTTTTGTGGAGGAATGTTTATTTTTTTCTTGCTGTTAAAATAAGTTTTTCCTTCAACTTCAATAAATCCTGTATCTGGATTTTCTAAACCTGCTATCATTCTTAAAATTGTAGTTTTACCGCTTCCTGATTTTCCAAAAAGTGTTAAAAATTCATTTTTATTAACTTCAAAATTTACTTTTAATAAAAATTTTCCTTCTGTTCCAATAAGCTGTTTTTCAATATCAACTTTTATCAATATTTGACCTCGAACTTTTTATTCAACATGTAAACAACAAGAAGAACAAAGAATGAAAATCCAAAAAGTATTGCTGAATAAATGTGCGCTGAAGAATAATCTAACTTTTCAACTGCATCGTAAATAGCAATAGAAACGACTTTTGTTTCCCCTTCAATACTTCCTCCAACCATCAAAACAACTCCAAACTCGCCAACTGTATGTGCAAAAGCAAGTGTTGTTCCTGTAATTATTGCAGGTTTCATATTTGGAAGAATTACTTTGAAAAGAGTCTGTGTCTTTGATTTTCCAAGTGTGTAAGCTGCTTCAATAAGATTTTTATTTACAGTTTTAAATCCAGAAATTAAAGGATGAACCATAAACGGGAAACTAAAAATAATTGAAGCCAAAACAAGCCCATCAAAACTGAAAGCTAATTGATGACCAAATAATTTTTCCCATAAGCTTCCTAAACTTCCGTTTTTGCTGAAAATTATTAAAAGATAAAAACCTAAAACAGTAGGCGGTAGAACTAAAGGTAGAGCAACTAATGCTTCAACAGAAGACTTAAATTTAAAATTTGAAAAAGATAAAAAATAGGCAAATGGAATTCCAATTAAAATAAGTATGAAAGTTGAAATAACCGCAAGTTTAAATGTTAAATAAAACGGTGTCCAATCTATTTCCATCACAATGCCTCTATCACAATTTCATTTGGTTTTATGTAAAAAAATATTTTCTGGCTTTCTGTAATTTCTAAAAGCTCGATTCCTTTTGTTGTAGAAACAGAAACAATTTCTAAATTCTCATTTTTTATAAAAATTTTAGATAAAACTTTTCCTTTTTGAATTTTAAAGATATTTCCTTCAAAGGTATTTAAATTTTTTTCAGAATAACAATTTTTTAAAATTTCAACTTCTGTTTCTTTAAATAAAAGATTTACCTTATTTCCTATTTTCAGGTAATCTGCGGTTTCAGGAGTTTCTACAATTAAACTGTAAAATCTTCCTATTTT
>Ga0256832_1003199_pt1 | contig 11146 bp, 1 predicted proteins | sample 134614metaG_FD_190534 | JGI IMG/M metagenome (GOLD analysis project Ga0256832, IMG submission 190534) | Hydrothermal vent microbial communities from Lau Basin, Pacific Ocean - 134-614 | ecosystem: Environmental > Aquatic > Marine > Hydrothermal vents | place: Pacific Ocean: Lau Basin | collected...
AGCCAATTGGCGGGGGTAGTCGCACAGGTCATTGCACAGGTACAAGCCCACATCTGAAACACTAGAGCTGCAAGTCGTATTGTTGGCGTCCCTAACTTCAAGAGTGTGCAGGCTTCCAAAGGAGTTGCCGCTGATTGTAAACTGCCCCGTCGAATTTGCCGTTCCAACCACATTGCCATCCAGAAGTATTTCAAGCAAAGAAGCAGTTCCCATGTAGCTGATGTCCACTATCAAGTCATAGTTGTTAGAGTTGCAGTCCGGGATATAGGCGACAGAAAATTCGGCAGGCACGCAGGTTTCTTCCACTTCTATGCAGAAGTAACCATTGGTGCCAGACCGGTCATCCAATTGAATGTAATAGGTTGCGCCGGAAACTAGGCCAGATAGCCCAAGTTGTAGTGGAGGCTGCGACGCCCCGCCGTCAATGCAGCCTAATGGTGCGCCCAGAGTAGAGAGGTCGCCGCAGTTAAACCCTGCTCCTTCGGGATAAACGGAAATCTCGGGTATCCAAAGCTGGTTACAACAAACACTTTGATCAAGGTCATAAGTCAGGGTGGCGTTCCCGCTCGCAGGTGCCTGAAAGCTGAACCACACCGACCTTTGGATACCGTCTCCATTGGTACAACTTCCATTTGGTTCATTGGGCTGAGTGGTAGCCTGGACATTCCAAAAAGCATTTCCGGAACAGCCGGTTCCCAGTGTCAATGCCTGTGCGTTGCAGAGGTCGTCATTGCTCGGTGGGCAAAATTCTGCGTAACCAAAACTTTCATCACATTGGTTATTGTCCTGATGATCGAGTGTCAGGTTGATGGAAGTTCCATTGGCAGGGAATGGCCCGATATGATACAAACCTGTCGAATAAACTGTTGTGGATGGAAGGCCATAATCATTCAAAATGGTCAAGGAGGTACAGGAGGCTGAAGCGCATTCCCCTAAAGAAGTAAAATTAAAGTCAATGGTATATTCGGTATTAGCACAATTAAACGTGATGGATTGAGTATATTCAGGAGGGGCACAATTATCTCCTTTTACACATACTTCGTAGAGGCCTGAATGATCGTCATTCCAATCCCATACCCTGAAATACATAGGTTCAAAAGGTGTGCCTGTGAAAGTTGAGCCATTGGTGATTGTACTACCACAACCAACTGAAGACAAGGTATTGCAGTCGTTCCCGATATAGGCTTCTACATAAGTTTGATTAGGTACCTGAATAAAATGAAAACTCAATTCCCCTCCTGCCGGAACGGTCGCTACGAACCAGATATCTCGGGGAGTGCCGTGGGTGCTTGGGCAATTGTCAGGAATACCCGAATAAGTTGCTGCCGTATTATAAGCCATTGCTGTAAGGGTACAGGAATTGTCAAAATTGACGCTCATTTGAGTCGCTCCACTGCACTCGTCATTACATGGGATACCGTTGATGGTATTCGTTGCAAAGCAATTGGCATCATTCGTCGAACTAACCCCAATCGTCACACTCTGGCCACTGATAAACGGCCCGACTGTATATTGTCCAACCCCCACATTGGTTTCATATCCGGTCTGGTCGGTATCGTTGTAAATATCTACGCCAGAGGCAAAACCAATATCTGTGACATTGACATTTACATAGAATTGATTATTGGCACAATCACCCTGAGTGGACAAACCAAAGGCGGGTTCTGAGCAAGGGTCTGGGCATTGCGCTTGTTGCTGGGGGTCGAGGGGACATTCGTTAAGGATATTCGACACGCTACTGCAAAAGGTACTGTTATTTGCAAAATAGGTAGATTGAGTAGCACCTCCGCTGGCCAAAAAGCTATAAACTGAACAACAGTCACATAATCTTTCGTTATTGTGAACCGACAAAATATCAGCTGATGAAAGGCTCGATAATCCACCCAAGTCCAGCAGATTTTTGTTGTTCCTGATGTTTAGCTCAAAAATATACTGCAGCCCTGTCAGTCCCAGTTCGGTCAGTCTGTCATTGTCGGTGATATACATTTGCCCATAGAAATTATGGATATAGCTTAAAGCGTTTAAATTTTCTAGATTATTGTTAAACTGGATCCAAAATGTTTTGGGCTCGGGATTATTAGGAGTGTCCAGCGTTGGCACCAGTCCTGACATTCCGTTGAGGCTGGTCAATGACGGGTTGTTTATGATAAAAATATCTGCAAAAACGGTTTGCAGGTTTTCCAATCCGGTAAGGTCTTGCAAATTTGCATTGCCCTCAATCCGCAAAAAATGGCCGGCATCCTGAAGCATGTTCAATCCGGTAAGGTCCGTCAATAATGGATTATTGCGAATAGTTACCCCTTCCCCGTTTCCACCTCCGGCCTCCGTGATATTGTGCAGCCCGTTTAACGAGGTCAGGCTTTGATTATCTTCAATAAGTAAATTAGCGGTAATGCGCGTTATGCCAGCCAATGGGGTCAGGTCCACAATGTTATCGACTCCGTCATTGTCATCCTGAATTTTTAATGTTCCCGTAGGATCGTACCACCAACCGGAATATAAGTTGCCAAAGTCATTGACCTGGGTCTGGGTAGTCAGGCAGGGATTGACGAATTCATCAATTATGCCGTTGCAGTTGTCGTCAATGCCATTGCTGCTGTCTTCGTTTATTCCCGGGTTGACTGTGAACATGGTGTCATCGCAGTCGGTGTTGTTGGACACATATCCCGATGGAGCCGAACATGCCTGAACTGCCACGTCTGGGTTTCCATAACCATCTGCGTCACTGTCCTGATAATAGGTATTGATTAATCCTTCGTCGGTGTTCCCGTCGCAATTGTTGTCAATGCCATCGCATATCTCAGTTGCATTGGGATGGACTGCACTGTTGCCGTCGTCGCAGTCGGTGTTGTTGGACACATATCCTGAGGGTGGGGAACATCCCTGAACCGTCACGTTCGGGTTTCCGTAACCATCCTCGTCACTGTCCTGGTAATAGGTATTGATTAATCCTTCGTCGGTGTTCCCGTCGCAATTATTGTCGATGCCATCGCATATCTCAGTTGCATTGGGATGGATTGCACTATTGCCGTCGTTGCAGTCTGCATCGTTGGACACATATCCCGATGGAGCCGAACATGCCTGAACTGCCACGCTTGGGTTTCCATAACCATCTGCGTCACTGTCCTGATAATAGGTATTGGTCACTCCTTCGTCGGTGTTCCCGTCGCAATTGTTGTCAATGCCGTCGCATATCTCAGTTGCATTGGGATGGGCTGCACTGTTGTTGTCGTCGCAGTCGGTATTGTCGGAAACATATCCCGATGGAGCCGAACATGCCTGAACTGCCACGTTTGGGTTTCCATAACCATCCCCGTCACTGTCCTGATAATAGGTATTGGTCACTCCTTCGTCAATATTTCCATCACAATTGTTGTCGATGCCGTCGCATATCTCAGTTGCATTGGGATGGACTGCACTGTTGTTGTCGTCACAGTCGCCATCGCACAGCGAATAGCCATCGTTGTCCGCATCAACGGGCGAGGACTTGGTGACATAAATTTCGGAACTGGTGTAAGTTATTGTGTAACAAGGCGGGAGATTAGTGGTTGAAAACGGGCTTCCTATACAGTTGGTACCTCCTTCACACTGGACAATGGTATAATCTCCGGCAGGAGCAGCTCCTATTTGTTGGACATTTAAGGTGCCACCTCCTCCGTTGAAGGTATGACCACTTGCTATTATAAGTTGGTCGTGACCGCTACCCGGACCGGAATTATTCAGTATGTCCACTTCAATTAATCCTACATTATTATTAAAATTACCGCTGAAAAATAATTTTCCAATAGGGTTTCCCGGGAAGACATTAGCTCCCATTTGACCAGTAGTATTAGAATTGTAAAAAGCGTTTGCGCCAATAAATCCGTCATTTCCCTTCAATATTGCGCCATCAGTATTAATAAATGACGCACTAGCTGCCAATCCACTATTATTACCATTATTAACATCTAAGGTTCCGTGATTCTTAAAAGTTCCCCCTGATGAAAAAATAGAGTAGCCTGCCGATCCATCAATAGATATAGAGCCGTAATTTTGACCCAAATTCGCATCCTGTCTAATACCGAAGGTACCCAAGTTGGTAAGATTTATTTGCCCTGTTTGATTGTTTAATAAGTAGCCATTGGTAGAAATTATTCCTGCATAAGTTGTTGCATCTATAGTTATGCTGCCATTATTGGTTAAGCTGTAATTATTCTTCATGCCAAATCCCCCCGTAGTATTGATATTGATTGTACCGTCATTGGTAGAATTTAAGGTGCCATAAAATATTATTCCATCTGTCCCAGCCTCATTTACAGTAATAACTCCATTAGTTTGATTCCATATACTTGCATACCCATAGGATTGAATTTGCCCTTTCGTTATTATCATTGTGCCATCATTGTCCAGGGAGATACCGTTAAGGAGAATGCCGCAGGAGCAAGGCATAGGGTAGGTAATGGTGATGGTTCCATAATTTTTTAAATAAATCGGCAATAGTGATGAAGCAGTAATTGCATTATTTGTACTATTATTCAAATTAATACTTATATCCCCTTCGTTATACATCTCACCGTCATAGATTATGATTCCCCATGAGTTGCTATGGGTACTGGAGATATTAATCTGACCATTGCCCGAATTATAGAAATATACAGTACAAGAAGTATTATTGTCGCAACCAGATAATTTGATGGCGACTTGGTTTTCCGATAAGTTTATTATTCCATTATTGGTAAAAGTACCTGCATCACCAATGCTATGCCTGGAAATTAATATTCCACCCACAGTCGAATTATTGATAGCCATATTACCATTGTTAATAATAGTGCCTCTGTAGCATTCTAATCCCCACTCAACTGAGTTATAAATGTTTAAATCACCATCGTTGACCACCGTTGAGGAAATGCCAATGTATAATCCATCATTGCTTGACCCATCAATAGTTAAAGTAGCACCAGATGCGATATTCAAAGTAGGATTAGAGATTGATCCGTTGTTTCCTACTAACACACTATTTGCCATTGCAGAAAAACCAGAGGGAATGGTTACAATACCATCGATAATCCTCACTTCATCCCCCGTCCCCGGCACACAGTTACAATCCCAATTCCCCGGTACGTCCCAATCGCCGGTACCGCCCGTCCAGGTCACAGTGGCGGCAGGGAGGTTCAGAGCTAAAGAAAAAAACAGAAAAACAAAAAAAGCAAAACGAGGGTAAGTTGTCCATTTCATAATATTTGCAGTTTAATAGATTAATAAAAACCGCAATATCACCCCTCTTTTAAAATGCTGCTTCTGCCATTGTTCACAAAACGTACATCCACGTTCCAATTGCAAAAGCCAACCTCTGTCAATGTTCCATCGAAATAATAATGATAGTTTTAATTTGTTTAAAATCAGCTACTTGTGTGTTTCACCTGGCGAATAGCCGAAGTAATTTTTAAAAGCCGTAGAAAAGTTGTTCGGGTGTCTGAAGCCCACTTGGTAGGCCACTTCTGATACACTCATTTCCGTCGTTTCGAGCAATCGCTTCGCTTCCCGCAAGCGGGTGTTGCGGACGTATTCGGTGGTACTCTGTCCGGTGAGTGCTTTGATTTTTCGGTGCAATTGGGTGCGGCTCATGGCTATAGACCGGCAAAGGCGAGGGACATCAAAATCTTCTTCGTCAAGATGCTCGTGGATGACGGCGACAAGTCGTTGAAGGAAAGCTTCTTCGGGTGAGTCGGGTTCTGATTTTTCCGAAATACTTTTAGCGGTGAAATACTCCTGCATCTGTTTGCGCAGTTCCACGAGTTTGTCCAGCCGGACGCATAGTTCTTCTTTATTAAATGGTTTAGCGAGGTAGGCATCTGCCCCGCACGACAGCCCGGCGATGCGGTCTTCGACAGTCGCTTTGGCAGTAAGAAGGATGATGGGCACGTGGCTGGTGCGGGGGTCGGTTTTAAGTTTTTCGCAGACCTCGAAGCCGTCCATTTCCGGCATCATGACATCGCTGATGATGATATCGGGCACTTTTTCGAGGGCGGTTTCTACTCCCTCTTTCCCATTACGGGCGGTTAGGAAATGGTAGCCGTTGCCAAGGCAGGCCTGCAGGTATTCTGTTACATCGGTGTTGTCCTCAATGATGAGCAGGAGGGGCTTTTCGTTTTGTTCCCATACGGGTGTCGTCACAGAGGAGTTTGGGCTGGCTTTTTTTTCTTTTAGGTTGCTTTCTGAAGCCGGCATAGCAATGAAAAAATCCTTTCGAATGTTGGTTTCCATTGCTGCAGTATGGGTCACGGGCAGACTGATTGTAAAGGTAGTACCCCTGCCCACTTTGCTTTCCACCTTGATTCGCCCACCAAGCAACTCCACCATTTCTTTTGCCAGTGCCAAGCCGATACCGGTACCCTCGCCCTTTCTGGTGGTAGTTGCATCCACTTGATGAAAACGGTCGAAAATATGCGGCAGGTTCTCTTTCGAAATGCCAATCCCTGTATCCGACACTTTGATTGTAAGGGAGTCGTTCCTTCCTTTAGCTTCTACTTTGATGCTTCCGTACTCCGGCGTGAACTTGATGGCATTGGAGAGGATGTTGCCCAAAATGCGCTGCATTTTTTCCGGGTCGTAATCCATTTGGAAACTGTCCGGATCGGCAAAAAATGCGAGACTTTTGTTTTGCGAAAACGCAAAAGATTGATAGGAGGCGGTGAGGTAGTTGAGGTAGGCTACTACGTTGCCCTGCACATATTCGGGTTTCATGGTGCCGCTCTGCAACTTGTTGAGGTCGAGCAGTTGGTTGATGAGGTCGAGCAGTTGGCTTCCGTTGCGGTGGATGGCATTGAGGTAATTTTCCCATTTTATTTTGGGCTTCAGTTTCAACTGTTCGGTAAGTCCGAGGATGACGGTGAGGGGGGTGCGGAACTCGTGGGTGATGTTGGTATAGAGACGACTTTTGGTTTCGTCGAGTTCTTTGAGGCGGGTGGCTTCGGCTTGTTCCAATGCGAGTTGCGAGCGGAGTTTCCAGCGGCGGCGCTGGAAGCGGTAGGCTGCAAAAATACCCCCCACCCATAGGAGGGCATACAGTCCATAAGCCCACCACGAGCGGTACCATGGTGGCAGTATTTTTATTTTCAATGAAATGCCTTCCTCGTTCCATACCCCATCGTTGTTTGCTGCCTTTACGCGGAACAGGTAGCTGCCTTCTCGGACGTTGGTGTAAGCGGCAAAATTGCGATTGCCGCTGTTGCTCCACTCCTTGTCATAACCTTCTAAAATATAGCGGTACTGATTGTCTTCGGGGTTGGTAAAATTCAAGGCAGCAAAAGTGAGGGTGAAAAAGTTTTCGGCATAGGGCAGCGTCACCTCTTCGAGGTAGTCCAGGCTTTTGGCAAAATGTTTTTCCTTGCCCAGTACTTCGAATTTGGTAAACACCAGTGGTGGCGGCTTGCGGTTGAAGGGCAGGCTGTCGGGGTGGAAGAGGTAAAAGGTGCCGTCTTTTTTGCCCAAAAAAACCTCCCCAGTACGGATCACCTTAAAAGGAAGGTTCCAATCAAAGAGGTCTGAAAAACCTTCTTGCTTTCCAAAAACCCGAAATTTTTTTTTGTCAAAATCATATTTGACCAAACCTCTGCGTGTGGCCATCCACAATGAACCGCTAGTGTCCTTTTCCATCCCAAAAACAGTGGCAGGCAAGCCATCTTTATGGGTAATCAATCCCCCTTTCTGGTTGTCGGGCATAGCGGGGTCAATCACGCGGATACCCAGGTTTTGTCTGCTTGTCCAGATTTTTCCGTCGGGGGCTTCCACTATACCCAAAAATTTACGTTCGTATTTTACATTGCCGTATTCGGGGAAAAACCGACGGCTAAACTTTTCCCTCCGGGTATCGAACACATATATACCATAGGCCCCTGTACTGATCCAGATATTGTCTTTTGAATCAAAATAGATCTTGTTGATCGCTACCCTTGAGTCCAGCATTTGCTCGTCTTCTTCCCAGCTCACAAAATGTTTAAAGGTATCCCTGTCAAATTCGTATTTGATTAGACCGGCAAAGCTCGCTGCCATCCAAAGATTGCCTTCGGAATCTTCCTGTAAATTATCCGGATAAAAATCCCGTTTGAAAAGTTTGCGGTATTTCTCCGGCTTAAATGCTTCGAAACGGTCAGTTGTGGGATTGTACTTCGCCAGTAGCTGGGTATTCCCGTCTATTATCCATACGTTGCCTTTTTTATCGACAAGTATATTCCTGACATGACATCGGTTGTCCACTAGGCTATTTTTGCCCAGAGCTATTTCAATAGGTACAATTTTCTTCCGGTCAGGGCTCATTTTATACACTCCATTTCCGAAAGTACTGCTGATCCAATAATTTCCATCAACATCAACATCAATGTCACTTATGATATGTCCAAATCGGGACATGGATAAATTTTTCAATGGTACTTTTTGGCTTTTAATAAAAACAGTATTGGGGTCGAATAAGAATACACCACTGTACGAAAACGCCCATAACCTATCCTGATCATCAAATAATATCTTAACGACAGCACGTTCATCCATAGATAATACGTCCTTGACGTTTGGTATCAAGGTGCTGAATTCTTTTGTTTCCCGATTATAGACAACGACACCATAACTATTTGTAGCGAGGTATAGTAGCGGTCCTCCTCTGCTTTTTATATCGGTAATAATCAACTGGTCTGACGGCAGATCTTTTGTAGTTTTAGCATGGCCTTTCAATTGTTGCCATTCCAGCGTTTTGGTATTTAGTTTCAGTAAGCCGTGCCCCCATGTTCCAATCCACAATTCACCCGGCTTATCCATAAATACTATGTGCTCTTCGAATATCCCCACGTTTAGTCGGGTAAGTTTTTGGGTGGATTTATTGAATTTATGGAGGCCGTTTCGATGGCCGGCCAGCCATAGAATATCTGGGTTTTCGATATCTTCTGCAATTGCATTGACCGTATTGTACACCCAGTTATAATGCGGGATGGATATTTCTGGTCTTAGCAGAAATGGTTTAAATGTTCCTGTTTTCTTATCGAACAAATTCATCCCAGCCGAATGGGTAAAAACCCAAAGGTGTTTTTCACTGTCTTGAAAAACACCTTGTACCAAGTTTCCGGAAATAGAGGTAGAATCACTTGGATCGTTGGTATAACAACTGAAAGTTTCGGTGGCATAATCGAACATTGCCAGCCCTTTTCCAGTGGCTATCCACAGGTGGTCGGCATCGTCTTCAGCAAAGCCACCGGTACTGTTCCAACAAAGAGAGTTGGGGTCGGTAGGGTCGTGATAATAATTTTTAAAGGTAGTCCCGTCGTATCTGCTCAGGCCATTGAAAGTGGAAATCCAGAGATAGCCTTTCGAATCCATGAAACCATTTCTGGCGATGCTACCGGCAAGTCCGTCTTCGGTAGTGAAGTGGCGTGTGAGGTGGTAATCTTGGGCAGACAGGCGTGCATCGCCCACAATGAGCAATAAAAAAACAACAAGGAACCGGACAAGATGATTTAAAGGCATTGGTCTTTGTGGTTGTTTTGGTGTTATTTATAGGCCGATTTCGCAATTGCTCGAAAACGAACCCAAGTTGACTTATTTTCCTTTTTCTGCTTCATTTTTGTTAGATTTTACAATTTTGGTAAGTTCACCGCCCACGAAAATATACAGTTCATCCAACTTTTACAACTTTTATTAAATAATTTTAATTGTTTGTCGCGTTTTTTGGATTTTAAATTCTATTCAGGTCAAATAATTCCATACTTTATTGCGACGTGGTATAGTATTGGTGAGAATCGAAGCCTGGAGATATTTGGCTACACGAAAAGAATATTTCAGCTGTTAGTCGACAAAGTTATTACGGTAAAAGTAATGGAATGAAAAAATTATATGGATTGGTGTTATTGGATTCACATTATTGTGATAATTTTATTTTCGATACACTCAAATTGAAAAGTTACGGTTAATTGCGTAATTTTGCGGCATGACTTCGGACAATAGGATAGAATTAATGGCACCTGCGGGTTCGTTTGATGCTTTACAGGCAGCGATTGACAATGGGGCGGACTCTGTGTATTTTGGTATTGAGCAGTTGAACATGCGTGCTCGATCTTCAATCAATTTCACATTGGAGGATTTAAAGGAAATAGCTCAACGGTGTAATGAAGTGGATGTGAGAACGTATATTACCCTCAATACCATTATTTATGACCACGACCTGGCATTGGTGAAAACCATCATTAATACGGCGGTGGAAGCCGGGATTACAGCGGTTATTGCGTCTGATCAGGGGGTGATTGCCTATGCGCGTAGTGTTGGGATGGAGGTGCACATTTCCACCCAATTGAATATTACGAATGTGGAGACGCTGAAATTTTACGCTCTTTTTGCGGATACGGTTGTCTTATCGAGGGAGTTGAGTTTGCGACAGGTGAAAGACGTTACACGCGCGGTAGAACGCGAGCAAATTAAAGGACCTTCGGGTAAGTTGGTCGAAATCGAAATATTTGGTCACGGAGCCTTGTGTATGGCGGTGTCGGGTAAGTGTTACCTTAGCTTGCATACCCAGAATTCTTCTGCAAATCGCGGTGCGTGTGTCCAAAATTGCCGCAGGAAATACCGAGTTATTGATATTGAGGACGGACACGAGTTGGAGATTGATAATGAATACATCATGTCGCCCAAGGATTTGTGCACACTTGACTTTCTACCCAAAGTCATCGATGCCGGTGTATCGGTATTGAAGATTGAGGGTAGGGGAAGGGCGCCGGAATACGTAGCTACCGTAATCAGCGCATATCGGGAGGCAATCGATGCCGTTTATGAAGGGACTTACACGCCTGAACGCGTGAAAGAATGGATGGAAAGATTGAAGACTGTTTATAATCGGGGATTTTGGGGCGGTTATTATCTCGGGCAGCAAATGGGTGAGTGGACAGATGCTCCCGGGTCGAAGGCTACCCAAAAGAAAGTATATCTTGGCAAGGGGGTTCATTATTTTCCAAAACCCAAAATAGGGCATTTCAAAATAGAGGCACATACGCTGAAAAAGGGCGATAGGATATTGATTACGGGGCCGACAACAGGCGTATGGGAAATGGAAGTCCCCGAGATGCGCATCGATAATCAGGAGGCCGAGGAGGCTAAGCGGGGTGATGACGTTACATTTATGGTAGAA
>Ga0256832_1003200_pt1 | contig 11146 bp, 7 predicted proteins | sample 134614metaG_FD_190534 | JGI IMG/M metagenome (GOLD analysis project Ga0256832, IMG submission 190534) | Hydrothermal vent microbial communities from Lau Basin, Pacific Ocean - 134-614 | ecosystem: Environmental > Aquatic > Marine > Hydrothermal vents | place: Pacific Ocean: Lau Basin | collected...
ACCTTTTGAAAATATGTAAAAAACAGGGGGGGATGGGTTTAACGTATTCTGATTTTAGCGACACTTTTTACTGTTATTTCAACCCGACGGTTAAGTGCCCTGCCTCGCTCTGTTCTGTTATCGGCGATAGGTCTGGTTTCTCCCAAACCCTGGGTAGTAATTAACTGTCGATTGACTCCGCGTGAAGCAAGATAGGCGGCTACCGCATTAGCTCTGGCGTATGAGAGGGACAGGTTTGCCTGATTACTGCCAATGCTGTCTGTATGTCCCACAACCCTGATTGACTTGATCATTTGATTATTTAAATCCTGGGCAAGCCTGTCGAGTGCATTTCTTCCGTCAAGAGTTAGCTGGGCGCTTCCCGAATCGAAATGTGAACCACCTGAGAGTGTTTTGTGCACAATTTTATATTGTGGTGCGGGTGGTGCAACGGGTTTCTGAATGACTACGGGTTTGGGGGCTGCTCTCTGGATTACAATTGGCTGTGGTTTTACAACAGGTTGCACAACAGGCTGCGGCGGAACATACACATTAATTATATTCTCTGGTGGTTTTTTGGTATTGACAGGTTGTTTTTGAATCCTGTTCTGTTCGGATATAAAAGAATGATCCCTGTACCTGGGGCTCCAGTTTACGCCAACGCTAAGATTGCTGATATCCTTGTCAAAATATTCATATTCTGATCGCAGGGTGAAGTTCTCCGTCAGGTCATATTCCGCACCGATACCACCGAATACGGTAAGTTTGTTATTTTGCTTGCTGTTAACCGCGCCTTTGTCCTTATTGCTGAACTTGGCTACTCCAAGCTTGCCGAGTGGTCTGATGCCAGCAAATTTCACAGGTGAGTTATAGACAACATTGGCGCCAATCGCCTGATAATGAACTTTTCCGCTTTCACCAATATTGCTTTTGAGCCTGGCTTCACCAAAATCAGCCCAGAATGCTTCCAGTCCTACCTGGCGTGATACGTCAGTACCAACATAGATTTTCTTTGACATGTCTTTATTATCGGTGGTTTTCCAGGTATTCCCGCCATCTGGATCCATATCACTGATACCGAGACTGCCGCCGATGTACCATTGATCTGATAGTTTTTCCAGGGGATTGGCAGTAACCGAAGAAATAATACCTGCGAGTGCAGCGATACTCGCTACTGCCAACAGATCACTATATAAAAATTGTTTGTTATAAGTAAATTTTTTCATTTTTATTTTTTCTTTCTTTAGTTATTTAGTTATTTAGTTATTAATTGTGAATATTCCTGGATATGACTCTTTTACAGGCATTCATTAACAGGATCAGAAACAGCATGATCAGTGAAACGGGAGATGAGCTTCCCCCCAGGATTGTCTTTACTTTTTCTGATGAATTTTCTATGTCAATCGTGGTAATAGCGACCTTTCTACTATTGGTATCTTCTCCAGAAATGACGGTGATATGTTTTCCCTTGCCGGATTGCAGATTTTCCAGTGCGCAACTCCAGGCTCCGCTCGCATCTGAGGTCGTGTTACAACTTTCACCGTCTGGACCGAGAACGGTGATTGCAGTATCAGGGTCACTACTTCCTGTCACAGTAACAGAATCGGAAACAATGACTTCATTTTCAACAGGGCTGCTAATAATCAGTGGAATAGCAGGAATCGTAATATTCTCGGTAAGCGTTGTCTGGTTTTGATTCGAGTCTACAGCCTTGATTGTTGCGGTATAAGGTCCTCCAACAGGTAGAGCGGGTAATTCACAACTCCAGTGACCTTCAGAATCTGCCACAGTACTGCATTCCTGTCCTGTTGGCATACTAACAGTAACCGTTGTACCCGCAGTCGTGGTACCAATAAAAGTAGGTGTGGTATCTTCTGTGGTACTGTTATCTTGAGGTGCGATAACTGACAGTGGCAGTTTGTCGGTTGATATATTAACCACCTTTGCAGTTGAATTACCTATAGAATCCATTGTTGTTACAGTGAGCGTATAACTCTGGTCGAATGCAAGTGAAGTTAACTGACAGCTCCAATGGTTGCCTTCATCCGTAACTGCACTACAGCTACTACCATTTGAGGCAATAACTTTTACATTGGTTCCAGGGGTGCTGGTTCCCGATACAAGCGGTTTAATACCGGAGATAACTGCATCATTAACGGGCTTGTCAATAATCAGCGGTATTTCAGGAATAGTCAGTTGATGGCTACTTGAATTGCTATTGCCTTCACTGTCCGTAGTCGTAACAGTCAGTGTATAAGGTCCACCACTGTGCGAAAGCGGAAGTGTGCAAATCCAGTTACCATTTGTATCTGTGGTCGTATTACACTGAATGACCTGTCCACCTGTTGTCGGCATATTAATGCTGATGTTTGTATTTGGTTCACTTGTTCCTTTTATGGTTGGTGTGGTTGAATGCGCAACAAAATTTTCATCAGCATCCAGATCTGTTATATCAATAGGCAAACTGGGCGTTTTTATCTTTCGTATCGTGCTTGTTTTATTCCCTGCTGAATCGCTTGCAGTAACCTCGACGGAAATTGTTTTTCCTTTTGCCAGAGGATCACCCAGAGCAATGCTCCAGTTGCCCTGAGCATCAGCAGTTGTCGTGTAGCTTTTGCCATCCGGTTGGACACTCAGCTTGACTGTAGCCCCAGGCTCGGTAGTGCCGTTAAATACAGGTGTGGTACTTGATACCAGCTGGTTTTCCTCGGGACTGTCAATATCCAGGGATATATTCGGGATAGTTAGCTCATGTGTGCTCGAATTGCTGTTTCCAGCCGCATCCGTTGCAGTGACGCTTAGTGTATATGGACCACCTGCGGGAGATATGGGCAAGGTACAGCTCCAGTTTCCATCCGCATCTGTCGTTGTGGTACATTCTATACTTTTTCCATTGCTGGTTGGCATGCTGATTGTAATCGTGACATTGGGCTTACTCTTTCCCTTAATTGTGGGAGTCGTAGAATGTGCCAGACCTGTGGCATCAGCATCCAGATCAGTGACTTCAATTGGTAAATCAGGTGTCTTGAATGTTAAGGTTTTACTTGCCTGATTTTGGTATTCATCTTCCGCTGTTATCAGAACTGACGTGCTTACTCCCATGGGGAATTTGTCCAGCTGAATACTCCAGTCACCATTTTCATCTGCATTGCCGGAGTAAACTTTTCCAGCGGGTAATACCTTCAGCGTAACACTGGCATTGGCGTCTGTTTTTCCCTGATAAAGCGGTGCTGGATTCGATACTGTTTCATTATCCGCAGGCGTAATATTGGCAAGCAGAACAACACTGTCCTTGGTGATTTCTTTGCTCAGTGTTGAAATATTTCCATTTGTATCTGTTGCTGTGATCAGCACGGTGATCAAACCCTCATCCAGACTGCTTAAATCAGTAGCGTCAGAGTCTATGTTCCAGTTGCCATCATCATCTGCGTTGAGTGTTTTAGGCGGGTTAAGCTTGTTGCCATTGCTATCGGTAAAATCAATAACAAGTGATGCGTTTGCTGCTGCGTGACCTGAAAAGGCAACTGCATTTACCTCGCTTGCGCTAAGCACATCATCATCTGCAATGTTTGCATCATCCAGTTCAACCGGTGTGGTAACCATTACGGTAGAGGTTGCGGTATTACTTGGTATTGCATGTTCATCAATTACCTGAAGTGTAATTTTGCGTGTTTCAATGCTTGCATGTGTGTCAGAATTTTTAAACTGAATCTGCTTTAAGGCTGTTTTATAACTACTGGTTGCGGCAGATCCTCTCAGGTATATTTTTGTATCCGAAGATTCTTCTTCATCCACACTGATGGCCGCGGGCAAGTTGACTGGATCTGCAACTTCAAGCTTATCGCCCTCATGCGGGTTGGTTAAGGTAATAATTGCCTCTTGCAATTGAGTAAAATCATCGCCTTCAATTGTGACATCGCTATCTGTCAACTTAGTTGCGACGCTACCTAATATATAAAGTTGCTTATACCCATTACCTGTAGGGTCAGAGCTGTCATCTGCATCAATGTCAATTGCAGGCACGGGGACATCATCAAGTTGATAACCTGTTCTTAGTGTCACCGTATCGCCGGGCAAAATATGTTCAAATTTAAAGGCGATTGAAATAGAGTCATCTGCCGTATTTGATCCCACCTGCTTGAGTAAGCCTGCCCCCGTATAGACATCAACAGGGTTGCGATTTTGCTTGCCACCATAGGTGACGCGTGAGTTTTCACCATAGCCATTGAGCGTTAGGGTAGACTCGGCAAAAATCCCCGGTTTTGCATTTTGTTTTGCTGATACGGCAGAGACGCCATTGCCATCGGAACCCTGCGAGATAATAGTATTGATGGTGTCATATCTTGAGCTGTCACCATTATTATGTTCGGCATTATTCTGCGGGTTAATGGTGCGCATATAGTACACCTGTTTCATCTCGGATGAGGTGGTGTTTGTAAGGCTGACATCAATTACCAGAGCGGTTCCAGACATATAGATGTGGTAGACCTGTTTAATTTCCAGACCCTGTATGTCACCTTTCCAGCTTACACTCTGATATTTGTCAGTTGTTTTGAAACTTCCTGATTCTAATTGACCACTGATTTCTGGTGATGATGAATTATTGTTATTAAATGCCTTGCCATCAAAACCCACACCCCAACCTTCTTCATCCAGTGGACCAGATTGTAAAATAAAATCACCATTATAGGCATTTACCCCGCCTGTTGGATAATTGATAAATCCAAGATAACTATTATTAGATATACCACTACGACTTTTTACATCAGATCCAAAGGCACCGTCAGAGCCAATACCTACCTCGATATTATCACCATACAAGAAGGCATTGGCAGAACTACCTGTTCCTGAAATTTCAGCACTCGCATTAAAAGAAACACACAGTGATGCGCCTGCAATAACTGCATGGCATAATCTTGAATTAAACTCCATCTAGCTAGCCCCCAAGCCCGCTCAGTTTATTATTTTTTATGGATAAACTTCGTCCTTTTCCCCTACGACACATTGTCGATATTAAATAGATCATAATTTAGTCAATATGAATCCTGCATGAATAAAATTATTATTTTTTGTGCAATAGCCTCATAAAAGTTAATATCTGTATAATCACAGCGAGGATGCTCCGGTTTTCAGAGTTTGCTTATCCTCTGCATACCCATCCCCCCCTTTTTTTATATATTTTACCGAGGTTTCAAATGACAAATAAGGTGGTACTTGCAAGCGGCAACCAGGGCAAGTTACGGGAATTTTTCCGTATACTTGGCAACGCAGGCTTTGAGATAGTCCCGCAATCTGATTACGATGTCGTTGACGTTCCCGAAACAGGCTTAACTTTTGTAGAAAACGCCATTATCAAGGCTCGCAATGCATCCAGACAAACGGGTTTGCCCGCACTTGCAGATGATTCAGGGATTGAAGTAGATGCACTCAATGGACGCCCCGGAATCTATTCTGCGCGTTATTCAGGAAAAGGTGATGATGCGAACAATCAGAAGCTGCTTGATGAGATGCAAGATGTGCCCGATAATAAACGCAGTGCACGTTTCCGTTGCTGTATCGTCTATATGCGCCATGCCGAAGATCCGTCTCCATTGATTGCAGATGCAAGCTGGGAAGGCATGATTATGCGTCAGTTATCCGGTGCGAATGGCTTTGGCTATGATCCACTGTTTTTTGTGCCAACGCATGGAGTCAGTTCGGCAGAACTATCAGCAGATGAAAAAAATGCCATCAGTCATCGTGGCAAAGCCTTGCAGCAAATCCTGGGGCTTATGCAAAAAGCCAGATTATAATGGAGCAAACAGGAGCATAATAACAGTGTTTAACAAGATTCTTCTCTATATTCGTGCCACCATATTCTGGGCAGGTTTTGCATTAAGCACTGCATTAACAGGCTTGATCACCCCCTTTTTGTTACCATTCTCGCAGGAAACCTGCTATCGCATTTTGCGTCCCTGGACCAACTTTAATATCTGGTGGCTAAAATTAAGCTGCGGAGTTAAATACAATATTCTGGGCAGAGAGAATATTGATTTAAAACGCAATGGTATTATCCTTGCAAATCATCAATCAACCTGGGAGACGATGATGATTCCGACCCTGTTTCCGCCCATTTCCTGGGTATTAAAAAAAGAGCTGTTTAAAATACCTTTTTTTGGCTGGGCACTATCGCGCGTCAAACCCATTGCAATTGACCGAAATGCGGGCAGATCCGCAGTGGATCAGGTGAAACAAAAGGGCAAACAGCGTCTTGATGAAGGTAACTGGGTTTGTATTTTTCCTGAAGGCACCCGCGTAAAACCCGGGCATAAAGAACGTTATCGCATGGGCGGAGCGTTACTCGCAGAATATTGCGCCGAACACTCTGACGACGGCAAAGGCTACCCTGTTTACCCATTAGCCCATAACGCCGGAGAATGCTGGCCACGACACAGTTATATTAAACTTCCCGGAACAATTACGGTCAGTATAGGGAAACCTTTTACGGTTGAAGGGCTAAACCCAAACGATATTAATAATAAGGTAAGAACATGGATCGAAAAAGAAATAGAAAAAATGCCACCTGCGGTCAGCAAATAACTCGCTATCTCATTGTTTTTCTGGGATTTAGTCTTCTCTTTTCCTGCACTCATCAGGAAAAGCAGATTATTGACCATGCTCCGGTTTTTCATCAGGGAAACAACTCAAATGAAGGACTCAGCATGCAGCAACGCTTTGCAGACATTTTGAGTGTCCATAACCAGGTGCGCAGCAGACATAATCTGCCACCTTTAAGATGGTCAAAAAAACTGGCTGAATATTCACTGCAATGGGCAAACCACCTCGGCAAAGGCAGGCAGTGTCAAATGTATCATCGTGGCGGAAATCCGCCGTATGGAGAAAACCTGTATATTTCTTCTGCTGAAGTCTGGAGGGATGAAACAGGTCGGGAAGTAGAGCGGCGAATTAGTCCGGTGACCATTAAAGAAGTTGTCAACGCCTGGGCAAGCGAAGAAAAGTATTATGATTACCAGCATAACCGCTGCCAGCCAGGGCAACAATGCGGTCACTATACCCAGATCGTCTGGCGGGATACAAAAGAGGTTGGCTGTGCCATGAAAGTTTGTGCGGATAAATCACAGACCTGGGTATGCAGCTATAATCCACCGGGAAATTATGTGGGAGACAGACCTTATTAAAAAACCTTAATCCTGAAAGTAATATCTAAAATAATTATTGATGTATAAATTGTAAGCAATTAGAATCCCGCGGCGTCAAATCAACATGCAACAGTTTTTGCTTATTAAAACAGGGGAAAGTTAAAGTTTTTACACTTCAAAATGAACAACATAAAAAAAATACAGACTGCGACCAGGCAAACCATGCAAACAAAGATGCGAAAGAATTTACTTTCACACATTTCCAGTGTTTTGCCTGTGTTGTTATTCAGCTTGTTATTCAGTTTTTTATGTCTTGTTTCAAGTGCTGCGATTGCCCAAAGTGACGCTTCCAAAAAAGAACTAACCAAAGAAACACTCTCGACCCTGTTAAATTTTGTTAACTTGCAAGATCAACTCAAACACGATCTGGCAAGCTTGCGCAAAGAGCTCAAAAAAGCAACAACCGATACAGAAAAAGAAGCCATTAAGGAGCGCCAGAAAAAGGTTGAAGAAAAACTCAAGGGAACCATAACCAATATTGAAAATATCGCTGCCAATACCGACTTAAGTTTATTAAGAAACCAGAAGCCCGAACCTTTTAATTTGCAGAAAGAAATTTTTTCATTGCTTGAGCCTGCTCTAAAAGAAATGAAACACGCCACCAGTGACGTGCGTCAGAAATCAGAGCTACGGGAGCAAATAGCCTATTACGAACAACGGGAGCCGATTGCAAAGGAAGCGCTGGCAAATATTGCCATCTTAAAAAATGCCAACAAGAATAAAAAAATAGAAAAAGCACTGATCAAAATGAATAAAAACTGGGGAAAACAGCTGGTTTTTATTCAAAGTGAATTACAGGCAAAAAGATTGCAACTGGCAAAGCTGGAAGCCCAGAAATTATCTTTCGCGCAACAGTCAGAAAATTACTTCAGGGACTTTTTTCAGCGCCGTGGCTGGACACTAATCCAGGCATTTTTTGCAATCATTGTCGTTCTGGGTATTTCCCAGCTAATACATAACCTTATCACCAAAACAATCAAGGGTTACCGGGCAGAACATCGAAGCGTGCATTTGCGCGTCACCGATCTGTTACACCGTCTCATTACTTACCTGTTTGTCATAGTAGGTCCATTGATTGTTTTCTACCTTGAAGAAGACTGGGTGCTATTCAGTTTGGGCATTCTTTTACTGATTAGTATCGCCTGGACTTTACGCAATGTTATTCCAAGATACTGGGGGCAACTGGAGCTGTTTCTGAACGTCGGTCCGGTCAGGGAAGGTGAACGCCTGATGCTTAACGGTATTCCCTGGCGGGTAAAAAATATCAATATATATTCGATTCTGGAAAATCCGGTTGCCGGTCTATGTCAACGGGTTGATATAGATGAACTGGTTGATTTGCGCTCGCGTCCCGTTGAACAGGGCGAACCCTGGTTCCCATGTAAACGAGGCGACTGGATACATCTGAGTGACGGGATTCGTGGCAAGGTAACCGGCATTTCGATCGAATTTATTCAACTGGTTCAACGTGGTGGAGCGGTCATCACCTATACCATGAGTGATTTTCTTGCGCTCTCGCCAAAAAACCTCTCAAAAAGTTTCAGAATCAAGGAAACGATTGGTATCAGTTATGAACACCAGAAGCAAAGCACAAACGAGATTGTTGAAAAACTAAAGGAAATACTGATTAAACGTGCCATTGAAGAAGGCTACAAGGATGACATCCATAATATCAATGTAGAATTTGAATCAGCGGCAGATTCATCGCTGAACCTTGTTGTGATTGCTGACTTCAAAGGTAGCGTTGCCGACATCTATATGCGCTTACGCCGTTCCATCCAGCGCTGGTGTGTTGACGCCTGCACAGAAAACGGCTGGGATATTCCTTACCCGCAATTAACGGTACATGCAAAAAATATATAAAAAACAGGGGGGATGGGTTTACAGAAGACTGAGGACAGAAGACAGAAGACAGAGAGCAGCGTAGGTCGGATTAGCCTGAGCGTAACCCGACAGGATCATGGCACTATGTTGGATTACGCTACGCTAATCCAACCTACGCAAAATATGTAAAAACAGGGGGGATGGGTTATTTTCTAAACAAACCAAGAAATAACAGCACAAGTCCTGATAGTGCGATTCCCCAACTGAGTGGTGATAAGGTCGTGACCACGGGTAGTAACGGGGTGCTGGAGAGAACGGCTGTGATTAGTAATGCGGCTCCGCTTATGCTTAATGTCATTTTGCGGTTGGCACGTTTGATTTCTTTGCGAATTTGTTCCAGTTGCTGTGATTCTCCCCCTATATTTAGCTGGTTTTCGTGCACCTGTTTGATCACTTCATTGATCATTACAGGCATGTGGGGTAGCTGTTCCATAAATTTGGGGAGGTTGTTCCGGGCACCGATAAAGAGTGAGCGCAAGCCTGCCTGTTCATCCATCCAGCGTTGTAAAAAGGGTTTGGCGGTTACCCATAAGTCAAGGTCTGGATAGAGTTCACGCCCCATGCCTTCTATGTTCAGGAGTGTTTTTTGCAACAGTATGAGCTGTGGTTGCACTTCCATATTAAAACGCCGTGCTGTCTGGAACAAGCGTAACAAAAGTTTGCCATAGGATATGTCTTTGATGGGAAGCTGGAATATAGGCTCACACACGGTACGAATCGCGGCTTCAAATTCACTTGCCCTGGTTTCGGCAGGAACCCAGCCTGATTCGATATGCGCCTCGGCAACCCGTTTGTAGTCACGGTTAAAAAAGGCGTGCAGGTTTTCTGCAAGATAGCGTTGATCCTTGGCTTCGAGTGTTCCCATAATGCCGAAATCGACGGCGATATAACGTGCATCTTGCGGATTATGTTGTTCCACAAAAATATTGCCCGGGTGCATGTCGGCATGAAAGAAGTTGTGCTTGAAAACCTGGGTGAAGAAGATGTCAACGCCACGTTCGGCAAGTTTTTTCATGTCAGTGCCGTTGTCAATTAATGCCTGGGTATCACCCATCGGGATACCGTGAATACGCTCCATTGTCATCACATTGGTGCTGCAAAAATCCCAGTAGACTTCGGGTACATACAGGTCTTTCGAGTTTTCAAAGTTGCGTCTTAACTGGCTGGCGTTGGCGGCTTCCCGTCCCAGATCGAGTTCATCAAAAATGACTTTTTCATAGTCCTGGACAACTTCAACCGGTCGCAGGCGTTTTCCTGTATCGCTAAAGCGATGCACCATTTTGGCGATCAGGTACATCAGGTCAATATCGTGGCGAATCGTTTTTTCGATGCCCGGGCGCACCACTTTAATTACGGCTTCCTGCCCATCATGCAGGGTTGCCAGATGTACCTGGGCAATTGAGGCAGATGCCAGCGGTGTTTCATCAAAGAGTTGAAACAGCTCGGATGTAGATTTTTGCAGTGATTCTTCGATAATGGCGCGGGCTTCCTTGCCAGAAAAAGGCGGCACATTATCTTGCAGGTTTGCCAGTTCATTGGCGAGGTCATCCGGCAACATATCCCGACGGGTTGAGAGTATTTGTCCGAATTTAACAAATACAGGACCGAGGTCTTCCAGCGCACGACGAATGCGCACCGCTTTGGGGGCGCGCCTGTCTTGCTTTTGCTTGTTCCAGTTCCACGGGGAGAGGTGATAGATAAAGCTCAGGGGGCGAAAAGCGGGAATCGCATAGAGCAGCTCATCCAGATTGTGACGAATCAAAATGCGGTTTATTTCAAATAAACGGATCAGTTGTGAGATTGAATTCATTATTATCCGGCTAATCCTGCGTTTGCTTTTGTTGTAACCGCTTAATACGCGCTTCAAGACGATCTACATCCATGCGTAGCTCATCAACCTCATCCATAAAGTCATTGATTTCTGCTGCGGCGGGTGCAAGACCAGATTCTTCACTCAGATATTCTGCTGTATTAAGCTGCATCGCTTCGGCAGTTTCTTTTAGCCAGGCAGCAGCACTGCGAGTAGCCTGACCTGCCTGGTGCGCGACTACATCACCCACAAGCTTTGAGAGCAACTCTTCCCA
>Ga0256832_1003201_pt1 | contig 11143 bp, 8 predicted proteins | sample 134614metaG_FD_190534 | JGI IMG/M metagenome (GOLD analysis project Ga0256832, IMG submission 190534) | Hydrothermal vent microbial communities from Lau Basin, Pacific Ocean - 134-614 | ecosystem: Environmental > Aquatic > Marine > Hydrothermal vents | place: Pacific Ocean: Lau Basin | collected...
GATGGCTTGGCTTCTTACTGCCTTTTCTTCGGGGGTGGACTTTGGCAACCGGAAGGCATCCATAATGCCGTTGAAGGAGTTGGTGTCTTCATCGACAAGCATCAATAATTTGTCTTTGATGCTCTGACCTTTTTGCGCCCATTCGGAGAAGGTTTCCCATTTGTCGTCCCATCCTCTTTTGTGTGCCGATAGGTTGGCGACCATTGTACCAAGGGAGACGCCAAGTGCGCCTACATAAGCGGATATAGAGCCACCTCCGGGCACCATGCTCTCAGAAGCTGTCTCATTGGCAAAAGCTTTCAAATTCATCTTAATGAGTGGCTGACTATCCTCGTTCTGAAGTTGGTATTCGATGATTTTTTTGTTGGCATCAAATGGCGTTAATTCGTCTAAACCCAAGGATTTAACGGCGATTTTAATAATTTCTTCTTCCGCAATTCCGGTTGAACGCTGCTGTTTTTCCAAAAAGTATTTTCCTGCATCGAGCATGACTTGAAGGGGTACCAGCCCTACCAGTTCCGAGCCGGTTACTCGCATTCCCCGTCTTTGTGCACTTTTTCGACATTCTTCAAAGGCAATGTGGAGGGGGGTGATATTGATATTCGTTAGGTTCATTGATATTTGTGCGATGCCGTACTCTTCTATAAACCAACCAATGGCTTTGACCGACTTACAGGAGCCGGGTATCCGGAGAGCGTTTCCCTTCTCGTCCCTGACTATCTTGCCGGTGATGGGATTTCCTTCTCTTTTTATGCGGCCTTTTTCACGAATGTCAAAAGCAATCGAATTGGCTCGCCGGACGGAAGTCGTGTTGATATTGACGTTGTAAGCGACTAGAAAGCCCCTGGCTCCAATTGCTGTTGCGCCTGCTGTTTTATTGAATTTTGTCGGGCCATAATCGGGTTTCCAGTCGGGGTTGGAGAGTTTTTGGGGTAGACCTTCGTACTCACCTGACCGGACGGTGGCGAGGTTTTTTCGTTCGGAGGATGTTGCCGCCGATTCGTACATATAAACAGGGATGTCCAATTCCTTTCCCACCCTTTTTGCCAGCCGGTGTGCCCATTTGGCAGTATCTTCCATACTAATACCCGAAATGGGAATTAGAGGACACACGTCCGTTGCCCCCATTCTCGGATGCTCACCCGAGTGCTGGCTCATGTCGATGAGTTCAGCTGCCTTTTTGATTGCCAGGAAAGCGGCTTCGATAACCTGCTCCGGTGCTCCAACGAAGGTGACGACGGTGCGATTGGTTGCTCTTCCGGGGTCGACATCTAATAACTTTACACCATCAACCTTTTCAATTTCCTGAGTGATTTCACGGATGGTGGCCATATTGCGCCCTTCGCTGAAGTTGGGGACACATTCTATGATTTGTTGCATTTCTTTGTATTGTTTGATAAAAACATTTTCTTTGCAAATTCGGTTATATATTAACCGAAGGAATAACTTTTTTTAGCTATTGCATACTCACGAGCAAATGTAGTATTTTTTATCATAAGTTATTATTCTCTATCAAAACAATTATGGGCAGGAAAAAAAGAAAGTATAAAATCATCCCTGATGTTCATTTTACAGGAATGGCAGATAAAGGACGGAGTATTGGGCGTACAGAGGAGGGTTTGGTGGTCTTTGCAGAGAAAGTCGTGCCGGGAGATGTCGCAGATATTATTGTTTTCAAAAAGAAAGGTGGAGTGGATATGGGGCGCGCATACGAAATTACCACTCCATCACCGGATAGGGTCGAACCCTTTTGTGAACACTTTGGCAAATGCGGTGGATGCAAATGGCAAAACCTTAACTACGAAGCACAAATAAAACACAAGGAAATCGTTGTTCGCGATGCATTGAGACGAATTGGAAAGGTTGAAGTAGAAGAGTTTCTTCCTATCGAGCCCGCAGTTTTGACTACCTTTTACCGCAACAAAATAGAATTTGCCTTTTCCAAGCGAAGATGGCTTGCTCCGGAAGAATTGAATTCGGATGTATCCAATGAGGCGGATGTATTGGGCTTTTTCGCATCCGGTTTTTTTGACAAAATACTAGACATAAACAAGTGTTGGCTTCAGCCGGACCCCTCCAATGAGATTAGAAACGGTATTCGAGAAATGGCGAAGGAATCCGGTTTACCCTTTTTTGACATCAGAGAAAATGAGGGTTTTTTTAGGAATATCATGCTTCGGATTACGACAACGGGGGAGGTGATGGTTATTTTGAGTTTTTATCACAACGAAAATGGCGAGGTAGAGCAGTTCCTAGACAAGGTAGTGGAGCGATTTCCACAGATTACGAGCCTGATGTATTGTATCAATCCGAAATTAAATGATATTATTCGCGATTTGGATATTTTACCTTATAAGGGAAATGATTACGTGGAGGAGCAGTTGGGGCACGTTAAATTTAAAATCGGACCCAAGTCTTTCTTCCAGACCAACACTAAACAGGCCAAAGTATTATTTGATAAAGTTGTTGAATTTGCCGACTTACAGGGGACAGAAAATGTTTACGACCTCTACACCGGTATTGGTAGCATCGGACTTTATATTGCCGATAAATGCAAGCAGGTAGTTGGTATAGAGGAAGTGGAAGCTGCCATTGAGGACGCTAAGGAAAATGCTGCTCTAAATGGTATTGAGAATGCGGTGTTTTACGTAGGAGATGTCAAGGATATTTTGACACCTGAATTCGCCGAAAAACACGGCAAACCCGACATCCTTATCACTGACCCGCCGAGGGTAGGCATGCACGCGCAAGTCGTCAGGATGCTATTGGAATTGGAAGCGCCCAAAATCGTTTACGTTAGTTGTAACCCGGCGACGCAGGCAAGAGATTTGAATGTATTAGCGGAGAAATACCGGGTTGTCAAAGTGCAACCGGTAGATATGTTTCCACATACCCATCACATTGAGAGCGTTTCGTTATTGGTGTTGAAACATTCTATATGACATCTTTACATAAAATCATTTTTTCTTTAGTCTTCGGAATGATTCCGGGGATGGTGTTTTCTTTTGTTTATCAAAAGGATACCATTAAATTGGAGCCGATTGATACGTTGTTAGGAGAGTATGTCTATTTTGATGCAGACCCGTACGGAGGAAATGTTTATGGCGTTCGGCAGAATGAGACCACACTGGTGAAAATGCCTTCTTCCTATCAATATTCAAACAAGAATTTCGGTGATTTACATGCGGTTGATGCCACCAACCCATTTGAGCTATTATTGTTTTACAAAGACTATCAGCGGCTTGTTTTTTTGGATAGGACGCTTGCTGAGGTGGGGGATTTGGATTTGGGTGCCCAAGGTGTTTGGGATGTGAAGGCAGTGTGCTTGTCGAAATCGAATGATTTGTGGTTATGGGAAGAAGTTGGTTTTACGCTTCAGAAAATTAATAAACAGGGGGCTTTACTCACCCAAAGTCGAGATTTGCGTCTATTGCTTGATACTATTCCACATTTTGTTCGCTTGCAGGCTTATTCGGATAGAGTTTATGCCTTGGATGAAAATAGCGGGATTTATAGTTTTGATATAAATGGCCAATTGGATGCTTTCATTCCACTTACAGACATCCGGAACTTTTTTATTTTTCAGAATAAAATTTTCATGGTCGGAAATGGACATTTATTAGTGTATAATCTCGCAAGTCACAATTTTGACTCCCTTTTAATTGAGTATGGGACAAATATTAGGGAAGCGCGTCCAACCTCTAAGGGCGTTTTACTGTTGGTTAAGGACAAAATTATTTTATACAAGGAAAAAACAAATGGATAAAATAGAAAGTCTAAAAACGCTTTTGAAACCGTATCTGCCATTGCTAAGGGAAGCGAAAGAACGGGTTTTGACACAGGATGTCTCCAACTATCCCATCTTTGTTTTGAGTAGTGATGAAATCGAATTGGGCATTCCTCTGACGAAAATTGCTGTTGAAAATGAGAAATTTTCTTATATTCGCCTCACGACGCTAGAAGAGTTGGCGACTAAGGGTATTGTGGAAATGAGCAAGGTGGATGATTTCAGGTCGTTGTACAAATCAAAGAAAGCGCATCTCTGTTTGTTGATTATTCTCGATGAGCAACCGGAGTTTGTATTTTATCCCGAAGTTGTATAGTGCCCGACACGATAAAAATATTTTGAATGTTACCTGATAATTTGGAACAAAACAAGGCCATTAAGATTCTTTACATTGAGGATGATGTCTCTTTTTCGGATCTTGTAAGGATATATTTGGAGCAGGAGTCGTATAGTGTTTATTCTTTCATTGCCAAAGAGACGCTTAAGGAAGGGCTGGAGGTGTTAGAGAACGACGAGAATGTCTCTGTTATTCTATTAGACTTGAATTTGCCGGACAGCAGGGGGTTGGATACATTGGCAACCGTCCACAAAAGGTTTCCCAACCAAAATATTATCGTGTTAACAGGGCAGGATGATGAAAGAATCGGTGTGAGTGCCGTGCAATCAGGGGCACAGGACTACTTAGTCAAAGGAGCATTTGATAATAAAGGATTGGTCAAGTCGATTCGATACGCACTGGAGCGTAGCGCTATTGCCAACCGTTTGGCAGAAGCTCAACGAATAGCCAAGATTGGAAACTGGATATCCATTCCGGAAAATAATTATTTCTTCCTTTCTCCGGTTTCATACCGGTTATTTGGCCTTGATTATGCCAAGGAGGATTTCAGTATAGAAGAAATTCGTCAGCCGGATCATCCTTTTTATCCTCTTTTGGAGCTGGAGGATGAGGTCGTGAATAGGCGAAAACTAAGAAAGGAGGTTCCGATAAAACTTCCAAATGGGGTTACGCGCTTTCTCAATGTTTTGTGTGAGTTATCCATTTCCCCTAGCGGTCAATATATTTTCAATGGTGTGCTGCAGGATATTACCCAGCAGAAGCGCTCCGAGGAAATGCGAAAAGCCCGGGATGACGCACGGCAGGATACCAAATTTAGAGAAAAAGTATTCGCCGAATTGAGTAGAGAAATTAGCAATCCGATTCGAGGTATTCTCGCTACGAGCTTATTATTTGAAGAGGACGCACTCTCGAAAGAGCAGAAGGCATTCGTTCATTCTATAAGAGAATCAGCGCAGTTTTTAAATAAAACAGTTACGCAATTTATTGAGCAGGGGCTATTCAACAAGCCAACCCCTCAAAAAGAACAATTTTTTCTACAGGAAGTGCTGGAGGTATTGCAGGATACGTTCGGCTCGATTATGGAGCAGAAGGGGGGACGTTTGGAAGTACAGTTGAGCGACCGAATTAATTGGGCGGTATTTTTACCTAAAAATCTTTTTAAACAAGTTTTATTTGTATTGGTGAAGCAGGCCTGTTCTCAGGCGGAAAAGGAGGTGTCTATCAAGGTTGACCTAGTCGAAGAAAGAGGAAAGACAGCTAAGATTCAATTGCTGATAAGTGATGATGGAGCTATTATTTCTTCCAAAAAGAGTCCCGGACATCTCATTTTTGATGACACTTCCAAGCCTGCGTTGGGCGTCGCTAAGGCGGTGTTAGAAAGTATTGGGGGGCACATTGGCTATTACACCAATGCTTCTAGGAAAGAGGGAAATGTTTTCTTCATGGAGTTAGTTGTAGAAAAAGGTAAAAAAACCGAAAAAACAACGGACGGAACGAAAAAGCCTGATGCAGCACAGCGTGAAGGCGAGTTAAATCTACTCGTTATTGAGCCTAATCCGATGAACCAACTCCTGCTTAAGAGTACCATCGAAGAGCAGTTGAGTGCCGCGTGCATATTTATGGCTGCCAATGCAAAGCAGGCGTTGAGCATTGCCAAAAAAGAAAAAATACAACTCGTCCTGCTGGATATGGAAGGGGAAAAGAAAGATGTTTTTGATATAACCTCCTTTTTTGCCGAACAGCAGGATAATGTCCCGGTCATAGCGCTGTCGGCTGTAGATTACTCCAACCACCAAAACGATTTAAAAAACTATGGGCTGGACGATTTTATTCTAAAGCCCTACGATCCCGATTTATTGATTGAAAAAATTACTTTTTATGCCAATGTGATGGGATAGAACTCGGACCACTATATTTTAATCCATTTCCGCAACGACCTCCTGTACCTCGGGAATCATTCGCTTTAGCATCCCTTCGATACCTTGCTTTAGCGTAATGGTGGAGGAAGGACACCCGCTACAGGCACCCTGCATGGATACCGTCACACATCCTTGGTGATAATCTTTGAACTCGATATTGCCTCCGTCAGCCTGAACGGCAGGTTTGACGTAAGTCTCAATCAAATCTTTGATTTTGGTGACAATTTCATTGTCTTTGTCAGAATAATTACCGGATTCATGGTGTGCTTCTTTTGCAGCAGCCATTGCCTCGGTGAAACCTTCTTTGACAATCGGAACCTCCGCTTCGATTTGCTTTTTTATGAATTCTTTCAGGGGAAGCATAATATCCTGCCAGGAGTAGTTTATCTCCTTGGTAATAATTACATAATTGGTGCTGATGAAAACACCCTTTACGTAGGCTTCGTGTTCGTCAAAAATAGACTTGGCTAATGGTGACCATTCTTCTGCCAGTTCCTTCGTCCTGAAATCTGCCGAGCCATTGTATAGCATTTTGTTGGTTACAAACTTCAAAGTCTCCGGATTTGGGGTCTGCTCGGTATATAACATGACCGGGCTTTTCTGTATATTATTACTCATTATTATTTTATTTAGAATGATTCTACAAAGGTAACGCTTTTTTTGGGAACTTGTTTAAGTGAAACTCAACCATTCCCTCACGAAACCCCACCTCTTTCTAAAAAACATTTTTTTTTAGTTAGGATATATAATAAAATAAAATACGTTCCGTTTATAAAACCATACACTCAATAGCATACTCACCACAATTGTTTCCTAGTTATTATTCTGGCATGCCGTTTCCCCGGTAATTGTCTTCCCTTCTGACCAATGATTGGCTTTGTGCCACCCCGGTTTTAAATTAACGTAAATAAGGCAGTTTTCGAGTTCTCGAAAAAGGTAGATAGGGTGAGATGTACTATTCATTTCCACTCATACTTATATCGTAGGACTCTCTGTTTTCTCCGGAAGATTATCTTGCTGCAACGGGATTTTCTTCAAGTGACGGAGTAACGATGGTACCTGAGTTATTCTGTTGCGATTATGCAATTATTAACTATTTCTAATTGGTAAGTTGTCAATTAAATCACTTTTGGTAAGTAAGTGATATGCTTGGCCTATTTGCCCAAAATCGATTAAGTATGAGAGTTATCACGACTGTCCTCCTAGGACTACTATGTACCATATATTCATTTTCACAATCAAATTATTCATCACTCAAGCCGGTAGAGATTGTTGCGGAAAGCAAAAGTGCCGGAAATGCTTTTGAAGCGGCATCATTGTTTCATCCCTCTGAGAAGAAAAAAAATCTGGCGAATAAAGACGTATTGAGCTACAGCACATTCGGTTTGGATGTCGAGGCACTACAAAAAGTATTGTTTAAATCACCGCAATCAATTACGCTGGATATTCCAAGACAGCAGAAGCGGACGCTCGAACTGGAATTGGTTCAGGTCAATCCCTTCGACGGAAATTTCCAAATCACACAAAGTGACAATAAGGAACCCTTTCAATTCAGTCCCGGCCTTCACTATAGGGGTATTGTAAAAGGCGAGCCCAATTCTTTGGTTGCAATCAGCATCTTTGAGGATGAGGTGTCCGGCCTAATCAGTACGCCATCAGAGGGGAATCTCGTATTGGGCAAGCTCAAAGATAAGAGCAATGAGCCGCAATACATCCTCTATAATGATAAAAATTTAGTGGGGAGTCGGGGCATTTATTGCGACACGCAGGACGACCCGGCAGGATATACTCGCGACCAAATCAACTTCACACTTGACGAAAGCAAGACAGCAGGTGACTGTGTTCGTATTTATTTTGAGGTGGATTACGATATTTATCAAAACAAGGGAGGAACGACCAATGCAGTCAATTACATCACGGCGATTTTCAATGAAGCTGCTACGCTTTACGCGAATGAGAATGTGAGTTTGGTCATTTCCGAGGTTTTTGTTTGGAACACACCCAGTCCTTATTCCGGTACGACAAGCGGTAGTTTACTGACACAATTCCAAAATTACAGGACGAGTTTTAACGGCGATTTGGCGCAACTGGTCTCTTATCAGGCTAGTGGCGGAATCGCTGTGCTTTCGGGCTTATGCCACCCTGTGACAGCGGCACGGATGAGTTTTGTCAGCGTTAATTCTACCTATAATAGTGTACCAACCTACTCTTTCTCCGTGATGGTTGTTGCTCACGAATTGGGCCATTTGCTGGGGTCTAATCATACGCACGCCTGTGTTTGGAATGGGAATAATACGGCTATTGACGGGTGTGCGGGATTCACAGAGGGCAATTGTGCGCTACCTCCTAATCCTCCTGCCGGAGGTACCATTATGTCCTATTGCCATATTACCAGTGTTGGGGTTAATTTCAGCCTTGGGTTTGGTACGCAGCCAGGTAATGTCATCCGAAGTATGATTAATAATGCGACCTGCCTACAGCCTTGTAGCAGCGGTGGTGGCGGTAATGGCGGCGGTAACGGTGGTGGCAATGGAGGAGGAGGCTCTTCTTCTACCTGCGATGCGAATGAGGTTTACCTCAACGTTACGCTTGATAATTATGCTCAGGAAAATACCTGGACGATTACAGATGCAGCCGGGAATACAATTTATTCCGGAGGTCCTTACCCAAAGGCAAGTGCCGGAGTCGTCGTTAGGGATACCTTCTGTATGACGGATGGCTGCTACGAATTTACGATGAAAGACAGCTATGGCGATGGGATGTGTTGCCAGTACGGTAACGGTGGTTATATACTGAAAAAAGCCAGTGGCGAAGTGCTCGCTCAAGGTGGCTCTTTTGAAGCGGAGGAGACGACAGCCTTCTGTGTTCCCGATAATAATACGGGCGGTAGCGATGATTGTCTGCCGATTGATTGGGGAGCTTACCCGCTACAATCGTATGGTGGAAGTCAGGACCACGGAGAATACCAGTTCCTGAACAATAATACCGTATTGTATATCAAAAATAACGCATGGAAGCAAATCCCGCTGATTTATACCGTGACACCGGGTACTGTCTTGGAGTTTGATTTCAAATCGACCATCGAGGGAGAAATACACGGTATTGGATTTGATGACAATGCGTCTATTTCTTACGGTCGTACCTTCAAAGTATATGGTACGCAAAACTGGGGCGTTCAGGACTATAACACTTATGACGGTAGCGGGAATTGGATGCATTTTGTCATCCCTGTCGGACAGTTTTACCAGGGTGATTTTGATCGCCTGTTTTTTGTCGCAGACCATGATAGTGGTGCACACAATGGTAATGCTTACTTCAAGAATATTGTCATTAGGGAAGGAAGCGGCTGCACGGGTAATATTGACGAGGAGCGGCAACAACCCTCTATCCCCGGCGAAGTCAAAGCTGATTTGGGATTACAATTATACCCCAATCCTGCGCGGGATGCTCTGAACATCAATTGGGAAGTAACCAAGCCGGGCGCTACTCAGGTCATCGTTTACAATATTACCGGGCAGGTCATGAAATCAATGGAAACGGATGCACAAACGGGGAGCAATGCCAAAACACTCGATATCAATACGCTTGGTGCCGGTACTTATATACTCCGTATGCAGGCAGATAATCAGGTTGTGACCAAAAAATTCATGGTTGTAAAAGAGTAGCTTGAAAGTAACTACTCATGTAGTTGCAAAGAAACAATTGAGTGTATAACAATTGTGAGTAGTATTTTGAGAGGGGCATCGGGAGATGCCCTTCTTTTTTTTATTTGTCTCCGTAGTGTCCAAAACAGGATGCAATTTCTAGAACGTCTTCATTTATTCTATAGATTAGGCGATGCTTACTGGTAATTCTTCTTGACCACCATCCCTGTAGCTCTCCTTTTAGTGGCTCCGGTTGTCCAATTCCATTGAATGGATTTTTGAAAATATCGAGGATTAATTCCCAAAGCTTGGCAGGAAACTTGGGGTTTTCTTTTTTGAGACGGGGGATGTCCTCCTTTGCTTTTTTACTTAGACGAATGACCTGCATTTATCAATTATTAATCATTTGTAAGAAGGCTTCTTTTGAAGTTTTATGAAATGATTTATTATCCAATTCCATTGTAGCAGAAAGAATCTTCATGTTATTTGTTAAATTTGAGGTGTCTTCAGCGCTGGGTTTCCAAAAACCGGTAAAAATGGAGTAGGCTCCAAATCTTGTAATAGTGTTATACAAAAACTCAATCAATTCCGACTTTATTCTTCTTTTGGGGAAGTGAATCTGATTGGTCAGTATCAAATCGGCTAGTATAACAGCTACATCCAGTTGCAGGGAGGAGTCAATCCAGTCTTTAATACACCTGATTTGCGGAGAAGGATGGAGAGAAAAAAGTTTGAAAGTCTCGTATTCAGGTCTGCTTTTTTGAAAGCCTTTGAGAATGTTTTCAAATGAATTTGGCATGATTTCAAATATGGGAGAAACAATTTTTTCATAAGCAGAAAGCACCACAGAAATGGTTTTGGCTAAGTCTGAAAAAGGGGCTAATTGTAAGTTTACTGAAATGTGATTATTAATTGCCTCAAAGTAGAGGTTTAGGTCTTTGTCGTTTTCTGCCAGCCATTCAATCAAATCGAATCGAAGGTCAAACATATTTTCCAATAAGCTATTGGCAACTTCTTCGATTGACCTGTCCTTACTTCTGATGATTATTAGGTCAACCAAATCAGCAACATCCTGCTCAATGGATTTTTGAGAGAAAATGTTCTTTTCGAGATTGGCTAATGCCACAAAACGACCTATTGGTTCATTTATTGCTAACATTCTATTCGTTTGAAATGCGTTATATTTCTTGTTTTTTAACAGCAATTCCCCATGTGGGTTTATTGTGCGACCCTGCTAGGGTCGAGAAGCGTTTTTCGATAAATTTGGCTAACAAAGTATGACCACTCTGTGGTCAAAGATACGCAAAATGACCACAGAGTGGTCAAACTTTGTTAGAAAACAGCGATTTATACCATTTCGACCCTAGCAGGGTCGCACAAAACAGCAAACAATTTTCCACATGGTGAATTGCTGGTTTTTTAATAACAACAAAAATAAAGGAATAATTCATTTAAA
>Ga0256832_1003202_pt1 | contig 11140 bp, 11 predicted proteins | sample 134614metaG_FD_190534 | JGI IMG/M metagenome (GOLD analysis project Ga0256832, IMG submission 190534) | Hydrothermal vent microbial communities from Lau Basin, Pacific Ocean - 134-614 | ecosystem: Environmental > Aquatic > Marine > Hydrothermal vents | place: Pacific Ocean: Lau Basin | collected...
CGGCTTTCTATTTTAACTATCTAAAAGTAACCCAGGTTGTAGCAATGTATTTCACTCCTCTGGTGACAACGCTCGCCTGATGTTCATGTGTCCAGAATGGTGGAAACAGCATAAGCTTGCCTTTTTCCGGGGTGACACTGGCTTTCTGAAAAATAAAGTCGGTTGTGCCGCCTTCTTCCACATCGTTTAGATACCAGAGTGCCACCAGCTGGCGAGATGCCAGGGCAAGGTTGTCTGAATCCACATGCCAGCGATAATATTCGCCTTCACGATAGCGTTGCAGATTGTAGCCCATATCCTTGAAGCGGCTCATATCTGAGAAATATGGGTGAATTTGTTTAAATTCCTTGAGTGCCGTTGCCAGTGATTTAAACAGATTATTATCCACATCCTTCCAGTGTTCCTTGCCACTGGCAATCAGATCGGTGGTTTTCTTCAGCGCGGTGTTGCTGTTCATATCCGCCCCGACGCGCCCTGCGTATTGCTCTTCCTGACTGGCTTCAAAACGGGCAACAATGTCATCACAGATAAAATCTGGCAGTGCTGCTTTTTTTTCATAAATAAAACTGTGGGGAACTACTTCTGTTATCGTCATGGTCTGTACTCATACTTGTTTATTGGCTTTAATATAATCTTCAATCGGCCCTGCTTCAGATGATTCGGCAAATATTTTAGCAACATTCTCCGCAACAGATTGCCAGTGGCATTGTGATTGTTCTGCAACTGTTTGTAACTGACTTAAATCACCTGATTCATGCCAGTTTTCGTAGGCTTGCATAAGTGCCGGAGCAAGATGCTTGCGCATTGCGGTCATATTCCCAAAATAAAAATGCAGTGATGCCGGATGCTTGTCTTTTAGCAACGCGGGTAGCGTCGTGATGGCGTCTGCCAGGTGATCACGAATGGCGCGCAGCATGATTTCTGCCTGGGTGCGCTGCAATGAGTTGAGCATCTGGTTCCAGCTATCTCCGAGGATATGCCCTGCCCTGACTTCACCAATTTCATGCTGGATAACGTATTCAATTTCTGCATCTGCCATTTTGTCGAGTGCCTGGGCTGCATCATTTTCAAAATCATAATAGCTCATGGCGCGGGTAAGCGGATTATCCAGCCCGTTGACACGCGCATCATCAAGAATCTCCCAGATCACCCTGCGCAATGACTCGCGTCGAATAAAAATACGGTGCTCCTGAGCCATGGCAGCCGGTGCCGCCATATCGCGCGCGTATTCCCTGCCTGAAATATAAATGGTGTAATCATCATGTTTGATTTGCTGTTCCAGCTCGGCAATAAAAAAGTGCGGACGACAACGAATCCCCAGACCCGCGTTATACACCAGTTTTTCCTTGTCAAGCAGTGTATTGAGCAGATCATTATCAAATGGATCAAAGCGTTTGGCATTGATTTGCAAGGGCTGGTAATCTTGCTCCTCGACATCATCCCAGAGAGCTTCACGTTGCGTCAGCCAGTCACCCACATCATCCGTCGTCAGCAGGGTTTTAAAATCTATGCCCTGCTCCCAGCGGTACATTTCACGCATCTTCAGCAAATAAACACACAGTGTATAATCTCCGGCATGGCGCGCATCTGCAATATGGCAATTATGCTGGACTGTTTCTATAAGCTGTTTTATTTCGTCGTTAAATTTGTTCATGGGGTGAATACTAGCAAGACTTATACAATAATTCGCTTTTCCTTAACACTTATTTATAATTCAATCAATTTTCAGTCAATGATCCTTAAAATCAAGGTATGCAGTATGCGAATCAGAATCAAAACCCGGTGGAGCAAAGAAGAGCGTGAAGTTTCAGTAGAAGATGCGGTAGGCGTACTGGCTTTTAACAGCTGGAAAATTGGTATGCAAACGCTACTTGAAATTGAAAACGAGAATTTTCAGGTTGATACACAGCAGCAGCGCATTGAAGTAATGGAAGAGATCATGGCTTTTATGATTCAGGCACTGGATCGCATTGTGCATGGCACACTAAGCGATGAAGACCGCGCCACACTGATTAGCATGTATGCAAAAAAACTGGCTGATCATGTGCAGGATAACGCCAGGGACTTTAGCGGACCAGGAGACTATCGCACGCCGTTTATTGACAAGCTAAACCAGCGCTTTGAAGCGTATGCACTGACCAAGTGGAATGAAGAAAAAGACGAACCCGGCTTTTCAATGGGGCGTGAGTTTGGCACCAATATTTCCAATGTACTGGGTCCCAAGGATCGCAAATGGGCTCTGGACTATATCCAGCAGGTTTTAATGCCGGAATTTTATGCACTGTTTAAGAAAACGATCAAGTCTGTTGGGCTTGTTGAAGACAAAATCAGGGATGTAGAAGCAGGAGAACTGGATTCACGTCATGTTTTATTGAGAGACAAACCCTGACGAGAACTTTTCAAAAAAATTGTTTAAAAGCAAGACGAAAGCGCGCGCTTTACGCGCTTTAAAAGTATCAACAAGCACTTTAACTAACGCAGCTATTGGGCAAACTACTTTTCAAAAACCGCGATGGATTCAACATGCGCCGTTTGCGGAAACATATCCATCACTCCGGCACCCAGTAATTGATAACCGTGTGTGTGCACAAGTTCACCCGCATCGCGCGCCAGTGTCGCAGGGTGACAGGAAACATAAACAATACGTTTTGCCTTGAGTTTTGAAAAATGCTCAATAATTTCTTTTGCGCCGGAGCGTGGCGGATCCAGCAGAATGCAGTCGTAGTGCTGCTTTAGCCAGGGTTCTGATTTTAATTCCAGCGCGCTTCCCATCAAGTTACAGGCATGGTAATCGGTATTTTGTATGCCATTTTCGATGGCAGTCTGGCGCGCCCGACGCACCATATTCAAATCACCTTCCACGCCAGTAACGTGTGCCGCATGTCGTGCAATCGGCAGGGTAAAATTACCCAGACCGCAAAACAAATCCAGAACCTGTTCTGTGCCACTGAGTTTTAGCAGCTCAACCGCGCGCGGTACCATTTGACGATTGATGCTGCTATTCACCTGAAAGAAATCTTGTGGAGCGAATTTCACCCTTGTAGCAAAGGTTTCATGCTGATAATACAACTCGGGCTGTTCCGGATAGATGCAGTGAACCGTGTCAGGACCTTTGGGCTGCAAATAAAGCTGGTAGTCATTTTCTCTGGCGAACTCAAGCCATTTTTGCTGGTCGCTGTCTGACAATGGTTTTAAATGACGAATAATCAGGGCAGTGGCGTTATCGCCCACTGCCACTTCAATCTGCGGGGTTGAATCACGGGAATCCATGGCGTACATCATTGTCTGCAAGTCTTGCAGCTTTTTGCCGACCGATTCATGCAGGACTTCGCAGCTTTGAATATCTGCCAGAAAGCTGCCATGACGCTCTCTAAAACCGACCAGTACCTTGTCTTTTTTAAACACAAACTTCACACCCAAACGGGCTTTACGCCGATAACCCCAGCTATCGCCCGTGATTGGCGCAAAGACTTCCTGAGGTTCAACCTTGCCGAGGTGCTTTAATGAATCCAGCATCGATTTTTGTTTGTATTGAATCTGTGCCTGCGGGCTTAAATGCTGCAAGGAACAGCCGCCACAGATGGCGTAATGCGGACAGCGGGGTTCAACACGATCAGGCGATGCCTGCAATACTTCTGCAATTTTACCTTCATCGTGACTGCGACGCTTGCCGGTGTAGATAAAGGTGACTTTTTCACCCGGCAATGCCCCACTGATAAACACTGCTTTGCCGTCAATATGCGCAACGCCCCGACCTTCGTGGCTGAGCGATTCGATCTCTGCCTGCACAGGATCTTGTGGGAGTTTCTGTTTTCTGCTACGTCTGCGAGCCATAATTTACTTGTCTACCCATCCCCCTGTTTTTTATATATTTTTGCGTAGCCTGGATTAGCGTAGCGTAATCCAACATAGTGCCACGATTTTGTCGGATTACGCTGAGGCTAATCCGACCTACGGAAACTGGGGCTTAAGCCGTTACCCGTATCGTTTTAAAAAAAGATGTAAAAACAGGGGGGATGGGTATGTATATTAAAAAGTCGGGCATGATCCCACATATTTCTTGTCAGTTAAACCCCAGCGATAAATAAATGGTGCATGTGGGTCATAGGAGACTTTTCCTGCATCCATTGCTTCCCATAGCTGGCGCAAGTTGATGTGTTTTGTGTTGCTTCCGGGATAGATAGGCAAACCACAAAAATCATCCAGTTCTTTTAACAGACCGTCAGGCAGCACGGGATGAAAAATGCTACGCGCCAAAATCTGCGCGTTGACTTCATCTTCGGTCAGTTTTCCACCTGAATAAGCAATCTGGTAGACCTCCTGGAAGAAACGGTAGAGGCGCTTGTCGCGGGATGGCGTGGAATAATAATCATATTCCTGCGCGTTCATGCAGCGGCGTTTTCCCTGTTTTCTCAAGCGTGCCAGATAAGCCAGTCCGTCATTTACATAATTGACCCGTTCCTTGGCAAATGAACACAGGCTGTGCATAAGACGCATGGTTTTTTCTTCCAGCGGTTCTTTGCGACGGCGCAGTTTTTTGGCGATGATGTCAGTAAAGGGGATGTAGTTAAAATCCACTTTTTTGGCGATCTGGTATTGCTCACTGCTAAATCCGGGCTGTTGCTGCATCGGCTTGTCGATATTGCGCGGCCACATAAAACGCCGATAGCCATCTGTCATACCAACCAGATCATGCGGTATGAAGAACGGGAATGAATACAGCTGGATCATATTCTTCGGTGCTGCCGGTGTGGTCGAGCTCATAATTGCCAAAACACCCGTTTCGGTAATCCCATTGATGGCGTATGAGTGCGAGCCTGGCTGGACATACAGGTCACCTGCCTTGATGTCGGCAAGTGCAATCGGAAAAGTATCCCTGAAAAAAGAGCGGGTTCCCACGCGGTCAATTAAAAATTTGGCAAACTCACGAAAACGCTGTCCCTGCGGGAGCTTGTCCCAGTTTTTCATGGTATTGCTAATGTATCTGTGTTTTTTATCCAGATAATGAATCTTGAATGGCAACTTGTTTTCATAGGAAAAAACCGCGCGCATCAGGTAGATGGCATCAGCGCAATCATGCGGAATGCGGTAGTATTGCGGTCGTTTTTTCCTGTTCATAAAGAAATCGGGTTTCCATTCCTTGCTGACCCAAAGGCGATATTTGTTTTCCCAGTTATTATTCCAGTAATTATTTCCTGTTTTCCAGACATCGGCACTGCTCGCTTTTGAGAAAAGCAGAAAACACACAATCAGTGTGTATTTCAAAAAATTTTGCATACTTGTTTTATTCCTTATTTAATGGTCATGTATCAGTAAGAGTATAAATTCTACCGCATCATCTACCGTATTATCTACCGCATCAATAGCTTACTATCTTTCAATAGCAGCTCAAACTCTGATTTACTTTTAACCAAAAAGTTCGGCAAGTTCTTTTGTAAATAGTCATAAAGATCACCTTTTAATTTAACCCTGGCTTCGCCTTGCAAAATGGACAGGAGTGTGACTAACCCATCCCCCCCCTTTTTTATATATTTTGCTGATGTGTCGCTATTGATGCTTTGCAGCTCACCTCTTAATTCCGATTTGTCAGCATGATTTGTTGCTTCCACCCTGAACTGGATCAGGCTGTCCTTATTGAACAGGTCATTCAGTAATATGGAAGGCATACGCTCCGAATCTTCATCTATCCGGTTATACAGTTGCCAAATCTGATCCTGACCTTCGGGATATTCGCCTTTTTCCTGCAAACTCCACTGTACCTGCTGCCTGAGGTTATCAAGTTCTGCCTGCAACTGATTAAAACGCAGAAAACCCTCGCTGGACAAGTTTTTTAACAGCAGTGATAAATTCGCTTTTTCTACGGGTATATCGCTCTTCCCGAGTTGCTTCAAAGTCACTTTTGAAAACGCATTCAGCTGCTGAGCGGAGAGGCTGATTTTGCTGTTTGACTCAAGTGCCAGTGAAATTGGCTTGATGCCGTTCAGTTTAAGTTGCAAATGGGGTATTGAGGCTTTGATTGTTTTTGTAGCAGACAGCAATGCAGAAGATGATGTCGATGTCGATGCAGACAAGGATTCTTCAGCAGCATCCGCAACCGCCTGATGTTTTTCCGTCAAACGGTAGTCAATATCCAGCGCTTCGGCAGAAATCTGACTGGGTGGAAAATCATAATGAAAGTCCTTTATTTTCAGCTTGCCAATATGCTCGTTTTTGGCTAAATCGTAGATGCCTGTCATATCAATCCAGGCAAAAGAGGCAGGTAATTTTGCAGAGTAATGCAGATTACCCTCAAAGTCACTGCGCACAATAATATAAGGAGGTGTATCAGCAAAAATTGCCCTGAAACTGTCTTTCTCAGCGCCGGAGAGACTGGCTTCATCGACACGCATAAACCAGCGAAAACGACCTGTGCTGATACCGTTTTTGGTGACAAAAAGCGGACCATTTAAAAGCCTTGCATTAAGTTTGATCTCTCCCAGTTTTTCAGCAATCAGGGGAATATCCGAACTGACCTTTATGCTTGCTTTTGCACCAAATACTGTTTTCTTGTAAGAGATTAATTCCAGAAGATAAAGCGATCTTTTTCCGGTTTTGGAATTATGCTCAATATAAGTTTTCAGGGTCTGTTGCGCAGATGCACCAAAATACCAACCGGAAAGAGCCAGAAGAATCGTGAACAGGATGACAAGCAGGAAGCTCGCGGATAGTATTTTTTTCATCATTTGCTAACTCGATACTCCATTTTATATTGTATCATTGCCTGCATTGAGCGCTTGCATAAATACTCCCAGTTTTTGGCTAACTTTTTCCGAGCGCCGGGGGTTCCGGATGGCAGCAAAGACAACTTCCCGCATTCCGGGAATCACGAGCAGATCAAGCAAAATGGCATTAAAGCCTGGCTGTTCCTGCTGTGCCAGATTTTCAATAAAAACATCCAGAAGGGCGGGATTTTTCAGGCTTTCCCATGAACGCCCCGAAATCACCGCCAAAAATTCAATTTCGGAAGCCACCGGCAACTGCATCAATTCAAGAAAGAGGCGCTCTTTTAATTCAGCCCTGCTGCCAGAGATGCCTCTCAGCAAGGCTGAAACAAGCCGCATATTGTATTTTTCAGCTTGAATTTCCTGGCGTAAACGCTCTTCAAGTGCAAAAAACAGCTCGTCACTAATACTCACATTTTCAAGAAACTGGGAAAAGTATTCGAGTGGTTCTGCTTGCATCTGTGGCAAGGCTTTTATGAGTAACTCTTCATTATGATCCTGATCCAGCCGCGCAACCACATCTGCAATCCCCTGTAATCCCAGAAACTGCCATTGTTCAAAGCCATTTTCACCCGTCAGATAAGAGTGTGCATGTGAATAATAACGGGATGCAGGCTGCCCAAGTTCGCAGCTTGCAAACGCATGCAATGCAGCCAGGCGATATGCTGATGGTTTAAAGGCAAAGGCTGATTCAGCGAGTTCATCCAGCACTTTTTTGCCTTTTTGTTTCGCCTCGATATTTTTTCCTGTCTGTTGCAGCAAATCAAGCAGAAAAGCATCGCGGGATTGCAGCTTTAAATAACCCAGTTCATCAAGCGGAAACTGCAAAAACCAGATAACGGAGTCCTGCTGTTTGCCTTCTTCCCATATCAGCAAGGCAAGCCAGGCTTTTTGCTGAAAGGGATAAGGGTAGACAAGTTTTTGCGCCTCAATCTCGGCAAAATCGTGATTATCAATGCGCGTTAGCTTGCGACCCATATCAAAAACACGGTATTCAAAGTCTCCGCTTTGAATAAAATGGCTAATGCTGTCAAATTTCTGCATGTTGTCGTTTGTCGGGCAGTAAAAATCGGGCATAATCGCACAACTAGCAACTGATCGCCAATACACTATGTCTTATTACAAAAATCATGTTTTTTTCTGTACCAACCAGCGCGAAGACGGCAGCCAGTGTTGCGCCCAACACAACGCGCTGGAAATGCGTAATTATATGAAGAAACGCAGCAAGGAACTGGGTCTGGTGCGTTCAGGTGAGGTGCGCGTAAATACCGCAGGTTGCCTGAATCGCTGTGACTATGGACCGGTTGTGGTAATTTACCCTGATGAAACCTGGTATACCTTTGTCGGCAAGGACGATATTGATGAAATCATTGAACAGCATCTGCTCAAGGGTAAAAAAGTTGAACGTCTGCTGATTGACAAGCAAATTTAGATGAAGCAAAAACTGAAACTGTATGCCGAGCTGATTCGACTGAATCGTCCCATAGGGATTTATCTGTTGCTGTGGCCGACACTTTGGGCACTCTGGTTTGCGGCAAGGGGTATCCCTGATCTTAAAATTCTGCTTATTTTTGTATTGGGTGTGGTTTTTATGCGTTCAGCAGGCTGCGCCATCAATGATTATGCTGACAGGCATATTGACCGGCATGTCGCGCGCACCAGAGAGCGCCCCCTGACATCGGGCAAAATCAGCAGCAAGGAAGCACTGGGAGTATTTGCCGTTTTGATCCTTGCTGCTTTTTTACTGGTAATCCAGCTCAATACCAGCACCATTTTATTGTCGTTTGTGGCGGTGATTCTGGCTGCCAGCTACCCTTTTATGAAACGCTACCACTATTTCCCGCAAGTCCACCTCGGTGCTGCCTTTGCCTGGGCGATTCCAATGGCTTATACCGCGATCACACACAAAGCACCGCCGCTGGAAGCGTGGCTATTGTTTCTTGCCGCACTTTGCTGGACAACCGCCTATGACACACAATACGGCATGGTAGACCGTGAAGACGACCTCAAGATCGGGGTAAAATCAACCGCAATCCTGTTCGGCAAATACGATAATGCAATCAATGGCGCACTGCAGTTAATCACACTCATACTGCTGACCCTGACAGGCTTGCTGACTGGGCGCGGAGCCGTCTATTACAGTGCCATACTGGGCGCTTCCGGCTTTATTGTTTACCAGCAGTTTCTCACAGAAAAAAGAGAACCCGGCAAATGCCTGCAAGCCTTTCTGAATAATAACTGGTTTGGCATGGTGATCTTTATAGGGATAGCGCTTGATTTCTACCTGAATCCATAAAAGCCAGGCGCAGCAATCTTGTCAGCTCATATAATTCTTTGTGAACAATTCACATTTGAAGTAGTATTCCCCTCTTTTATGCAAGAACCTGTCTGGAAATAGTAAGCCTATTGCGGACAGCTTCTAACACGACTTAACAACAGGGGACTCGCATGACAACAGAAAGACAAAGCTCTTATACCTATGAAGAATTAATCAAGTGTGGCAACGGGGAAATTTTTGGTGAAGGCAATGCGCGTTTACCCATTCCACCCATGCTAATGATGGATCGTATCGTTGAAATCAATGCAGATGGCGGAGAATTTGGCAAGGGTCAGATGATTGCCGAGCTTGATATAAAACCCGAGCTATGGTTTTTTCAGTGTCATTTCCCAACCGACCCCGTTATGCCAGGCTGTCTGGGGCTGGATGCGATGTGGCAATTAATTGGATTCTATCTCGGCTGGCTGGGCAATCCGGGGCGTGGTCGAGCCTTGGGCGCGGGTGAAGTCAAATTTTTTGGACAGGTTCTGCCCACTGCGAAAAAAGTGACCTATAAAATTGACATGACACGAGTAATCCAGCGCAAACTGGTGATGGGCGTAGGCAATGCAACAATGGAAGTTGACGGCAAGGAAATCTACTCGGCAAAAAATCTAAAAGTGGGGCTGTTTACATCCACAGAGAATTTTTAGTAATACCGAAAAACAAGAGCCTCTGCTAATAGTTACCAGACAGGTTCTAAAAATACCACTACACTCCAGGCATGAACACGACAACACAAACACTTGCCAGCCACAAGGCACTTGCCATGCAAGCCGCCGTGGAACAAAATCTATTGCATGAAATTCAGCCACACATTGTGCTGGTGAATATACAGGGCATACTGGATACCGCCTCAGCGCTAAGCTCAGCCTTTCCAGAAAACACCCGACATTGTTTTGCGGTCAAGGCAAATCCCTATAAAAAAATACTAAAAGTATTAAAACAGGGGGGGATGGGTGCTGAAGTAGCCAGCGCCACCGAGCTTGAGCTGGCACTTAAAGCCAAATTCAGGGCAGCACAAATCGTCTTTGACGCGCCTGTCAAAACAGTTCAGGAAATCAATCGCGCCCTGAGTCTTGGCATTGACCTGAATATTGACAACTTCCAGGAGCTTGAACGTGTAGCAGAATGGTTTGAAGTAAACAGCTCGCCCTCGAATATCGGCTTTCGGATTAATCCGCAGATCGGAGCTGGCGCAATTGACAGCACCAGTACCGCAACATTGACCTCAAAGTTTGGTATTGCGCTAAATGACGAAGGAAATCGCCAGAAAATCATAGACGCCTGTAGGCAATATCACTGGATTAACACCATACACCTGCATGTAGGATCAGTTGCCTGCCCCGTTCAACTACTGCTTGACGGGGTTACAGCAGGCTACAATCTGGCACAGGAAATCAACGCCTCTCTGGGGCAAAATCAAATTACCCAGCTCGATATTGGCGGCGGTTTACCCGTTGATTTTAGCCATGATGAACTGCCAGACTTTAAAGCATATGCCGCCGCACTAAAACAGGCGCTACCCGACATTTTTAACTCAGGTTATCGACTCACGACCGAGTTTGGACGCGCACTAATCGCCAAAAATGCCATCTCGATTGGGCGCGTCGAGTATACAAAATCAGCAGGAAATCAGGCAATCGCACTCACTCACCTTGGCGTGCAAACACTCACACGCACGGTCTATGAGCCTGAATACTGGAAGCGCCGGGTATCCGCATTCAACCCTCAGGGCATACTCAAAAGAGGACACGAAACCAGACAGGATATTGCCGGACCTGCCTGCTTTTCTGGTGATATTATCGCCCACAAGCGCCTCCTGCCATTACTGCAGCCAGGAGATTATGTCATGGTTCACGACACAGGCTCATACCATTTTTCCAGTCACTACCAATACAACGCACTACCCCGGCTTCCGGTTTATGGTTATCGCATAGATGAAAACCGGCAGGTCAAGTTTAAATGCTTTAGCAGAGGGCAAAATACAGTCGATGTTATTGAGGATTACTCTTGAACAGAGACACCCATCCCCCCTGTTTTTACATATTTTTATAATTGC
>Ga0256832_1003203_pt1 | contig 11138 bp, 8 predicted proteins | sample 134614metaG_FD_190534 | JGI IMG/M metagenome (GOLD analysis project Ga0256832, IMG submission 190534) | Hydrothermal vent microbial communities from Lau Basin, Pacific Ocean - 134-614 | ecosystem: Environmental > Aquatic > Marine > Hydrothermal vents | place: Pacific Ocean: Lau Basin | collected...
CGATGCACCTGTTGATCCGAATGCACCATTTCAAGCTATGATACCGGGAGATGAAAAATGGTTTGTTGCAGGAGATATCAGAGCAAATGAAAATGTACTTCTTACTTCAATGCATACTACATTTGTAAGGGAACACAATAGGCAATGTGATTTAATTAAAGCTAAACACCCCGATTGGACGGATGAACAAATATACCAAAGAGCGCGAAAAATAGTTGGAGCTTTGGAGCAATCAATTTGTATGAATGAGTGGCTTCCTTTTATGACAGGTTCAAAGTTGCCCGAATATACCGGATTCGACCCTGATGTAAATCCGCAAATATCCAATGTGTTTTCAGCTTCAGCTTTCAGATATGGACATAGTACCATCAATAGCAAAATAGTCAGAATGGATGAACACGGACGTCCAATGGCAGGGGGAGATATGAGATTGGCTCAAGCGTTTTTCCAGCCTCATTCTATCAGAGAAAGTGAAGGTGTAGAATGTTTTTTGAAAGGAATGTGCTATCAAACACAGCAAGAGGTTGATTGCAAAATGATTGATGATTTGAGAAATATGTTATTTGGCCCTCCGGGGGCAGGTGGTATGGACTTGGCTGCAATCAATATACAAAGAGGAAGAGAGAGAGGATTGCCTGATTATAATACAATAAGAAAGAATTTTGGTCTTGCTCCTTATACTGATTTTACTCAAATTACAGATGATCCTGTTTTAGTTCAAAGACTATACGAACAATATGATGGTGATATCAATAATATTGATTCATGGGTTGGAATGCTCGCTGAAAAACACTTACCTAACTCAATGTTTGGTGAGTTACTTCAAACCATAGTAGTGGATCAGTTTATGAGAATCAGAGATGGCGATCCATTCTATTATATGAACGATCCTGAACTTACTTTCAAGGAAAAACAAGAAATTACTAATACTACTTTAGGAGATATTATTGCCAGAACTTCAGGTATGAGCACAATTCCAAAAGAAGTATTCTTTGCCGAATCATCACCTAAGGAAATAAGGTCAATTACCGAAACAAATAACAACCTTGAAAATCCTGATTGGGGTTCTACGGGTGCTCACCTTATTACGGCTGTATCCAATGGATTTGGAGATGGAATATCTACTCCGGGAGGTCAAGACAGACCTAATCCTCGAGAAATAAGTAATAAGATATGCGATCAAGAGGGTGATATTTATGATAATCTCGAGCTTAGTGATTTTAGCTTTGTATGGGGACAATTCGTTGATCACGATATCACATTGGTTCCGGATGGGAATGAACCTTTTATTATAAAAGTTCCTAAAGGAGATAAATGGTTTGACCCGAATGGAAATGGTACGGCTATTATACCAATGATAAGATCAAAATATGATGAATTGTCAGGTACTAGTCCGGAAAATCCTCGAAGATACTCGAATGAGATAACCGCTTATCTGGATGCCTCCAATGTTTATGGATCTACAAAAGATAGAGCCGATTGGCTACGAACTTTTGAAGGAGGGAAACTAAAAACTTCTGAAGGTAACCTATTACCATACAATACAGTTACGGGTTATTACAACTCAACAGTAGATCCAAATGCCCCTGCAATGGATCACCCGGTTACTCCTCCGGATGGAAAATGGTTTGTAGCGGGAGATGTGAGGGCTAATGAGAACCCATTGCTAACGACTCTTCATACTTTGTTTATGAGAGAGCACAACAGACTTTGTGATAAACTTGCAGAAACTCATCCAAGATGGGAAGATGAGAGATTATACCAAGAAGCAAGACGAATAGTGATAGCTGAAGAAGAAAATATTACTTACAATGAATGGTTACCTACCATCGGTGTACATCTCGATGAATACACAGGGTATAATCCTGATGTAAAAGCGCAAATCATGAATTTGTTTTCAACTGCATCTTTCAGATATGGTCATAGTGTTTTGAACGGAAGAATTTTGAGATTTAATGACAATTGTAGTGTTTATGAAAATGGACATACATACCTTAGAGACGGATTCTTTAATCCTTCAATGATAAAAATAGAAACTAAAGGTAAAATCGAGCCATATTTATTAGGAATGATGCACCAAAGAGCACAAGGCTTAGATGTAAAGATGGTTGATGATGTAAGAAATTATCTATTTGGTGCCCCCGGTGCAGGTGGAATGGATTTGGCAGCAATAAATATGCAAAGAGGTAGAGAGAGAGGACTTCCCGATTATAACACTATTAGAAGAGATTTCGGACTTCAACCAATAGTTAGTTTTGCTAATTTTACTAAGGACTTTGAGTTGAATCAAAAACTATATGAAGTATATGGTGATGTCGATAAAATCGATCCTTGGATTGGATTTTTAGCTGAAGACCATTTGCCCGGATCATTATTTGGAGATTTAGGGCTAAAAGTTATGAAAAAACAGTTTTCAGCACTTAGGGATGGTGACAGATTTTTCTTTGAAATAGACGAGGGACTTACCGAAGACCAAAAAAGAGAAATCAGATTTACTACCCTTGATGATATTATTATCAGAAATACTGATTTGGAAAATATACCAAATAATGTATTTAACTATCAAGGTCTATGTACTGATGTTGTAGATTTTGCAGACAATACATTAAATATTCAGGTGTATCCTAATCCTGCTCTTGAAGAAATAAATCTAAATATAGTTTCGGAAGAAAACATGAAAGGCAACATCTCAATAAGCACATTATTAGGACAAAAAGTGTTTGCTAAATCTGAAGTATTAAACGAGGGAGATAATAATTTGAGATACAATATCTCCAATCTTTCAAGTGGAGTTTACTTTATTAATTTTGCAAATAAAGAAGGAAGCTTCAGTAAGAAATTCGTTAAAGAATAAGAGAAGATATTATATAAAAATTAAAGAGGGAGGTATTTTACTTCCCTCTTTTTTTATTTTATAATTCCATTTACCCTCTACTTCAATAACAAAATCCTACCCGTCAAAACAGGATTATTATCTTTTATCCATTTATAAATGTAAATACCGTTTTTTAGCTTTGATATGTCAATTGAACCATTTTTCAAACCGTTATTCTTTACTGAAAATACCATTTGACCTATTGTATTATACAATCTGATTGTATTAATATCTTCGTCTCCTGAAATAAAATGAATTATCCCGGTTGTAGGATTTGGATATACTTTAATTTCATTTTTTTCTTCATTTTGTGCTGCACTAAGCACATCCAATGTCACTTCATTGCTGGATAAACCATTGCAATGACCATCAATATCACAATGATATTTTCCTTTATCTGAACCTTGGATGTTTCTTATCAATAATTTCACGCTGTTTACTCCAAGATACTTAGCACTATTGCTTAATACTTCGTCATTTTTATACCACTGAATAAATTCGATATCACCCTGTACTTTAACCTCAAAGCTAGTATCAATACCAAGATTGGAAATTGATATATCCGTAGGCTGATTAGTGATGGAAATTTCTCCATATCTATACACTTGAAGTCTTGCTGTATCCTTACACAATCCATTTTCTATAGTATATTGAAAAATATTTTCACCAAATGTAATACCGGTCGCCATCGCTGTGAAGTTTGTGCTTGTATCTATTTGTGAACTACCACTAATTACGGTCCAATTACAAGTTCCGGGGTATGGATTACTTCCTTTTAAAATAATGGTATCACTACAGGTTTCATCAACCTTCTGTGTTTTTGCCGGAACAAATTTATCTATTGTTAATAGTGCACTATCGGACTTAACAAAGGAATTATCCAAATAAACCAATGCTCTGAAGTAATAACCGTCGAGACTATCGTTGCTAAAAGTTATTTGCAATGACTTGGAATCTGTTTTTGCATAAATACCATTATCATATATAACGGTAAATACCGTATCATCGGGGCTCATTTTTTGCCACCGCAGACTATCTGCGTTATTATAATCAACACTAAATTCTGCTATCCCTTTATCGCAAAAAGAAATATTTTCAGGTTGTGAAGTGATTTCAACCGTATTTACATTAGGATTCCAACCGACCAATCTTGCCCATAGCCACCAAGATGCATAGGCTTTTCTATTCCCATTCAAAGGTTTTGTATGTGCAGCAGAGCAAATATACCAATCCACTCCGTGTTCGTGCGAATCCTGCCACTCTTCCGCCCAATTACCAAGACGGTCGCCATTTGCATCAAAATAATCACAATTATCATTAGAGAACTCAAAATATTTACCATCGGGGTCATATGACTCAATATCAGCAAAATCAAATAATACCTTATTATTCGCAATACAATATTCTCTTATAAGTTGATTATTGTGCTTTAGTTTTTCGTCATGATTATGATCCAAATGCCCCGTCATATAAACAAAAACTATATCCGGAAAATCAGCTTCAAGATTATTCATTGCATTGAGATATTTTTGAATACCCTCATCTGTATTATCTGAGCATCCTCCACACCAAGACCACATCACAACATTTATGTCTTTTGCCCTTTCCTTATTCAATAAATAGTCTCTTGTCCTATCAGCCCATCCGGTATCGCCATTGTGTCCCAAATCACCGGGAACAAATTTATCATCAATATCCAAACATGGATTGTCACCATATACCTCATAATAATCCTCCCAGCAGTAAAAATCTCCCTTATATCCTTTTAGACTTGTCGATTGCAGAGCCAAAGCTTTCATTCCTGTTGTAAGTTGACTACCATGTGAAGTATGGCCATATGCAATATGCAATGAATCTGCTGCCAATTTTATAGCCCATTCCGGTATAGGTTCTAAAAAAGCATTTTCGTGATTAATAATAATCGCTTGAGAAAATGTTGCAGACAAAACCAGAATAGAAAAAACCGTGGAATAAAGTATCTTTTTCATCTGAATAGTAATTTAGTGATTTTATATAAATTTATGATGCGACAAAAAATACAAATGCTGCAAAATACAAATAATGATTTTTATAAAAAACCATACACCTTTTAGTATAGGTGTATTTCATTTTTCGCTTTATCCATTCTTTGCCTCTGACTCCTAAAGGAGAAGCAACCCGCAACGCGAAAAAATGAAATGCACCCTTTATTATTCATCCCAGCCTTCAATAGTTTTTTGTTTGTATTTTCTCTTGGTTTCTATTCTCTTTTTCTGTCTATCGATTATTACCCGTGCAATTGACAGATAGACAGATTCTGATTCTTCCGGATTTTGAAGTATTTGATGAATTTTTCTTTCATCGATGTCCATTCGATATAGGTGATTGAAAAACAACTCCATATTTGTTTCCATTAGTTCTGCAACTCTTTCAGCAACAATATTTAGAAAATGAGAGTCTAATTCAGTTTTTTGGACTTGATCTGAAAACTGTTTATTAATAATCGATTTTATTTCTTCAAACTGTTCTATCATCATTTAAATGTAATGTCTTAATGGGGAATTAAAGCTTATCGGCTATTTCTAATAATTCTTCTATATATTTTCTACTATTTGACAATCGGGGAACCTTATTTTGGCCTCCGAGTTTTCCTTTTGATTTCATCCAATTATAAAAAGTTCCTTTTGGCAATGGAGTAATCTTTAATTCTTGCAAAGCCATACTGTTATATCTTTTGGCTTCATAATCCGAATTGATATTTTGCAAAGCCAAATCCAAATCTCTTTGGAATAAACTCAAATCATCGGGTTTTCGCACAAATTCTATCAACCATTGATGTCCTCCCTTGCTATTATCATCCATAAAAATCGGCCCGACTGTATATTCCTGAATAGCTACATTGTGTTTGTCTTGAATTTGACTCAAAGCCTTGTCTGTATTCGAAACCATTACTTCCTCTCCAAATACATTTATAAAGTGTTTTGTTCTTCCGGTGATTTTTATTTTATGAGGCGAAATTGATGAAAACATTACCGTATCACCCACGATATATCTCCACAATCCTGAATTAGTACTTATTATCAACACATAGTTTTTGTTGAGTTCTACATCTTTGAGAGAAACTACTTCCGGATTATCGCTTCCGTATTGCTCAAAAGGCATAAATTCATAAAAAATCTGGCTATCCAACAATAATAGCATATCGTCATTATCCGAGTCAAAATCATTCTGAACTGCAAAATACCCCTCCGAAGAGTTATAAACATTGACATAAAGAAAATCGCTTTTGGGTATCAACTCTTGAAACTGTTTTTTATAAGGAGCAAAATTAACTCCACCATGCATAAAAGCCTCAAGATTTGGCCAAACTTCAACTAAATTAGATTTTCCGGTTTGTCTTAATACCTCTTTGAAAAACACCAATAACCAAGATGGTACACCACCAAATATAGCAACGTTATCTTTGCTTGCTATTTCAGCCATTAAAGGAATTTTTTTATTCCAATCTGCCATAATTGCTACTTCCTTATCAGGTGTATGAAATGGTCGTCCGATTAACGGCATTTTATCCATCATTAAGGCTGAAATATCACCGATTTTCACATCCGGATTTTCTGCATATTGGGTAATACTGCCTCCCATTACGAGATTTTTTGAAGCAAAAAGTTTTGAATCCGGATTGTGCTTATACAGAATTGATACGGCATCCCAGGCACCTTTTATATGGCATTCTTTTAGGTTTTCGGCAGATACCGGAATAAATTTACTCTTATCTTCTGTTGTGCCCGACGATTTTGAAAACATATTTATTTCACTTGGCCAAAGTACATTTTCCTCTCCAAGCATCATCCTGTGGATAAAGGGTTTTAGGTCATCATATCTGGAAACAGGAACATTTTTTTTAAAATCTTCGTACGTGTTTATCTTATCATATCTATATTTCAAGCCCCATTTGGTATATTGCGCATTTGAAACAAGGTATTTAAAAATATACTCTTGAGTCTCGTATGGATATTGTATAAAACGACTTATTTTTTTATACCTTAGCTTTAAATACTTTGCAATTATTTTATTAAATATCTCGCGCACTTATGTTTTCCCGTTTTGTGACTAAATCTATACTCACCCTTAAAAACATCAAAATAGTTTTGGGGTTTTTTACAATGTCAAAAATACATTTTTATTTACAATAAACAAGATTCTTTTGGTATTTTTAAACCTCAAGTATAATATTTATGTTATCCTAATACTGTTGAAAAAAAAAGCAAAACAGGTGATAAATAGATAATTCGTTAGCTATTACACACTAAGATATAATTAATATAATACATAAATGAACAATAGAAAAAATATAGAATTGATGGCTCCTGCCGGAAATTTTGAAGCTTTAAGGGCTGCTATTGATAATGGGGCAGATTCCATTTATTTTGGTATTGAGCAAATGAATATGAGGGCTAATTCTTCCAGAAATTTCAAATTAGAAGAGCTTAAGAAAATTGCGGATATTTGTCATAAAGATGATGTAAAAGCATATATGACTCTGAATACAATCGTATATGACCATGATTTGAAGTTGGTAAAAAGTTTGGTTGATGAAGCCAAAGTAGCGGGTATAGACGCAATTATTGCTATGGATCAAGGTGTGATTAATTATGCAAAAAAGGTAGGCGTATCTGTTCATATCTCGACACAACTGAGTATTACCAATGTTGAAACGCTTGAATTTTATGCCCAATTTGCAGATGTGATGGTTCTTGCAAGAGAGCTTAGTATGCGGCAAATAAAGCATATTTGTAGTGAAATAGTCCGGAAAGATATTCGTGGTCCATTAGGCAATTTGATTAAAATAGAGGTTTTTGCACACGGAGCATTATGCATGGCAGTATCAGGAAAATGTCATATGAGTTTGCATACGATGAACTCTTCTGCCAACCGCGGTGCTTGCTTGCAAAATTGTAGGAGAAAATACAAAGTAATCGACTTAGAAGACGGACACGAATTGGTCATAGATAATGAGTATATAATGTCGCCTAAAGATTTGGCAACAATTGATTTTCTGAATAAATTGGCTGATACGGGAATAGATATTATCAAACTGGAGGGAAGAGCCCGCTCTCCTGAGTATGTTGCCAGAGTCACAAAAGTATATAGAGAAGCTTTGGATTCCATATACAATGATACTTTTACTCAAGAAAAAGTAGGGGAATGGTTTGGAAGACTGGAAACCGTTTACAATCGTGGTTTTTGGGGTGGTTATTACCTTGGAAAAGAACTTTTGGGCGAATGGACCAATAAATCCGGCTCCAGCGCCACTGAAACTAAAGTGTATCTTGGAAAAGGAATTCACTATTATCCAAAAGCAAAAATCGCACACTTCAAAATCGATAGTCAATCATTAAAAGAAGGAGACAAAATACTGATTACAGGTCCAAATACCGGAGTGGTAGAAGCAATAGTCGGAAAAATAATGGTAGATGAGGTATTTGTAGAAGAAGCTAAGAAAGGAGACGAATGTACGTTTCAATTGGATAAAAAAATAAGAAAATCCGATAAATTATTTAAAGTTATTCCGGCATAAATGGTAGTAATAACACATCAGAGAGAAAAATGTATCGGCTGCAATTACTGTGTAGAAGAAGCACCATACAGATGGGCTATGTCCCACAAAGACGGTAAAAGCATTTTGCTTGATGGAATTGACAAAAAAGGGTTTTTTACAACCAGAGTATTCGATGATGAATATGAAGATAACCTAAGAGCTGCCGAGTATTGTCCTGTGAGTATTATTAAGGTAAAAAAAATATGAATTATGCGGGCGCATTTCATTTTTTCGCATATAAGGTTAATTTTTCTATATGCACAGACCACCTCACTTATGAAATTAATCCGTTTTACTTCTAAATACTACATCAATGTGCCGTTAGGCACAAAACATGGGTAAAAAAGGGCTTTTATCCAACTAAAATGCGTGCCGTAGGTACGCAATGTTGCCAACATCAAAATAAGAATTAGCCAATTTCTAACTTATTTGTATAAAAATCACTTGTTTTAAGAAAAAAATTATACCTTTGCACTTCGATTTTCTAAAGATCATTTGAAATGGATTATTTGGAGCGGTTTGCTATCCCTATTAAAGGGATGAATATTGGTGTTCATGAATACCAATTTAGTATTGAAAATGAGTTTTTTAATCATTTTGAAGACTCCTATATAAAGAAAGGAGAATATGATGTAAAAGTGCTTGTAGATAGAAAATCAAGGATGATCATCCTTGATTTTGAAATAGCAGGAACATACAATTCAAAATGTGACAGGTGTTTGACAAACATAGACATTCCCAGTGTCATTGACTATAAAGTATATTTAAAATACGGTATGGTTGTTGATGATAAGGAATTAGATGACGTGGTTTATATCGATGAGAGAGATTCGAGTTTTAATCTTTCTAGTATTATTCACCAAATGATTATGTTGTCATTGCCTATGTCAAATACTTATGACTGTGAGAATGATCCCAATCCGAAATGTGATTTTGAAATGCTGGATTATTTGGAAAATCAAAATATTATTGAAGAAAACGAAGAAGACACTATAAATCCCATTTGGGAAAAACTGAAAAAAGATTTTAATAAAAATTAAATAACAGAGAAATGGCACATCCTAAGAGTAAGATATCAAAACAACGTAAAAGAAAAAGAAGAACTCATAAGAAAGTGAAACCACAACAAATCAATATTTGTAAAGTGACTAATGAGGCTCATTTGTATCATCACGCTTATTATCACAATGGAGATTTGTATTACAAAGGCGTAATGGTAGTTGAGGAAGAAGGTATTCTGGAATTATAGGTTAAATTATACGTCAAAACACCCGACAAAGGTGTTACTTTTATACTTGTGCATTTGTGTACAGGTATATGAGTATATTTACTAAGATAATAATATAAAGCTCCATTCTAATAGAATTGGGGCTTTTGTTTTAATAATTAAAAAATAAACAGATGAAAAAAATAATATTCACTGACAATGCTCCCAAGGCAATAGGTCCTTACAGCCAAGCGGTAGAGGCAAATGGGATGCTTTTTATTTCAGGTCAAATTCCTGTTAATCCAAAATCCGGAGAAATAGTCGAAGCAGATATCAAAATCCAAACCAAGCAGGTAATGGAAAATATAGCTGCGATATTAAACGAAGCGGGATACACCTTTGCAGATGTGATAAAATCAACTTGTTTGTTAAGTGACATGTCAAATTTTGCAGGTATGAACGAAATATACGGGGAATATTATAAAGAAAATCCTCCTGCAAGAGCGGCTTTTGCCGTAAAAACTCTACCTCTGAATGTTATGGTTGAAATAGAAACTATCGCAGCAAAATAATAGGTTTAAATAAAAAAATTAATATATGAAGGATATACTTTCGGCTATTCAGCCAACGGGTGATATGCACTTTGGTAATTATTTTGGCGCAGTAAAAAACTGGGTCGATCTTCAAGAAAAATACTCGTGTGCGTTTGGAGTTGTGGATTATCACGCGATTACTATGCCTACTAATTATCAAAAACTAAGAAACAATACTTGGGAATTGATATTCAATTTGCTCGCAGTAGGAGTGAAAGCCGAAAACCTTTTTATACAATCTCTAATACCGGAACATACGGAATTGTCTTGGATTCTCAGCTGCTTTGCCTCCTACGGTCAAATGACCAGAATGACTCAATTCAAGGACAAAAGCGCTAAAAGTAAAGAGGAAACCAAAGATAGTTTTATTTCAGCCGGTATATTTAATTATCCTATCCTTCAGTCAGCAGATATTTTGCTGTACAGACCAAAATTTGTTCCTGTCGGTAAAGATCAAGAACAGCATTTGGAATTGACTAGAAATATAGCCCAAAGGTTTAATAATTTGGTAGGTAAAGAATATTTCAGACTACCGGAAATTCTTTTTACAGAAACACCCAAAATCAGATCTACAGCCGACCCTGAAAGAAAAATGAGCAAAAGTGCCGGAGAAAAGCACTATATCAGTGTATTTGCCGAAGAAAATAGATTGAGAAAACAAATTCGCTCTGCTGTTACAGATACAGGTGAGACTCCTGATGGAGAGATGAGTCCGGGCGTTGAAAATCTTTTTGAATTACTCAAAGCTTCAGGTCAAAGCGATGCATACAATAGTTTGATGCAAGATTTTGAAAACAAAACTTTGAAATATGTTGACCTCAAAGATGCCGTAGCAAACGGATTAATCCAAATGACAAGCACATTTATAGAAAGAAGAAAAGATAT
>Ga0256832_1003204_pt1 | contig 11138 bp, 9 predicted proteins | sample 134614metaG_FD_190534 | JGI IMG/M metagenome (GOLD analysis project Ga0256832, IMG submission 190534) | Hydrothermal vent microbial communities from Lau Basin, Pacific Ocean - 134-614 | ecosystem: Environmental > Aquatic > Marine > Hydrothermal vents | place: Pacific Ocean: Lau Basin | collected...
TATCCCTAAAAACAGGAGCACCCAAACAGTTACGGAGAGTTTTCGCATCTGGCGATGCGATCGGTACTATTTTGGAGACTCCCGGCTGACGACATAGGACACCGTCAGCGACGGGTTGGGCCCGATGGCCGTATCTCGCGCCACCAAGGTCATGCCGGTATCGGCGTTCATTCCGTGCATCAGAATGGAGATGATGATATAAGCACTGGAATCGGCGGCTTCATAACCCGTGGCAGACATAGAGGCCACAAAGCCGTCCGGCACCGCACCGATGTCATATTGCACGGCCTTCTCACTTGCCTCGTTGACGGTATGGGCTTGCTTTCGTGCGTCCAGATAGACGGCATGAAACTTCTTGAAGACGGGTTTGGCGACCAGTTCATACGTTAGCTTCCCCGCCGGCACGCTTTGTGCGGTCGGTTTGGACACACCACATGCCCCAAAGAGGCTGATTACCAATAGAAAAAGACAAGACCGGGCCATAAAAGGACAGTTCAAAGGTATTTGGTGGAGTTGCGATCGGTAATGATATCCTTCAGCTCCCTGATCATTTCGTATTGTGCCTTGGGCATCACCTTTTTGAACACCTCGCGCACCGCCACATAGGCCGATTTTTCCATACGCGGCAAGACATCCCAGAAGGCGTTTTTCAGATTTTTCACATCCTCTTTGATCAAGTTGCGCAAGGACGGTATCTCATGCCAATCCGCCTCAATGGCCACGGCCTTGGTATAGGGCTCATCCTCTGCTTGCAAAGGGATCACTTCATGGGACACCTTTGACTTGTCCAGCTCATCGCCCTTGGGCAATGCCCAGCGATCGCCGTCCTTAACAAGCAGGATTTCCAAACCCTTCTCCTTGACCCTGTAAATAACCAAAAAAACTCGCTCGCGAATACTCATATCAGTCATTTGAAGCGCGCAATATAGCACAAAAGCCGATTATAGGCTATATGTTTTGCGCTTTTTCCCCTTGACGGCTCCGGTATCCGGCCACTCAAAGCGAAATTGCCGAAGCCAATCGCCATCCGGAAAGGAAAATGTACGATCCGGCGTACTAAAATAAAAGAACTGATGCCACGTGCTGTCCGGCATCATTTGGGGCCAATGGTCCCATAGTTTTTGTATCTCCTCAAAGCCTTCCGGCGGCAGACCAAATGACGGCAAAGTATCCGGCAGCGTCCACGCATCCCGATCTCGCCACAAGTCTCCAAACGCATCGAATGTGCGGGACAGCCACCCGAGTGAATCCGCCGGCCAAGCCCCGGGCCCCGCAAATGCAGACTGCATCAAACTGTCCATCTGCTGCATATAGCGCTCCATCAGGCGCAGCACATCACCTCGCGAGTCCGGCTGGGACCAGACCTGAACAGAAAGCAGTAAGAACGAAACCACAAAAAACGTCTTCCGGATCATGGCACAGACTTTTGTTGGATTTCAAAATTGCGCTTGCAGTACAGCACCACGGCGCTTTGATAGAATAACGGCCACAACAGTCCATCTGTTGTAACTGTTTAGGTACCCGCTGTTTTTGTGCTAAAATGCCCTTTTTGCGTCTGCCTTTGGTAAAATTTTCTCACGTAGCGCTGCTACGCATCGAAAATTTGATGTACAGAGCGAATCGGTTGCGAGAATTAGTTGTGAGCAAATTTGTTCAAGGTCGAAGTCAAAAGCGCAGCCGTAGCACCGCTACGGTGAGCATTTTGACGAAGAGATTGGGCAAATTTGCCACAAATAAACTCGTAAACCGGTTTGATCTGTACATACACCTTCGGCATACACAAAAATGCCTATTTTATCCCTAAAAACAGGAGCACCTAACAGTTACCATCTGTTTTCACCAAGAAGCACAAAAGCAAAAAAGCCGGATGTCCCCATCCGGCTTTTTGCTTTGATACACAGGCGACGCCGGGCGCATCAGAATTTACGTCCCCGCAGCATGCCGTTCCAGTAGAGTTCCGGCAGTGCATAAGCCTTGAGCGCATACATGCTGTAACGCTCCTGGGCCTGATCAAACGGGAACGACTCCATGGGCTGCTTGTCATAGTCAAACTCGGCGAGAATCAGCTTGCCATAGCCGGTGACCAGCGGACAAGATGTGTATCCATTGTATGCGGCGGTCATCGGCTTGCCTTGCATCAAGGCAGTGAGATTGGCCACCAGGGTCGGAGCCTGCTTGCGGATAGCTGCGCCCGTCTTGGATGTCGGCAGGTTGGAGCAATCTCCCAAAGCAAACACATTGGGATACTTGGTGTGCTGTGTGGTGTACTTGTCCACACTCACCCAGCCGGTATCCGCGGCCAACGGGCTGTTTTTGATGAAGTCGGGCGGGCCCATCGGAGGTGTCACGTGGATCATGTCGTACTCCATATCCACCTTGTCACCCGTAGCCAACACTTCAAAAGTGGCGATTTTCTTGTCCGGATCGAGCGCGATGAGATTGTGACCAAACTTGGTATCCACACCGTTGCGTTTGACGATCTTTTCCAGTGCGACGCGGTACTTGGTCACGGCAAACATCGCCCCGCCGGCCGTGGCAAATGTCACGTGCACGCTGTTGAGCAAGCCGTGCTTGCGGAGATAGTCGCAGGTGATGTGCATGATCTTTTGCGGAGCGCCCCCGCACTTGATAGGTGTGTTGGGCTGGGTAAAGATCGCCTTCGAACCGGCCTTGAGCTTTTGGATATTTTCCCAGGTGTAAGGAACGGTATCGTAGGAATAGTTGGAGCATACCCCGGTACCGGGCTTCATGACACTCTCCTTGAGACCCGGAATGGCATCCCAATTGATTTGGATACCGGCAGCAACCACGAGGTAGTCATACGAGTACGTGGTACCGTCGCGAGTTGTCAGAGAGTTGTTGTCCGGATCGAAAGTCTCGACATAGTCTTTGATCCAAACAGCACCGTCGGGGATATAATCCGCCTCGTCGCGTTCCGAAATGCTGCGGTCAAAGACGCCGCCACCGACCAACGTCCAGATCGGTTGATAATAGTGTTTGTCGCTTGGCTCTATGATAGCCACTTCGGGCGGATTCTCTTGATTGCGCAATAAAGAGGCCACAGCAAGGCCTGCAGTACCTCCACCCACAATGATTACTTGATGATGTGCCATAATCCAGTATTTTGTTTTTTGTTGTGACTATTCAGGCGCGCCGTTTCTCGGGCCGGACCCGCGGACGCCTAAATGGCTACTTTTTGTGTAACTGTTTAGGTACCCGCTGTTTTTGCGCGAAAAACAGGAGCACCTAAACAGTTACCTTTTTGTTTTCGAAAGAGATTAGAGTCGTGAGCCAAACTTTTTGGCGAAAGTCGTCAAAAAGCCCATGGCTTTTTGCATGCTGCTATCCTTCATCACACGCATCAACCCGAACAGCCCCACTTTCTTGGGCGGCTCGGCATTGGCTTCCGTCAAGGCATTGGCTGCTGCACTCATAACCTTGAGTGTGCTGACATCAAAGACGCCACTATCGAGTAGTTCTTTGGTTTCCGGACGGCTTAGCAGTTGGGCCATCTTGGACGTGACGGCCATCGCCTGCTGGAAAAACTCCTGCGGGTCAATACCCTTCTCATTGGCAATGCGCATCACATCGTCAAAGCTGTCCACAGCCATGGCCACCAAGCCATCGCCCTGCTCCAGCATCCCGAGCAAGTGATCCAGTTTTTCGACCATTTTGGGTTGAGTCAGCCGCTCCAAAATGGAGAGTCCAAGACGCAAGCGCTCATCCAGATTGACGCCATGCTCTGAAGCCTGCCGGGCTGTATCATCCACAATGTCTGTCATCATAGCCACCATGCCCGGCCCTTCTTTGGCCATCTCCAACAGGCCGTCCAGGCGCTCCACCATCTTCGGCTCGGTCAGCTTCTCAGCTATCTCTAAGGCGGCACGCAAGCGCTCGTCCAAATTGACGCCACGCTCAGCGGCTTGCCGGGCCGTGTCATCCACGATGTCCGTCACCATGGCCACCATACCCGGCCCTTCTTTGGCCATCTCCAACAAGCCCTCCAGGCGCTCCACCATCTTCGGCTCGGTCAGCTTCTCGGCGATCTCCAGCGCAGCGCGCAGGCGCTCGTCCAGATTGACGCCGCGATCGGATGCTTGCCGGACCGTATCGTCCACAATATCCGTCACCATGGCCACCATACCCGGTGCCTCATGGAGCTTTTCCAACGTGGATTCGATGACGTCCAGCCTGTCCAAAATCCGGTTCATCGTTTGCACGAAACGCTCATCATTGAGCCGTGCTTCGAATTCTTTCCTGGCTAATGTCTCCATAATTTTATTAGTGTTGTGAAAAAGGGGAGGCAAAATAAATGACCTGAAATACACAATTTGTAACTGTCCGGTACCCCTCTTTTTGGCAGAAAACAGACAATTTATGCCCACCAATAGCCCAAACGAAAGGGCCAAAACAGCTACCTATATGCCTTCACCCTGCGCCGCAAATCTATTAAGAAGTTTTTAATTCACAAAATTTTTTGATTTTTTGTCATATCTTCTCGTCTCATTGTGAAGTGGTTAGGCACTTTTTCAGCTATTCATTTGCCCATTCGGCCCCCAACACATGTGTCCGGGACTTCAAATGGGTCATATCCACTGTGCCATTATTTTTTAGTAACTTTGCTGCGCGCACCCCCAAACTATCTGCGCAACAGACTATGAAGAAAACCATACTGGCCCTGGTCTTTGCCATGCTCGTGGGGCTCTCCTCCTGTCTGGAGTTTGAGCACAGCTACCGTGTAGTGGCCCCGGGCATTTGGCGGGGCGAACTGACCCTCCATGCCGGCGCACCGGAGATTCACCGTAGGCGGGATGCGGCACTCTCTCAGCGTGCTGAACGTGGGGATATTGTCCTGCCCTTTCTATTCGAAGTCTTTAACCCCGCCCCTGACTCCGTCTATATTGAGATCATCAACGGCAAGGAGCGCATCCCCGTCCGTGAAGTGTCCCACCGGCAAAATCCCGAGACCAAACGCCAGGTGCTGAGCCTGCATTTCCCCGTATATGACACTTATATCGAAGCTGAGGTGGACGGCGGCAAAATGGACGGTTTTTGGTACGTGCCGTCACGCGGCAATTACAAGATTCCTTTTTCCGCCCGGTTGGGCAAAGTACATCGTTTCGAAGACTTGCGACAACAGCCCGTGATGGACATCAGCGGGCTGTGGCAGGCGCGCTTTGGCAGCGGAGACGACGGCTTCGAGGCCGTCGGTGTCTTCCAACAAGAGGGCAACCAGGTACACGGTACTTTTATGACCAACACCGGCGATTTCCGCTTTCTCGCCGGACACATCCAGGGAGACCGCCTGGCCCTTTCTACTTTTGATGGCAGCCACGCTTTTCTTTTCGAAGCTAAAATACGCTCAGTGGACAGTACCATGACCGGGGCTTTCTACTCCGGCTCCCACTACCAAACCACCTGGGAAGCCCGCAAGGATCCATCCGCCCGGCTCGACGACCCCGAAAGTCAGGTCCGGTATGACCCAAACAGGCCCGTCCGTCTCCGGCTGCCACGACCGGATGGCGATACACTGGATATCGAAAACACCGATTTGGCCGGCAGGCCAAAAATCATTCAAATCATGGGCACTTGGTGCCCCAACTGCCGTGATGAAGGCGTTTTTTTGGCCGAATACCTGCGCGCACATCCCGACCTGCCTGTCGAGATTTTCGGCGTCGCTTTTGAAAAATCCGGCGACCCGGCCAAAGCGTTCCCCCGCATCAAACAATATCGCCGTGCGCTACACGCCCCCTACCCGATCGCCTTTGGCGGCAAGGCGGAGCGAAAACGCATCTTTGAAGTCTTTCCACAGCTTGACAATTTTGTCGCCTATCCAACCATGTTGTTTTTAGACGCCCAAAACCGCATCGTTGCCGTCCATACCGGCTTCAACGGTCCCGCCACCCCGGCATACACCGCTTTCAAAACCCACTTCGGCGATTTGGTGAAAAAACTGACCGCCGGCGCACTTAAACCCCAAAATTCGGACAAATGAAACGATTGACCGGCTTTTAGATCCACCCAATAACGGATTTTGATTTTTTGGCATATTTTATGAGTATGCTATTTTGCAACACCTCAAAAAATGAGTAATAGGCTTACCATACTATTCCATTCCGCAACGGAAAATACCGCCGGGGAAATCGCCCGGGACCTAACCGCCCTCGGCTTGTCTGTACAAAAGTTATCTGAAAAGGACTTTGGTTACAACCTGCTCGCACTCGCCGAAGCCATTGAGACCCCCGTCTTGCTCCTCCTCTCCTACAATTGGCTCAGGGACACCCGTACGCTTTTCCACGTCTTGCCTGCCATCAAATTGTTGGTCGAAAAACAACTATTGCTCGTCTCACTTATCCCCGGTTTTGAGACGGACGATGCCGGAAAGGTCAAAGAAATCCCCACGAACATCGAACGCGTCAAAGATATTATCCCATACATGAAGTATTGGCAAGAGGCCTTTATCAGTGCCCGTCTGAAACGAAACGACGCCGATACTCCTATCCATCAGCAGGAAGAGCAAGCTACTAAAGCCATTTCATTGAACTTTGGCGACATCATGGCCTATTTCAAAGAGCTCAATCCGATTTCGCTTGATCAAGTCAAAAGGAGTAACTATCAAATCATTTTTGACTCTTTCGCCCTCACACCTGCCGCACAGCCCACCGGAATGACTTCCGGAAGTCCTGTCGCCGGCGACATCCGACCTCCGGAGAATAATCCCACCTCCGTACGTCCCGAAAGCAGCTCCGATGAACAAAAAACCATTACCGTTCCGGAAAACACATCGCCTGTACCCGGTGACGACCAAGACACCGTTTCGCTACAAATACCCGATGACGTAGCGCCTCCGCCGACCGCCGAAGACGAGAAAGACTTCACAACCGGTAATAGCGAGGACAGAAGCTCAGATGACATGGAATACGCGCTACAAAGCAATATCGAAGAGGAGGCTACCTCAACCACCGAGACGGCCTCAACCGGTGCCGCAACGGCTACCACAACACTCCGGGGCGCCGACGCCATCTTGGACGAAGTCTCACGCTTATTCGATGAAGGCAAAGACGACGAGGCATTTAAAGTATTGGAAGAGGCTATCCCCGACGCCGGCGATGACAGCACCACGCTGCGCTATCACTATGCATTTTATTTGGCCCAACGCCGCAACGCTTATGACGAAGCTTTTCACCAACTTGACACCATTCTTCTTACCGACCCGCAAAACGCCAATGCTTATTTCTTGCTCGCCGAACTGGCTGAGCTACAGGGCAATTACGCATTAGCCTACCGCTTTTACCGTGAAGTCCGGAAGATACAGCCTGACTTTCCCCAAATCAACTACCGCATCGGCATCATCCTGCAAGACCAATATCCCGATGCAGAAAAAGAAGCCGCCCGCTTCCTCAAAAAAGCGCTTATCCAGGATCCCGAAAATGTGGATGCCCTTTACCGCCTGGGGATGTACACAAACGATTACGAAAAAAAACCGGAGGAAGCCATCGAATATTTCGAGCGTGTCCTTAAGCTCGACCCCGCCCACAGTTTTGCCAATTATGACCTGGCGCTGATTTACCACAATCTGGGCGACAAGGAAAAAGCCGCAGCATACTACCGCCGGGCTTGTGAAAACAATCCCGAGATCAAAACCGAACAAAACGACCTGGCCTTCCTAAAGCCTTTAGAAGAAGCTAAGACCGCCACTGCAACCATTGAAGAGGGATTTATTGACCTGGCCGCTGCTGTCCAAATCAAGACCATTCTCATAACTGGTGCCACTTCCGGCATCGGACTGGCCATCACTGAAAAACTGGCCGCCGCCGGTCACTGCCGGCTCATTCTCACCGGCCGCCGACGTAATCGCCTCCAACAAATCGTCGAAGCCGTCAAGGATACTTATGGCATTGCCGCCACTTTCCTCCAATTTGACATCCGCGACGTCTTGTCCGTCAAAGAAGCCATCGGCACACTCCAAGCGCCATTCGACCAAATAGACGTGCTCATCAACAACGCCGGCCTTGCCCTCGGACTCAGCAGCATCTTCGAAGGCCGGCTGAGCGACTGGGAGACCATGATTGACACCAATATCAAAGGGCTACTGTACGTCACAAGAGAAATCACCCCCACTATGGTGGAGCGCCGCAGCGGCCAAATCATCAACATAGGCTCTATTGCCGGCAAAGAAGCATACCCCAACGGCAACGTCTATAACGCCACCAAAGCCGCCGTGGACATGCTCACCAAAGCGATGCGTCTGGACCTGCACAAATACCACATCCGTGTCGGACAGGTAGCTCCCGGACACGTCGAAACCGAATTTGCCCTGAATCGCTTCCACGGCGACGCAGAAAAAGCCAAGATTTACGAAGATTTCACCCCGCTCACGCCCTCAGACGTCGCCGAAATTGTCCTCTTTATGATTCGGCAGCCCGCCCATGTCAACATCCAGGACGTCCTCGTCCTGCCCACCCAACAAGCTTCGGCCAACATCATTGACCGCAGTGGCAAACTCAATACATCCGGCAAATAGGTCTTCTAAAAGACCCTACGAGTTATATTCAAAGCGATTTGTTTTGGGACAATTAGAACACCGAACACTTGGGCTGCCCTTCGAAAAGCCCTTCGACAAACCCTTCGAAAAGCTCAGGGCAGCGCTCAGGGCAAGCGCTTGTCGAAGCCTGTAGGCTGAGCCTGTCGAAGCCCCGATTTGAGATTTTAGAAGGAATCCCGCGCAGAAGCACCGTAGTCCCGTAGGGACGAAAGCTTTGTAGCCAATAGTCCCACCCACATTTCAAGCTCCGTATAGGAGCGAAACTTGTCGAACCGTCGAAGTGGCCTGGCCTGTCGTACCGTGGTCACTGTGGTCACTGAGCTCGTCGAAGTGAGCGCTGCACTGAGTGCTATGGTGAGCCTGCCGAACCACCTGTCGAAGTGCGAAGTCGAAGTGCCCACTTCTAAAATCCCCATTCGTTACTTCGACGGTTCGACGTTGCTCGGTTCGACTGCGCTCACCGACCGCACCGCAAGCTCAGTACAAGTAATCGGTGTTCGATATTCCCAAGACTTATCCCTAATCTGTTCGTAATGAGAATGTAACTATTTCAAAATTACCGTCCCCACATTATTACTCTTATCACACTCCGGCAAGGCAAGAAACGGATCCAATTCCAAGATCACCACCGGCGTAAACTTTGTAAACAACTCCAGCGAAACCTTGGTCGTGCCGTGGATTGTCTCCCCCGGACCAAGCGTAAAAGGCTTACGAAAGATCTCATTAAAATGCTGACCTCCCGTCACCAACGCCCCGCGCGTCAGGCGCGGCACGGCACCCAAATAAGCCTTAATGGCCAGATTCTCATACCTTTCGCTTTTGGGATCATAGACAAACGTACCGGTACCATAATTGTGCAAAGTTACATCCAGATAGACGCGGCGTTTGGTCCGTTTGACCACCTCAATGTTGTCTATCATCAAATCCACACAACCCGGGGCCTTCTCCTTGCGTGGCAAGACCCCGATCGGACTCAGTATTTTGGACGGCGAGGCGGCCGGCGTCTCAGCCTTCGTGTCATCCCCCTCGTGATGCACAGTAGAAGTTTTCATCGCCTTTGGCGATGAGGGGTTTGGGGCGCCGGTCGTTCCCGGCAATTTTGGATTTGCAGCATCGCCAGCTGAGCGGTTTTCTTCCGTAGTACCAATCTTTTCAGACAGCGTGGAGCGGGGCAAGTCATTCGGATCTTTTCGGATTTTTAACTTAGTCAACGTAAGCACCTCCCCGGCACGGAGCTGCTTTTTGCTGCCGATCACTGCCTTGACAATCTGCCACTTGTACGGTGCCACGTGACTGTTTGAAAAAGAATCCCCAAATGTAATGACCACTTTACCGATATCCAGATCCGGATACAAGCGGAGATCTTCGCGGCCCGTATTGGAGACCACCACACTCAACTTCAAGTAATTGGCCGTTTCAGACAACAATTTTACCGAACTCAAATGTATCCGCTTGCCGGTATAATACAAGGCTGATTGGGCCCTCACGCTTTCAGATACGGCCACAATACCAATTATCAATACCAATAAGAAAATTTTTTTCATGCCATCAAGCCTACAAAATCCAAACCAACGGGCCCGGATAAGCGGCAAATATACCATCTTCATGGTAATTTTGACAACAAAAAAAACTTGTTAACTATACCCTAACCATCAAACCTATAAGGTTTTGGAAACCTTATAGGTTTGATTAGTTTGTCTACCACACCGGCCCGAAGGGTCGGTAAACTCGCAATTTATAAACAGCTAACAATCAAGGCGCCAGGCACAACGAGCGAGTCACAAGTCGTCAAAATTCGGTGGCCGACGAAATTTCTCATCCAGCACGACAAAACTCTTGACCTGGCTGATCCCCGGTATTCTGATAATCTCCTCCTGAATGACACGCGCCAAATGTGCCCGGTCCTTGCAATGCAACTCCAGAAAAACAGCACACGGCCCTGTCGTAAAATATGCCGCCACTATACTGGATACACTTTCCAACTTCCGGAAAACACCTCCAATATCCCCACCCGAAACCGAAAGGCCGACAAAAGCATGGAGATCATAGCCAATCTTTGAATAATCCAATACCAACTGTGCCCCACGGATATAGCCCTTTGCTTCTAGGCGGCGAAGCCGCACATGCACCGTACTCCCAGACACATTAAGGCGATCAGCTAATGCAGCTATGGGCATCTTTGCATTATTCGATAATGCTCGCAAAATTCCTTTATCCAAACCATCCATTTTCTCGGTACTTATTTGATTAGTTACTGTTTTCACAATGTCCGACGGACAAAGATAAGGAAATGTAAAATACAGGACAATAAATCATAACATTTTTTTTACATCCACAGCTTTTTACCTTTGACACACCGGACAGCGCTTTGTATTATTCACCAACTATGAGTCCACTCCAATAAATACCCGGCAGGCGTGTAAACCAATTTTTCTTCTTTCTGAATTTTTGATCAATCGAAGAATTGAAGAACCGAAGAATCGAAGAATCGAAGATCCGAAAAACCGTCCCGCACTTACTTGCCCATAAAAGATAGCAACACACCCCTATCATGCAGCAAGCCTATGCGGAAGGATCAATGCCAAAATCAAGC
>Ga0256832_1003205_pt1 | contig 11137 bp, 10 predicted proteins | sample 134614metaG_FD_190534 | JGI IMG/M metagenome (GOLD analysis project Ga0256832, IMG submission 190534) | Hydrothermal vent microbial communities from Lau Basin, Pacific Ocean - 134-614 | ecosystem: Environmental > Aquatic > Marine > Hydrothermal vents | place: Pacific Ocean: Lau Basin | collected...
CCCCGGGTAGATTTGTGGGGCCGGTCGTGCGTAAATTATGCCCCCTTTTCACGAGACCACACGCAAGCCATGAAGTTCACCGCCTCCAGTGCTGAACTCCTCAAAGCGCTGACCACGGTCAGTGGAGCCGTTCCCTCGAAGAGCACGCTGCCGATCCTCGAATGCATCCTCTTCGAGCGGGACGACGACGTGCTCCAGCTCAGCGCGACCGACCTGGAAATCTCGATCGTCAAGCGCATGAGCGTGCCTTTCGAGAGCAACGGCACCGCCGCCGGCAACCGGATCGCCGTGCCGGCCAAGCGCCTGCTCGACACCCTCCGCGCCCTGCCGGACCTGCCCATCGCGTTCACCGCCGACGATCAGTTCAACGTCACGCTGCGCACCGATCAGGGCCACTACAAGATGGTCGGGCACGACGGAGCGGACTATCCCGCCCTGCCGGAGCTCTCGGGCAACGTGCGGATCGAGACGGAAGGGAAGCTGCTTCGCCGGGCGATCCAGAAGACCCACTTCGCGGTCAGCAAGGACGCCCTTCGTCCGGCCATGATGGGCATTTATTTCCAGATCGGCGCGGATCAGGGGCGCGCCGTCGCCACGGACGGCCACCGGCTGGTGAAGCTGACCCTCAGCGAGATGACCAGCGCCGCGCCGGTCGAGTTCATCGTGCCGGAGAAAGCGATGACGCTGGCCGGGCGCATTGCCACCGACGCCGCCTGCACCATCACCGTCGACGAAGGCTATGCCGGCTTCGACTTCGGCCACTCCCGCGTGCTGGCCCGCCTGATCGACGAGGCCTATCCCAACTACGAAGCCGTGATCCCCGTCGAGAACGACCGCCGGCTCGTGGTCAACCGAGACGCCATGCTGGCCGCCGTCAAGCGTGTGGGACTGTACTCGTCGAGCATGACGAACCAGATCCGTCTCTCGCTCAAGCCCGAGCAGGTCGAGATCTCCGCCGAGGACATCGAGCGCTCCAGCGAAGCCCGCGAGACGGTCCTGTGTGAGTACGACGGCGAGGACATGGTGATCGGCTTCAACGCGCAATACCTGACCGAGGTGCTGAGCAACGTGGATTCGGAGGAGGTGAGCTTCGAGTTCAGCTCTCCCAACCGCGCCGGGGTGGTGACCCCGCACGAACAGCATGAGGGCGAAGAGATGATGATGCTCATCATGCCGGTGATGCTGAACACCTATGCCTGAGAAGGCGCCCCTTTCCTCCGACGCTCCTTCTGAACGCTCGACCTCGCGAGGGGTCGGGCGTTTTTCATAGAGCCGTCGAAAGCGCCGGGGTCACGATGCGCCTTCGGCGGACGGGGCGCGGAGCATCCGGAGCATCTCGCGGGCCTCGTCCATCCGGCTCCCCTGCCCCTTCACCACGGCCTCGAACGCCGCCTCGGCCGCCGGGAGGTCGCCCTGGGCCAGATAAATCTTTCCGAGGAAGAACTGCGCCTCCAGATAGAGGAAGGAGTTCGGCTCCACCGTTCCGATCACCTCCCTGAGGTAGCCGGCGGCCTCGCGGAGCCGCTCCGCGTCGTAGTGGGGGAAAAGCCCGAGGGTGGACTTCCGCGCTTCACCGAGCGTCTCCATGGCCCGGAAGTACAGGCTGTCGGCGGGGTCGGTCAGGAAGCCCACGTTGCCGGAGCGAACGTGGGGGCCATAGAAAGCGCTCGCGTCTTCATCGAGGCGAAGGGTGCGGTCGAGGGAGGAACGGGTGGTTTCGCTGATGACGAAGAGCGCGCCGTAGAGCACGACGAGCGCCAGCGACGCCGCCACGGCCCGGCGCATCGGCCGGTGAGCGAGCCGATGGATGCGCGCCGGAGGGCGAGAGGCACGGTCGGCCGCGCGGCTCGGCTTCAGCGGGCGGAGCGCGGGGGGACGGGGTTCGCCCGCGCCCGGCGGCTCCAGCGCGTATCCGGCCAGCCGCTCGAACTGGGCAACGGCATCGCTCGCCGCCTCTATTTCCCGCATGCGCCGCTCGAAGACCTCATACCGTTCGCGAAGCACGGCATCCTTTTTCAGCGCAGCCTCGATGCGGGCAAAGACCTCTCGGAGGCCGTCGGGCATCGGGTGTCGCTCCAGGAAGCGCGTCGCCACGTAATAGGCCAGCGCCGAATCGTCGGGCGGCCGGCCGGTGAACGCCCGTGCTTCCTTCACCAGTTTCTCGAAGGCGCGAACCTCTTCGAGCAGATCGGCCAGCTCCGGATGCGAAGCGACGTAGGCGTCTATTTCTTTCCGCTCTTCCGGCGAAAGCTCGCTGTACAATAGAATTTTTTCTTCGATTTGCTTCATAATTTCGGGACCCGGATGATTTGCCCAGAGCCTGTCCATGCCTTTTTCTTTTCTTCAGCGCATCCGTGCCGGCCTCCCCAAAATGCGGACGCGGGGGACCCGTTCATCAATCTGTTCTCTCTCGGCACGATGCTCCGCGCCGCAATGGGCGCCTGCGATCGCTTGCGATCCTGTTGACGACATGGAACCGGGCTTAATGGATACGGTGGCCAAGGTCTTTCCTCCCTAAAACACGAAGCCTCATGCGGCCATAACCTCCTTAACTGAAATTTCAAATTTCTTCCTCCTTGATAAGCGCGCGGAGGGCCGGGTCCGCCTGCAATCTTTTGCGGGCCTTGTTCACATACGCGCGAATGATGGGAAGCTCTTTGCCCGTCGCGTCGCCGATTTCGGGATAGGACAATCCTTCGACGAAACGCAGGGTGGCTATCTCTTGCAAGGAAGGCGGAAGGCGGTCGATGGCCTCCAGAATCGCCAGCAAGATCATGCCCCGGTCGTAGGGTTCATGATAGACGAGCGGGACGGTGCGGTCCGGATCGTCGATGGAGAGGTGTTTTCGGCGGCGCGTCACGTAGTTGAGATACGTGTTCTTGCAGATCACGCTCACCCAACTGGCGAAGGGCGTCTCACAATCCAGGCGATCGCGGTTCCTCTCGATCTTCCGATACGTCGATTCCACGACGGCGTCAAAGTCCGAGGCGTGATAGCCGGGGTCTCGTATGAACTTGAGCAGGAAGTACCGCCGCACGTAACAGTACGTCCACAAATCCACGATGCGGCGCGCGGCTTCCCGGTTGCCCTCACACCACTGACGAAAAGCGATGTTCGCCTGAACGACGTCATTCAGGTGAAAGGGCAGGTGGGAAGCGACGGTATCGAGGGAGCGGAGCGCGTGAGACGGAATCATAGGCTACAACCAGGGGCCGAGCCGGTCGAAAGATTGGTGGGGGATGAGGGGGACGAAGACCGGCCGGTCCCTCGCAATATACAAAGACGGGGCTACTTCGTGCGCCGGCAGATTGCATCGCAATCTCAAAAAACACCGGCCCTCGTAATGATCGACACCCTGCGGCTTCGGACCGCGTCGTCGCGTTCATTCCGGATAGTTTTCGCCGGCAGGCAAAGGACGCACGACGAACCACGCCCCATCAGCCGTACCCTGCCGGCGACCCGCCAGATCTTGCCCGGTCGGAATAAAATCCCGAACACCGGGGCTTCCGTCAAGATTAAGGGAATATTCCCGAAGGAGGAAAACCTGAAGGGGCCGTCCCGCGTGTTACGGCCATCCAGCGATTCAGGGTCGTGCGATGGTGATCGGAAGCGGCCCTGCGTGGTTTGACAAAGGCCTCGGGAGATCGTATTTTGCGAGACTGGCGTCCCCTTCGACGCCGGCCTGAAACGCCGAGGCCGTCCGCCTCACCGAGAGATTCTCATCCGGTCGAATTCGTCCGGATATTTTTATGATAGCGCACCCGGCGCCCCGCCTTTTCGGTGGAACCGGCGCCCGCAGCATGAGCCGGAGATTCTCATGGATGCCAACAGCTTCAAGACCTACAGCCCCAAAGCCGGCGAGATCGAACATCGCTGGTACATCATCGACGCCGAGAACCAGGTCGTCGGTCGCCTCGCTTCGCGCGTGGCGACGATCCTTCGCGGCAAGCACAAGCCGGGCTACGCCCCGCACCTCGACACCGGGGACTTCGTCATCGTCATCAACGCCGACAAGGTTCGTTTCAGCGGCAAGAAGGAGACGGCGAAGCAGTATTTCAGCCACAGCGGATACCCCGGCGGAGTCAGCCTGCGGACGCCGAAGGAGATGCGCCGGCGTCGCCCGAAGTTCATCGTAGAGAACGCCGTTCGCGGCATGCTCCCGAAAGGCCCGCTCGGCCGCCGGATGTTCAGGAAATTGAAGGTCTACGCGGGGGCCGAGCATCCGCACGAGGCGCAACAGCCCCGGGAGCTCACCCTCTGAGATTTCTCCAAAGACCATTGACCCGTCACGTTATAATTCCAGGCTAAAACATGGCAGCACTGGCTCAATATAACGCCGTTGGACGCCGCAAGACCTCCGTCGCCCGCGTCTACCTCCGTCCGAACGGGAGCGGCAAGATCATCGTCAACAAGCGTGATCTCGAAACGTACTTCCCGCTCAAATGGCGGCGCAACGTCATCCACGCGCCCTTCGAGGTGACCGGGACGCAGGGACAGTTCGACGTCGTCGTCAACGTGAAGGGCGGCGGCCTCACGGGGCAGGCCGAAGCCATCCGGCTCGGCATCGCCCGCGGCCTCACGGCCTTCAACGAAGAACTGCGCAAACCCCTCCGCGACGCCGGCTACCTCACGCGCGACCCCCGCATGGTCGAGCGCAAGAAGTACGGACAGCCGAAGGCGCGCAAGCACTTCCAGTTCTCGAAGCGTTAAGTCTTTCGGAGCCGGTTCGTCACACGGGCCCGCTCCGTATCCATCTCACATACGACCTGATGCGCGGTGGGGTGACTGCTCCGGCAGTTTCACGGCGCAGGCGAGGGTCGTAGCGGCTATTAACCCAACCCTCCGATCTCATGAGCGATACCCAGGAAATCCAGCAAACCCGACAGTCGGCCCACCGGGTCACCATCGAACAACTGCTCAAGGCCGGCGTCCATTTCGGGCACCTGACCAGCCGTTGGAATCCGAAGATGAAGTCGTACATCTTCATGGAGCGCAACGGCATTCACATCATCGACCTGACGCAGACGCAGAAGCTGCTCGACAAGGCCGCCGACGCCGCCACCCGCTTCGCCCGCCGGGGCAAGAAGATCCTCTTCGTGGGCACCAAGAAACAGGCCCGCGAGATCATCCGGCAGCAGGCCGAGGCGTGCCATTCGCCATACGTCGTCGAACGCTGGCTCGGCGGCACGCTGACCAACTTCCAGACCATCCGCAAGAGCATCCGCCGCATGGAGGAGCTCGTCAAGATGGAGGAGGACGGCACGCTCGAGCAGCTCAAAAAGAAAGAGCGCCTGATGAAGCATCGCGAGCGGCTGAAGCTCGAGAAGGTGCTCACGGGCATCAAGGACATGGCCCGCCTGCCCGGCGCGCTCTACATCGTGGACATCAACCGCGAGCACATCGCCGTCAAGGAAGCGCGCAAGCTGGGCATCCCGATCATCGCGATGATCGACACGAACTGCGATCCCGACCTCGTGGATTACCCCATCCCGGCCAACGATGACGCCCTGAAGTCGATTGAACTGGTCACTTCGGTCATCGCCAGCGCCGTGAGCGAGGGACACAAGGAGAAGCAGATCCAGGAGGAGACAGCCAAGGCGGAGAAGGCCCGGCTCAAGATGGAGGCCGAGGCCAAGAAGGAAGCCGAGGCCAAAAAGAAGGCTTCCGCCAAGAAAAAGCCCCGGAAGACCGCGGCCCCGAAGGAGGCGGCAACCACCGAAGCCGAAGCTCCGAAAGAAACCGAAGCTCCGAAAGAAACCGAGACCGCCAAAGCCGAGGCTCCGAAAAAGACTTCCGCCAAAAAAGCCGAAGCCCCGGAAGAAACCGAGGCTCCCAAAGCCGAAGCTCCGAAAGAAACCGAGACCGCCAAAGCCGAGGCTGCCGGCGAGACCCCGGCGGAAGGCTGACCCCTCCGGTCCGGACCTTTTGAAACGACGGAGCCGGGACGCCGCGTTTTCCCGCGCGCTCCGTCCCACCGATCCCGCAAGAACGTATTTCCCATGGAAGCTATGACTATTTCGGCAAAAGACGTCAAGCGTCTGCGCGACATCACCGGCGTCGGCATGATGGATTGCAAGCGGGCGCTTCAGGAAGCCAACGGCGACTTCGACGCCGCCATCGACATTCTCCGGAAGAAGGGCCAGAAAGTGGCCGCCAAGCGCGCCGACCGCGAGGCCAACGAGGGCCTCATCGTCACCGCGTGCACCGACGACCGCCGCGCCTGCGCCATGGTCGAGGTCAACAGTGAGACCGACTTCGTGGCGCGCAACGAGGACTTCCGGACCTTCGCCCGGGAAGTGGCCGAGCTCGTGCTGCGCGAGCGCCCGGCCGACATGGAGGCGCTGCTCGCGCTGCCGTTCAAGGACGGGCGCACGCTCGGCGAGGCGTTGACGGACCTCACCGGCAAGATCGGCGAGAAGATCGACGTCCGGCGCTTTGCCGTCGTGGCGGCGGACGAGGGCCGGGTCGTCTCGTACATCCACCCCGGCGCGCGCCTCGGCGTGCTCGTCGAGATCACCGGAGAGGGCGACCTCGAGACGGCGGGCCGCGACGTGGCCATGCAGGTGGCCGCGCTCAACCCGATCGCGCTCACGCCCGAGGACGTTCCGGCGGAGGTGCAGGAGAAAGAGCTCGAGATCGCCCGTGAGGCCGCCCGCAACGAGGGCAAGCCCGAGCACATCATCGACAACATCGCCCGGGGGAAGCTGAAGCGCTTCTTCAAGGACAACGTCCTCGTGGAGCAGCCCTTCGTCAAGGATGCCTCGATGACGGTGAAAGAGATGCTCAAGCAGGCCAACGCCCGGGTGAAACGGTTCGTCCGCTTCGCCCTCGGCGGATGAGCCCGGCTCCCGGCCGACACGATACGAGGGCGCGTTTCGCATCATGCGGGGCGCGCCCTTTTTGGAGCACGCCCGGCCTCTCGGAGCCGACGCGCGCTTTTGCAAAGAACCCGCCCAGGCTGTAGCTTCCCGCCATCCATGAAAGAAGGAACGTCGCCCATGTCGAACGGCTCGACCGAACAGCCCCTGCGCTACCGTCGCGTGCTCCTCAAGCTCAGCGGGGAGGCGCTTCTGGGATCGAAACCCTACGGGATCGATGCGGAGATGCTCTCGCTCTATGCCGCCGAGATCAAACAGGTGGTGGAGGCGGGCGTGGAGATCGCCATCGTCATCGGCGGGGGGAACATCTTCCGGGGCGTGAATGCCTCGGCGGGCATGACGCGCGCCCACGCCGACTACATGGGCATGCTCGCCACGATGATCAATGCGATGGCCCTTCAGGACGCGCTCGAACAGACCGGCGTGTGGACGCGCCTGCAGTCGAGCATCAAGATGGAAGAGATCGCCGAGCCGTTCATCCGGCGGCGCGCCATCCGCCACCTCGAAAAGGGCCGCGTGGTCATCTTCGGGGCGGGCACCGGCAACCCGTACTTCACCACGGACACCGCCGCCGCGCTCCGCGCCCTCGAGATCGACGCCGAGGTCATCCTCAAGGGCACCCGCGTCGACGGCATCTTCACGGCGGACCCGGAGAAGGACCCGACGGCGGAGCGGTTCGAGACGATCTACGGCGACGAGGTGATCCGGCGGGGCCTGCGCGTGATGGACCTGACCGCCTTCACGCTGTGCCAGGAATCCCGCAAACCGATCATCGTGTTCAACATGAAAACGCCGGGCAACCTGATGCGGATCGTTCGCGGCGAGCCCATCGGCACGCTGGTCCGCTGGCGCGAGACGGACGCCGAACCGGCCCGCCCCTGAGATCCCGCCCTTTCCTTGCCCATGAAACCGTAGTCTGGAGGTCGCGATGCTGCACGAAGACATTGAACTGATCCTCGCGGACGCCGAGGAACACATGGAGAAGACGCTGGAGCACCTGCGTCACGAGTTGAGCGCCATCCGCGCCGGGCGCGCCACGCCGGTGATGCTCGAAAACGTCCGGGTGGAGTATTACGGCACGCAGACGCCGCTCACGCAGATGGCCAGCGTCAGCGCGCCGCAGCCCGACCTCCTCGTGGTGCAACCGTGGGACCGCTCGGCGCTCAACGACATCGAGAAGGCCATCATGGCGGCCAACATCGGGCTCAACCCGTCGAACGACGGCAACATGATCCGCATCCCCGTGCCGCCGCTTTCGGAAGAGCGTCGCCGCGACCTCGCCAGGACCGCCCGCATACGTGGCGAGGAGGCCAAGATCGCCATCCGAAACATCCGCCGCCACGCCAAGGACGAGATCAAGAAAACGCAGAAAGAGGAGCACCTCCCGGAAGACATGCGCTTCGAAGGCGAGGAGCGGCTCCAGAAACTCACCGACCGCTACATCGAGAAGGTGGACACGCTGCTCCACCACAAGGAAGCGGAGATCATGGAGGTTTGATGCGCGGAGGCGGGCGCTCGATCCTTCCGAAACAAGTCGCCCGAATGCGCATACTGACAGCGTCTGACCCCTCCCGGAGAGGTGCCCGAGCGGCTTAAGGGGCACGCCTGGAAAGCGTGTGTACCGGCAGACCCGGTACCGTGGGTTCGAATCCCACCCTCTCCGCATCGAAGAGCCGGAATGCGCGTGCACTCCGGCTCTTTCGTTTCCGGTCCGAGCAACGCCTCGGCCCAACCTTTCGAACCTTGAACCGCAGACCTATGATTTCGAGCATGACGGGCTTCGGGCGCGGAACCGCCGAGGCGGAAGGCATCACGGCCTCCGTGGAGATGCGTTCGGTGAACAGCCGATACTGCGAGGTGTCCGTGCGCATGCCCCGCTCGTTCGCCGAATACGAGAGCGAGATCCAGAACCTCATCAAAAAGGCCTTCGCGCGCGGACGCCTGAGCGTGAACATTCAGGTGGAGCAAACCTCCGACGACGCGCTGCCCGTGCGCGTGGACCCGAAGGCCGCCCGCGCCTACGGACGCCTCCTCGAAACGCTCCGGGACGCCGCCGGCATCGACGAGCCCATCCGCATGGAGCACCTGCTCAAGTTCTCGGAGGTCTTCCTGCCCCCCGAGGAGACGCCCGAGAAGACCGAGCGCGCGTGGGCCGTCATCCGCGCGGCGCTCGACGAAGCCGTCGCGGCGATGCGGGCCATGCGGCTGCAGGAGGGCCGGGCCCTCGAAGCCGACCTCAACCTCCGCATCGACGCCATCGAGCAGCGCCTCGACCGCGTCGAGACCTCCGCACCCGAGCGCATCGAACAGGCGCGCACGCGCCTCACCGAACGCCTCGAAGCCTTCTTTCACGACGAGCGGCTCAACCGGGAACGGCTCGAGTTCGAGATCGCGCTCCTCGCCGACAAGCTCGACGTCACGGAGGAGTGCGTCCGCCTCCGCTCCCACCTCGCGCTCTTCCGCGAAGCCCTCGCCGGCAGCGAGCCCGTCGGGCGCAAGCTGAACTTTCTCGCACAGGAGATCAACCGGGAGATCAACACCATCGGCTCGAAGGCGAACGACGCGGCCATCGCCCACCTCGTGGTGGAGATGAAGGAGGAACTCGAGAAGATCCGGGAACAGGTGGAGAACACGGAATAACGCCGAATCCGCTCGGCGATGTCCGGAGCGCCTCTTCGTCATGCGTATTGCGTAGTGCGTAAAGGAAGCGCCAACGGACGGTAAAACCAACCTTACGCAATACGCACTACGCACTCGGACGACGTCATCCGGGCATTCCCGAACGGAATTGAAATAGGCCGTCGCACACGCATGAGCAAGAGAAAGATCATCGCCCTCACCGCACCGAGCGGATCCGGCAAGACGACCATCGCGCGGCGGGTGCTCGAAGCCTTCCCGGAGATGCGTTTCTCGGTGTCGGTCACCACGCGCCCGCCCCGCCCCGGCGAGAAAGACGGCGTGCATTATCACTTCATCTCCGAAGAGGACTTCCGGCGTCGCATCGCCGCGGGCGACCTGCTCGAATACGAGGAGGTGTATCCCGGGCGCTTTTACGGGACGCTGGTGAGCGAAGTGGAGGGCGCCACGCGGGAGCATCCGGTGCTCCTCGACATCGACGTGAAGGGCGCGGAGAACGTGAAGAAGATCTTCGGCGACGACGCGCTGGTCGTCTTCATCCGCCCGCCGTCGCTGGAGGTGCTGGCCGAGCGGCTGCGGCGACGGAACACGGAATCGGAGGAGACGCTCCGCCACCGCCTCGAACGCGCCGCACACGAACTCGAATACGCCGACCGCTTCGACGCCGTGGTCGTGAACGACGACCTCGACCGCGCCACCGAAGAAACCATCCGTCTCGTCCGCTCGTTTTTGGATCGCTGACGCCCGGCGCGCTCCGGGCGCGAGGTGCTCATCGACCCACTCCCCTTTCCGAGAGACGCCATGCCCGACCCCGTCGAAGATCAGCCCCTCACCGGCCGGAAGCTCCTCCTCGGCGTCACCGGCGGCATCGCGGCGTACAAGGCGGCGACGCTCGTGCGGCTCTTCAAGAAGGCCGGCGCGGACGTGCAGGTGCTCATGACGCCGGACGCCGGGCGCTTCATCACGCCGCTGACGCTCGGCACGCTCTCCGGGCGCGAGGTGCTCATCGAGATCTTCCCCGAGAACGAGGACGGGACGTGGACGAAGCACGTCGAGCTGGGGCTGTGGGCCGACCTCTTCGTCGTCGCTCCGGCCACGGCGCAGACGCTCGCCAGGCTCGCCCACGGCTTCAGCGACTCGATGCTCACGGCGACGGCGCTGGCGGCCCGCTGCCCGATGCTCGTCTGCCCGGCGATGGACCACGACATGTACCTCCACCCGGCCACGCAGGCCAACCTGGAGCGGCTGCGGTCGTACGGCTATGAGGTGATGCCGCCGGGCTTCGGCGCGCTCGCGAGCGGCCTCGTGGGACACGGACGCATGCCGGAGCCGGAGGAGATCTTCGCCCGCGTCGTGGAGAAGTTCTCGGAGGGCGAAGAGGCCGCACACGGCGGCGCACTCGAAGGCGTGGAGGTGCTCGTCACCGCCGGACCCACGCGCGAGTCGCTCGACCCCGTGCGCTTCCTCACGAACCACTCGACCGGCCGCATGGGCTTCGCGCTGGCCGAAGCCGCCGCCCGGCGCGGGGCGCGCGTCACGCTCGTCAGCGGCCCCTCGGCGCTCGATACGCCGAAGGGCGTCACGCGCGTCGACGTGGTCACCGCCGAGGAGATGCACGCCGA
>Ga0256832_1003206_pt1 | contig 11133 bp, 9 predicted proteins | sample 134614metaG_FD_190534 | JGI IMG/M metagenome (GOLD analysis project Ga0256832, IMG submission 190534) | Hydrothermal vent microbial communities from Lau Basin, Pacific Ocean - 134-614 | ecosystem: Environmental > Aquatic > Marine > Hydrothermal vents | place: Pacific Ocean: Lau Basin | collected...
TGCAGGATGAAACGCCAGGGTCTCTGTTGGTCTTCCTGGCTGGCATAGCCAATACCCACCCGTGGGCCGGCGCTGATCCTGGCATCATCCACCGGCGGCGCATCTTCCAGCCACAGGTCTCCGCCATTCACCGCCAGGCCGTTGAATGATCTGTCGATGGCCAGGGCCTGGCAGAGCTTGCCCGGCCCGTTACACAGCTGCTTTTCCGCCGCCCCGCCGCGCCACGCCTTCATCTGCTCCACCCCGAGAACGGGGTGCAGCGCCCGCACCAGCACCGCCTGGGGATGACCTTCCTCGCCGGTAACGATGTTGAGCATGTGATACATGCCGTAAATCAGGTACACATAGTAGTGCCCGGCGGGACCATACATGACCCGGGTGCGGGGCGTGCAGCCGCGGGAGGCGTGGCAGGCCGTATCCTCCTCTCCCAGGTAGGCCTCGGTTTCGACGATGATGCCGCCCAACACCTTGCCCTGGTGGCGGCGCAGCAGCTTCTTGCCCAGCATGTCCCGGGCCAGGGTAACAGCATCCCGGGCAAAGAACTCCCTGCTCAGCGGGCGGCTCATATTTCCACCACCACCCAGCCGTCACTGACCCCGGCGGAAACGGCCTGAAGGCTGTCCCCGGCACAGGGGCCTCGCAGGCAATAGCCATCCTCGGGACGGAACAGGGCGCCGTGAGTCGCACACTGGAGAAAGGCGCCGTCCAGGTCGAAAAACCGGTCCGGTTGCCACTCCAGGTTGACGCCCGTGTGAGGACAGCGATTGAGGTACACATGAACCTTCTTGCCCTGGCGCACCACGATGAGGGAAACCTCCTTTCCCGCGGAAGACATCATGGCGTAGCCCCGGGCATCCTTGTCCTGCAATTCATCGAGGGCGCAGAGCCGCTGTTTCTTCATATCACCAGGCCTTCCCTGGCGCACTTGGCGGACGCCAGCTTCACTGCCCCGGCAAGCACGTCCCCCAAGGGAAGTCCCCGCAACAGGCCGTCAATGACACCCGCATTGAACACGTCTCCCGCGCCCAGGCTGTCCACCACCTCCACGGCAGGCGCGCTGGCATGGAAAATATCCCCCCCGACCGACCGGCACCAGGCGCCCCCGGCGCCCCAGGCCAGAAAGGAAGGTCCCTTCCCGATTCCCTCGCGCAGAAAGCGCTCCGGCGAATCGATTCCCTGCTCCAGCACCCAGGCCCGGGAGAACAGCAATACGTCAGGCAGGGCGAACAGGGCTTCCATTCCCTGCCGGGACTTCTCCACTTCCAGGGAGCAGGGAATGCCCAGCCGCCGGGACTTTTCCAGCATCATATTCAGCTCCCCCGGATTACGCCCCTCGAAATGAATCCAGTCGAAACCCTCCAGTTCCAGCTCATCGAAATCCGCGAACCCGTACTCGGGCAGGTCACGATAATGGACGATGGTGCGACTGCCGCTGTCCGCGCTCAAGGTAATGTAGGAAGTGGGAAGCTTGCCCTCCGGAGGGCGCACCACCGCCGAGACATCGACGTCATGAAAGGCCAGGTCCGCCAGCACCAGGTCACTGTCCGCCTCCACGGGAAGCACGCCCGCCCAGGCGGCGGAATGACCGAGCTGACTGAGTATCACCAGGGTATTGGTGGCATTCCCGCCCCGGGAGCGGCGCTGGGAAAGTGCGCGCACCTCCGCATCTTCCGGGGGATAGGACGACACCCTGTTGACGATATCCAGGGTGGCGATGCCGACAGCCAGGACACGCGGCACGAAACAGGCCCGGCGCAGCTACCCGCTGGCGGCGTCGAGCAGCAGGGAGATCAGTTCACCCTTGCCGTTGCCCAGCGCCATGATCTCGAGCGCCAGAACCGCACCCGCGGCGCCAACAATGATCCCCAGCAGCATGCCCCTGATGAAAGGCCCCCGGGTGACTGAGTCGATGCCGACAACCCCCTGACGGCGGTGCATGCGTTCATCACGCAGATCCGTAACCTTGGCATCCTCCACGCCTTCCTGGATGGAATACAGGGTATTTTCCAGCTGCTTGCGGGCGTTCTCCGCTTCCTGGCGCAGGTACTCGGACTCCTCGGCTTCCACCACGGCCTTGTCCAACTCCCGGCGCAGGCGGTCGATTTCAGTATTGGCGTCTTCCAGCTGGTCCTCGAGAAACTGCTGGGCTTCCTCCATGGCCTTCAAGCCTTTCTCCCTTTCCTGCAGGGATTCAAGGTACTCGTCCATCTCCTGGCGGGCGGATTCCTGGGATATGGGGTCCAGCTCGGCTTCGTTCAGTTGGCTGTGAATATCTTTCTTGCGGTTTTCCACAAATTCTCTCCCCTCTCGCTAGTCGGCTCTAGCCGCCCAGCAAAGCCTTCTTGACGCTCCCGGTAACGGGTTTTGCGCCTATCCACACGCTCAACAGGGCACGGGCAAAATCTGCGCCGGGCACTACTCCTTTTTCCTTGCCATTGATGACGACCCGCACCCCCTTTCCGGGCATATAATCCATCAGCGCAACATCCCCCTTGCGCATGGTGCTGAACATGTTCTTGAATGTCTGCAGGCGTTCCCGCAAGGCGGCAAGTTTTTCCCGCGGCACATTTGCCTCGAAGCCTTCATCCCAGCCTTTGTCCAGCTTTTCCCGGTCGACCTCGGAATAAAGGAAATCCATGCTCATGCGCCAGGGCTGGTCAGCGGTCAGAATCGAACGGGCATCCCTGTTCCTTGCCGGCAGGTACAAGGCAGCGACATAGATATCGAAGAAAAACTTTTCCCGGACACCCGCGCCATTGAGAACCAGTTCCTGGCCTTCCAGGGAAATCGTCTCCGGCAGGTTCACTCCTTCCACAGTCCTTGCGACTGCCACCGCAGACATCAGGCCCATACCCAACAAGATCAGCCAGCGCATATTGCCCCTCCTCCCCGGAACAAGAATCGGTAATGAGGGAAAACCCTGTCTTTCCCGCACCATGGGCCATTTATGCACCAATACGAGGGTAAATTCAAGCAATTCACCCGGAGGAGCGGAAGTTTCCCTGTTCCCCCGGCCGGGACTGCCGCTGCCCGTTCAGGTCTCCAGCCAGAAGGTTACCGGCCCGTCATTGGTCAGGGAAACCTGCATATCCGCCCCGAACCGTCCTGCCGCTACGGGGGAATGCTGTTCCCTTGCCCGCTGCAACAGATAATGGAACAGGCGGCGCCCTTCCTCGGGCGGCGCGGCCGTGGAAAAACCCGGACGCGTCCCTTTCCGGGTGTCTGCCGGCAAGGTGAACTGAGGCACCAGCAGCAGGCCGCCTTCCACATCCACGAGGCTGCGGTTCATGCGCCCGTCCGCGTCGGGAAACACCCGGTATCCCAGCAGGCGCTGCAGCAGGCGGTCGGCCCTGGCCTCATCATCTTCCTTCTGCACCCCCACCAGCACCAGCAATCCCAAGCCTATTTCCCCGATGAGTTCATCATCGACCTGTACGGCAGCCTGGCTCACCCGTTGCAGCAGGCCAATCATGACAGGCGATCGGCAAACCTGTCCGCGGCGTCCACCAGGGCGGCCCGGGTGGCCGGCTCCGCCGCGGAATGCCCGGCATCGGGAATGATATGCAGCTCGCTGTCGGACCAGCGCCTGTACAGCTCCCAGGCATTTTCCAGAGGACATATGACATCGTAACGCCCGTGGACAATGATGCCGGGAATGCCCGCCAGTTTGTGCGCATCCTCCAGCAGCTGGTTGGGCAGCAGGAAAGCATTGTTCATGAAGTAGTGGCACTCGATACGCGCCATGGAAAGGGCCACGTGGGGCTGGGCAAAGTGCTGCTCCACGGCTTCATCGTGCAGCAGGGTGGCAGTACGCCCTTCCCACACGGACCAGGCCTTGGCCGCTGCCATGCGCCGCAGTTCATCCTGTCCGGTGAGCAGCTCATAATAGGCGCCAACCATATTCTCCCGTTTTTCCCTGGCCACCGGCGCCTGGAAATCTTCCCAGAAATCCGGGAACAGCCGGCTGGCGCCATCCTGATAGAACCACTGTATCTCCTTGGGGCGACACAGGAAGATACCCCGCAGAATCAGGCCACTGACCCGCTCCGGATAGGTCTGGGCATAGGCCAGGGCCAGGGTGGAGCCCCAGGAACCGCCAAACAGCAGCCACTTGTCCAGTCCCAGCTTCTCCCGCAGCTTCTCCATATCCTCCACCAGGTGCCAGGTGGTGTTGTCCTGAAGGCTGGCATGGGGGGTAGAGCGGCCACTGCCCCGCTGATCGAAAAGAATGATGTGGTAGCGCTCGGGGTCGAAGAACCGCCGGTGGTAGGGTTCACACCCCGCGCCCGGGCCGCCGTGCAGAAAAAGCACGGGAATCCCCTTGCGGCGGCCACATTCTTCCACATACAGGCTGTGAACATCATCCACCTGCAGGCGCCAGTGATGGAAAGGCTCGATATCCGGGTACAGGTCCTTCAACGCCCGCCACCCAGCAGGGAACCGAGAATGCCGCGCACCAGCCGGCGCCCCAGAGAACTGCTCACGGAACGGGCCATGCTCTTGGCGGCGGCTTCCCAGATGGTCTGCCGGTTGGAGCGACGCGCCGGCTTTTTCGCCTTCTTCGCCGCCTTCTCCTGCTCCTTGCGCGCCTTTTCCGCCGCGGCGACCCGCGCTTCTTCCCGGGCCCGCATCTTCAGCATTTCATAGGCGGACTCCCGGTCGATCTTCTGCTCGTACCGGCCCCGAATGGGCGACCGGGAACGAATCTGCTCCCGCTCCTGGGGCGTGAGGGGACCGATGCGTGATCCCGGCGGCCGGATCAGAATCTGTTCAACCGGCGTGGGCGCGCCCCTGCCGTTGAGCACGGAGACCAGGGCCTCGCCCGTGCCCAACTGGGTGATGGCCTTGACCGTGTCCACCTCGGGATTCTCGCGGAAAGTCTCCGCCACCAGGCGCACCGCCTTCTTGTCTTTTGGCGTAAAGGCGCGCAGGGCATGCTGGATCTTGGTGCCCAGCTGGCCCAGAATTTCCGAGGGAATATCCAGGGGGCTCTGGGTGATGAAATACACGCCCACGCCCTTGGAGCGGATCAGGCGCACTACCTGTTCGATTTTTTCCACCAGCGCCTTGGGTGCGCCATCGAACAGCAGGTGGGCTTCGTCGAAGAAGAGCACCATCACCGGCTTCTCCGGGTTGCCCACCTCCGGCAGCTGTTCAAACAGCTCCGCCAGCAGCCAGATGAGGAAGGTGGCATATACCCGGGGCGACTGGTGAATGAGCTTGGTCACGTCCATGATGGAGACCACGCCCTTGCCGGAAAAATCCGTAATCATCAGGTCTTCCAGGCGCAGGGCTGGCTCACCGAACAGATGCTCGGCGCCCTGCTCTTCCAGAATCAGCAGGCGCCGCTGTATGGCGCCCACGCTGGCGGTGGAAATGTTGCCGTACTCGGCGGAAAGTTCCTGGCGATGCTCCGCCATCCAGTTGAGCATGGCGCGCAGGTCCTTGAGATCCAGCAGCAGCAAGCCATTGTCATCGGCAATGCTGAAAGCCGCGTACATGACCCCGGTCTGGGTTTCGTTCAGCTCCAGCAGGCTGGACAGCAGCAGGGGGCCTACGTCGGAGATGGTGGTGCGCACGGGCTGTCCCAGCTTGCCGAACATATCCCAGAAAATCACCGGGTTGGGATGCAGGTTGAAATCCTCCATACCGATGGTCTGCACCCGCTCGTCGATTTTGGGGTGGGGCTTGCCCGGCATGGCCATGCCGGACAGGTCGCCCTTCACGTCCGCCATGAACACCGGCACGCCGATATCGGAAAAACCCTCCGCCAGGATTTGCAGGGTCACCGTCTTGCCCGTGCCCGTGGCACCGGCAATCATGCCATGACGGTTGGCCTTGTCGGCGCGGAACATGACTTTCTTGCGGCCGTTGCCGCCAATCAGGAATTCAATACTCATAGGCTTGTCGCTCTGAAGGTGTCGCAGTCTTCCAGCCGGCCGCTTTCCACGCCCCTGTGGAACCAGCGCTGACGCTGAACCGAAGTACCATGGGTAAAGCCGTCGGGGCGCACCCGGCCCGTGGCCTGGCGCTGCAGCTTGTCGTCGCCGATGGCGCTGGCGGCATTGAGGGCTTCTTCCAGGTCGCCGGCTTCGAGAAACTTTTTGGCCCGCTGGGTATGGTTCACCCACACCCCCGCCAGACAATCCGCCTGCAGCTCCAGGCGCACTGCCGCCGAATCCGCCCCCTTGCTGCCCCGGGGGACTTTTTTGGTGTAGCCCAAGAGATTCTGTACATGATGCCCTACCTCATGGGCAATGACGTAGGCCTGGGCCAGATCCCCTGGCGCCCTGAAGCGGCGCTTCAGCTCATCATAGAAAGCCAGGTCAATATAGACCTTGTGATCGCCCGGACAGTAGAAAGGCCCCATGGCCGTCTGGGCCATGCCGCAAGCGGATTGCACCCCGCCGGTGAAAATCACCAGTCTGGGTTCCTCATAGCGCTTGCCATATTTGAGGAAATACTGATTCCAGACATCCTCGGTGTCGGCCAGCACCACCTTGACGAAATCCACCTGCTCCTGCTCCTGCGGCGTGGGCTGGTAGTCCACCTGCCGGGTGGTGGTCTGGCCTCCCAACTGGCTGCCAACATCCATGACCAACCGGGGATCCACCCCAAAATACATGGCAACCAGAGCCAGCAGAATGGTGCCGATGCCAATGCCACCGGCCCTGCCCACCCGCATGCCCCTGCGGTCTTCCACGTTACTGCTGCGACGGCGTCCTCGCCATTTCATGATCTGGAAATACTCCTTGTGAAGATTGGGTTCAAGGATAGTAGCAACACGCCGGCCTTAGCAAGCCCCGCGCCAACAAAGGCTTCCGCAAACATGTGCGCATCACTGGTAGAATCCAGTCCAGTTGTTGCTCACTGTTTCAGGGGATTCCTCATGCTCCCATTGGTATCACGCATATTGCTCGCCCTCCTGCTCGGCTTTGGTATCAGCGGCTGCACCAGCTTCGGCCCCAGCGCCATTGGACACAGCCGCACCGACTACAACGTGGTGTTGCAAAAAACCAGCGACGAGCAGATGCTGCTCAACCTGGTGCGCCTGCGCTACCGCGACCGTCCCCTGTTTCTGGAAACATCCGCCCTGACCACCCAGTTCAAGTTCTCCCCCAGTATCGGCGGCAGCCTCTCCGGTGGCAGTGGCCTTTCCACCAGCGGCAGCATCAAGGGTGAGTTCGATTTCGAGGAAAAGCCCACCGTCACCTACACGCCCTTGCAGGGCAAGGCCTATGTAAAGCGGGTGATGTCGCCGATTTCCTGGCAGACCCTGGAACTGCTGGACAACGTGGGCTGGCGCTCCGACCGGGTCATGCGCATGTGCATTCAAAAGCTGAACAACCTGGGCAACGCCACCACCGCCTCTGGGCCAACGCCGGCTGTTGCGCCGCCCTATGTGGAGTTTCTCGAAGCGACGCGCCTCTACCATAAGTTGAAAACAGAAAACCTGGTGCGTTCTTTCAAGGCCAAGAAGAATGAGCGCGTGGTGCAGATGCTGGAGTTTGCGCCCCAGGCATTGCAAACCCCCGAATACCGACGCCTCATGGACCTGCTCGGATTGAAGCAGGGACGGCGGCACATAGAAATATTGCTCAACGATTCAGTGCACCTGCCCGGCACCCTGCAGGTACAGACCCGCTCTTTTGCCGGTGTGCTCTATTATCTTTCCCAGTCTGTGATGGTGCCCCAGAAAGACAGGGACGCGGGCCGGGTTACCATCACCCGCGATGCAAAAGGTGAAATATTCGACTGGAACAAAGTCACCGAAGGGCTGATGCGCATCCACTCCAGTGCCGAAGAACCAGAGAATGCCGCCGTTAAAGTGCATTACCGGGGCAGCTGGTTCTATATCGATGACGCCGACCTGGAGTCCAAGTCCACCTTCAGTCTGCTGGGACAGCTATTCGCCCTGCAATCGGGACAAATCAAGAGTACCGCGCCGGTGCTGACCCTGCCGGTGGGCAACTGACGAAGAACCACAGTGAAAACACCGTCGCGCACGGACATCCGCCGGGAATGCGGCGACACCTATTACAATCGTGGCGCGTCCTACCAGCGCCAAGGCGCCGTGCTGGAACTGCAGATCAAGCGCGAAACGGCGAACGAAGTCTTTTTCCACGCCAGCACCCGGGGCTCCCGCACCCAGCCTTACCAGCAGGAAGTGATTCTGCGAAACCATGACAAGCACTGCGTGGTGGAAGGATTTTGCAGTTGTCCCGTGTACTACAACTGCAAGCACGTGGTGGCCGCCTGTCTGGAATACATCGAACAAAAACAGCAGCTGTCCGGGACTGCAGGTGCCGATGTATCACAATGGCTGCGCAACCTGGAGAACAGTGCGCTCAAGCCGGCATCGGATGTCACTGAGGAGCCAGGTGAATTTCTGGCTTTCGTGCTTGTTCCCGGCGCCCAGCCCCTGGAATACGATGTGGAGTTCAAATCAGTGCGCCGCCTCAAGCGGGGAGGCCTGGGTAAATCCCGAAACGTCTCAAACAATTCGCTGTCCGGCTATTACGGCAAACCCCGCTATTTCGAACCTGAAGATGATGAAATCATCAAGCTGATCCGTATCAGCCAGGGCCGCACCTGGGATCATACCCCCCTGCGCGGCGCGGCAGGCGCCCTGGCACTGGAAAGGATGGTTCGCAGCGGTCGCTGTTTCCTGCTTCAGGTCGATGAGAATCATCAGGCACAATGGGACGAGAACAAACGCCATCTGCATCTGGAATGGCAGCCCCACCCTTCCGGGGCGCTGGAACTACGACTGGGCGTGGAAGGCGGTGGCCAGATCGTCTTGACGGACCCGGTCGCTTTCATCGACACCGACACCAATACAATGGGCTGGCTGGATACCCGGGGGTTCAACATCGAACAAATCCGGCAACTGCTCAAGGCCCCGCTGCTGGGAGAAGAACAGGCGCGCTGGCTCAGCCGCGAGCTATTAGTCGAACATCCCGGACTGGCCCTGCCGCTGCCGGTGGCGTTGCCCGTCACCCGTATTGAGAACGCAATCCCTAAGCCGCAGCTGATACTGCGCCAGGGCCATACGCCTTACGGCACCGCCCACCTGGCGGAACTGCGTTTCGACTACAACGGGCACAGCATCCTACCGCTTCCGGTGGCGGAAACCAGCGTCAGTGACAATGGGCAACAGCTGATCCAGGTACAGCGGAATCTGGAAGCTGAAAGCCAAGCTGCAAGCACTCTGGAGTCACTGGGTTTCCAATTTCTGATTTTGGACGAACACCGACTGGCAGCCTGCGTAGCAGCCGATTCTCTGGTAGAAGCCGCCGGCCTATGGAAAACCCTTCTGGATGAGACCCTGCCCAAACTGGAAGAACAGGGCTGGCAGATTCTCGTGGACGAATCCTTCAATATGGGTTTCCACGAAGCGGAAAGCTGGTGGGGCGAACTGGATGAACAGGACGACGGCTGGTTCTCCATGAGCCTGGAAGTGGAAATCCAGGGCCAGCGGATGCCCCTGCTGCCCCTGCTCGGCCCGGTGATCGAGGCCTACGACCCCGGTGATCTGCCGGAAACCCTGCAAATCCCCCTGGGCGACAACCAGTATCTGAGTGTGCCGGGCGAAAAGCTCCGCCCCTGGCTGGAAACCATCATCGAGCTGTTCGACAGCGAGCCCCAGGACAAACTGGAACTGTCCCGCTTCGACGCCGCCCTGCTGCCCGACATGGACGAACGGGGCAACATGCACTGGCAGGGCGGCGAACAGTTGCGCCAACTGGGCAGGCGCCTGAAGAACTTCAAGGCCATCGAGTCCGTTCCGCCGCCAAAAGGCTTCACCGGCACCCTGCGTGATTACCAGAAAACCGGCTATGACTGGCTGCACTTTCTCACCGACTACGGCCTGGCAGGCATCCTGGCCGATGACATGGGCTTGGGCAAGACGGTGCAGGCCCTGGCTTTTCTCGCCAGCCAGAAACAGCGGGGCAGGCTGGAGCGGCCCACCCTGATCATCGCCCCCACCAGCCTCATGAGCAACTGGCGGCGCGAGGCCCAGACCTTTACCCCGGACCTGAAGGTGCTGATACTGCAGGGGCCGGAGCGTCACCAACGCTTCGAGCACATCGAAAGTCACGACCTGATTCTCACCACTTACCCCCTGCTGCCCAGGGACAAGGATAAACTGCTGGCTCATCGCTACAGCTTCCTGATTCTGGACGAAGCCCAGGTGATAAAAAACCCCAAGGCCCAGGCCGCGCGCATCGTGCGCCAAATCGATGCCGGGCAGCGTTTGTCCCTCACCGGCACGCCCATGGAAAACCATCTGGGCGAACTCTGGGCCCAGTTCGACTTTCTCATGCCCGGATTTCTTGGCGACCAGACCACCTTCAAACGCCTCTACCGCACCCCCATCGAAAAACACGGCGACGAGGCGCGGCAGGCGCGGCTGCGGCGGCGCATCGCCCCCTTCATGCTGCGCCGGCGCAAGGACGAAGTGGAAAAGGACCTGCCCGCCAAGACCGAAATCATCCGCAGCGTACCCCTGGACGAATCCCAGGCCGCCCTGTACGAAACCATCCGCCTGAGCATGGAAAAGAAAGTGCGTGACGCCATTGCCAGCAAGGGCCTGGCGCGCAGCCACATCACCATACTGGACGCCCTGCTCAAGCTGCGCCAGACCTGCTGCGACCCCCGCCTGCTCAAGCTCAAGCAGGCCGCCAGGGTCAAGGAATCGGCCAAGCTGGAGCTGCTCATGTCCCTGCTGCCGGAAATGCTGGACGAAGGGCGGCGCGTGCTGCTGTTCTCCCAGTTCACCACCATGCTCGGGCTGATTCAAAAAGAACTGGACAAGCGCAAGATTGCCTACAGCAAACTCACCGGCCAGACCCGCAAGCGTGACCAGGCCATCGAACGTTTCACCAATGGCGAGGCGGACGTCTTCCTCATCAGCCTCAAGGCCGGTGGCGTGGGCCTGAACCTCACCGCCGCCGACACAGTGATCTTCTACGACCCCTGGTGGAACCCGGCCGCCGAGGCCCAGGCCATGGACCGGGCCCACCGCATCGGCCAGGACAAGCCCGTGTTCGTGTACAAGCTGCTCACGGAAAACACCGTGGAAGAAAAAATCCTCGCCCTGCAGCAAAAGAAACAGGCCCTGGCCGACGG
>Ga0256832_1003207_pt1 | contig 11133 bp, 10 predicted proteins | sample 134614metaG_FD_190534 | JGI IMG/M metagenome (GOLD analysis project Ga0256832, IMG submission 190534) | Hydrothermal vent microbial communities from Lau Basin, Pacific Ocean - 134-614 | ecosystem: Environmental > Aquatic > Marine > Hydrothermal vents | place: Pacific Ocean: Lau Basin | collected...
CGAATGCGAGGAGTCTTTTTCTGCGCACAACAAGTTGTGCTTGAATAATGAAGCCGTCGGTGGCAGGAGACACCGACGGAGCGGTCCAAAAAATCAATGAGATTTCTCAGTCGTTCACTTTGTTCACTCCTTTGAAATGACAGGTGAAAATCCTAATAAAATCAGTAGCACCATGTCATTCCGACGGAGCGAAGCGACGAGGAATCTCTCCGCGCCGGCGGGCGAAGTGTTATCCTTGAGAAGGCGAAAAGCTCATTTTTGTTTGACGGAGGAGGCTCCGAGCGAAGACGAGGAGACCCCGCACGGCAACATACAAAAATGCTTTGAGCCGAGCAAGATTTAAACGGAGCACGCCAAAAGGCGCCCAAAAAAATGCGTAGAATAAAATTGATTGATTAAACTCCGCGTTATTTTCTTTACTTTTGTAGTGTGAATTTGATGCATATGGAGAATAAAAAAGAAAGATACACGATTACGGCGGCCCTTCCCTATACCAACGGACCGGTCCATATAGGTCATTTGGCGGGGGTGTATATTCCGGCCGATATTTATACGCGTTATCAAAAAGCCAAAGGCAAGGATGCCATTTATATTTGCGGATCGGACGAGCACGGGGTGCCCATCACGCTCCGGGCCAAGAAGGAAGGCAAATCGCCGCAAGAAATTGTGGATAAATACCATAAGTTGATCAAAGAATCCTTTGAAAAATTCGGGATAGCATTTGATTATTACGGGAGGACATCATCTCCAATCCACCATAAAACCGCTTCGGATTTTTTTAAAAAACTCTATGACAAGGGCGTTTTTATTGAAAAGGAAAGTGAGCAACTATATGATGAAGAAGCGGGTCAATTTTTGGCCGACCGTTTTGTGAAAGGGACTTGTCCCAAATGTGGTTATGAGGAAGCCTATGGTGATCAATGCGAGCGTTGCGGAACCTCGCTTAGTCCGTTGGAACTGATTGATCCGGTGAGTACCATTACGGGAAGTAAGCCCGTGTTGAAAAAAACCAAACACTGGTATCTTCCGCTTGACAAGTATGAAGATTGGCTCCGTCAATGGATTTTGGAAGGACACAAAAACGATTGGAAGCCCAATGTGTTGGGCCAAGTGAAATCGTGGTTGGATGACGGCTTGCGTCCGCGGGCGGTCACGCGCGATTTGGATTGGGGCGTTCCGGTTCCCCTGGAAGAAGGAAAAGGAAAAGTGCTTTATGTTTGGTTTGACGCACCCATCGGATATATCAGCAATACCATCGAATGGGCCGAAAAAACCGGAAAAGACTGGAAACCTTATTGGCAAGATGAAAATACGAAACTCATTCACTTCATCGGCAAAGACAATATTGTTTTTCATACAATCATTTTCCCGGTGATGCTCAAAGCTCACGGTGATTTTATTGTCCCTGAAAATGTTCCGGCCAATGAATTTTTAAACCTGGAAGGCGATAAAATTTCCACTTCGCGCAATTGGGCCGTTTGGTTGCATGAATACTTGGAAGATTTTCCCGGCAAGCAAGACGTGCTGCGTTATGTCCTGACCGCCAATGCCCCTGAAACCAAAGACAATGACTTTACTTGGAAAGACTTTCAAGCCAGGAACAATAATGAATTGGTGGGTAACTTGGGGAATTTTATCAACCGCGTGGCGGTATTGACCCATAAATATTATGACGGTGTGATTCCCAAGCCGGGCGAATTTAAGGATTCGGATAAGGAAGTTCTGAGTCAGTTGAAAAAATTCCCCGAAAAAATCGGGCATTTGATAGAACGGTTCCGTTTCAGGGAAGCCTTGTCGGAATATATGAATATGGCCCGGATGGGGAATAAATATTTGGCGGATGAAGAACCCTGGAAAAAAATAAAAACCGACCCGGAAAGCGTGCAAACCATTATGTTTATTACCAACCAAATAGCGGCGGCATTGGGCATTTTAGGTGAAATTTTCTTGCCATTTACAGCCCGAAAAATCAAAAAGATTTTTAACATTCCTGAAAAATATTCTTGGGATGATGTATCCCAATTTGATAGCTCTTTACTTCCGGCGGGACATCAAATTAACAAACCCGAACTTTTGTTTGAAAAAATTGATGATGAAACCATTCAAAAGCAAATAGACAAACTATTGACCACCAAAAAACAAAATGAGAAAACCATGTATGACCCTTTGAAAGAAACGATTCAATTTGACGATTTCACCAAACTGGATATAAGAACCGCCACCATTTTGGAAGCCGAACGAATTCCCAAAGCCAAGAAATTATTGAAATTGACGGTTGACCTGGGGTTTGAAAAAAGAACCGTTGTGGCGGGCATTGCCGAATATTATAGTCCGGAAGAACTTCCCGGCAAAAAGATATTGGTCTTAGCCAATTTGGAACCCAGGAAATTGCGCGGCGTTTTGAGTCAAGGCATGGTATTGATGGCCAACACTCCGGACGGCAAACCAGTATTCATCAGTCCGGAAGAAGATGTTCCCAACGGCTCGGTGATAAGCTAATTTGAAGGACGATAGCGTTTGATGGCTACCAAATGGTGGGTTAATTTATTTCGCTCAGGGTTAAAAATTCCATCGCGGTGCAACTCATCCACACGGACTTGGCCGTGGGCGTGTAAAATTTTTCCTTCAAACCAAACCATTCCCACATGCGTCACTTTGCCTTTACTGTTGGCAAAAAATGCCAAATCACCGGGTTGACGGTCGTCAAAATCCACCAATTCACCCTGTAAAACCTGATCCCTGGCATTGCGGTTGAGGTTATAATATCCGGCCAGTTTGTAACTCATTTGTGTCAAACCCGAACAATCCATACCGAAATCGGTCATTCCGCCCCACAAATAGGGTGCATTCCTGTAGGACCAAGCGATTTCAAGCACTTTGAAAAGGTCGTGTCGCCCGGTGATGACTTGAGCTTCTATCCTGAATTTTTTATCTCCTACGAGAAATGTTTTGTTATCGGCATCATAAAAAGGCAAACGGCATCCTTTGACCAAAACTTGACGTGAACCATCCGGAAAATCAATAGGTGCAATGGTATCAAGCACATATACGGGTATCTCCAGCGCTATTTTTTTCCGGGTGGATGCACTTATTTTCTCAAAAACTTTTTCGTCAATCCAGCCTTCGTAACCGTCAAAATCATTTTTGATGAATCGCCATTGATTCCTTTTATCCAAAATCTCAAATGTTTCACCGAATAAAAGCTGGGTGGTAATTTCCGCTTCGTCCCGGGGCTCGGGACGAAGCGGAACGATTGTGTTTGTAATGATTCCGTATGCGCCCATTATTCTTCGTTTTCAATGATCATGGCACTGGCACCGCCGCCACCGTTACAAATTCCCGCTGCACCGTATTTTCCACCATATTGTTTCAAAATATTGATTAATGCCATGATAATCCTGGCACCACTCACGCCCAACGGATGACCCAATGAAACGGCCCCTCCGTGTACGTTCACTTTTTCCGGCGGAAGATTCATCAGCTTTTGATTCACCAAAACCACCACCGAAAAGGCTTCATTGACTTCGAAGAAATCAATATCCTTCTCTGTTAATCCGGCTTTTTCCAATGCTTTGGGTACGGCTTTGGCCGGCGCAGTGGTAAACCATTCGGGCGATTGCGCCGCATCGGCATAGGACAAAATTTTGGCCAAAGGTTTGATGCCCAACTCCTCTGCTTTTCTGCGGGTGGTCAAAATCAAAGCCGCCCCTCCATCGTTGATAGTGGAAGCATTGGCGGCCGTAACGGTTCCATCGGGCGTAAAAACGGGTTTTAATGACGGTATTTTCTCAAATTTGACGTTTTTATACTCTTCGTCTTCATTAAAAATAACCGGATCGCCTTTTCGTTGCGGAATTTCAACGGATATCACTTCATCATTAAATCTTCCTTCTTGCCAGGCTTTGGCCGCTCTTTGATATGAACGGATGGCATATGCATCTTGTTCTTCGCGTGAAATGTTATATTCTTTGGCACACAAATCGGCAAAAACCCCCATGTGTTTATTAGAATAGGCGTCGGTTAATCCATCGAAAACCAGGCCGTCTTTGGCTTTTACATCGCCAAGCTTAATGGCTTTTCGCGCTTGCAAATAATGTGGTGCCAAACTCATGTTTTCCATTCCGCCCGCCACCATAATTTCCGCATCGCCTGCTTTGATGTTTTGTGCGGCAAGCATCACCGATTTCATGCCCGAAGCACATACTTTATTAATAGTTGTTGCCGGAACCGTTTCGGGAATACCGGCATAGATGGCGGCTTGACGGGCGGGGGCTTGTCCCACCCCTGCTTGCAACACATTTCCCATAAAAACTTCATCCACAAGCATGGGATCCAAATGGATTTTATCCAAGGCGCCTTTGATGGCAAAAGCTCCCAAGCGGGAAGCATTGATATTGCTTAAACTCCCCATAAAACTCCCCAGTGGAGTTCTTGCATAAGAAATAATAACTATGTCTTCAGGTTTTTTCATATTGTGAATTTTTTAATTTCCCGGATTTAAAATAATAGGCAAACCGTCTTTCCCCGAACCTATCACAATCACTTTCGAGTTGGGTGATTCGGATAATTTCAAAGTGGCCTCGATACCTTTCCACCTCAAGAGTTTATCCGAGATTCCTTCGGTGACAATATGTTGGAAATCCCTGATACCTTCGGCTTCAATTCGCTTTCGCTCGGCTTCCTTTTTCTCTTTTTGAAGACGGAATTCATATTCCAAAGCTTCTTGCTGTTGTTTCAACTTACGCTCAATGGCTGATTTGATAGCTTGTGGCAAAGTTACATCACGCACCAAAACTTTATTGAGTTGAATATATTGTTTGGCCAGCAAATTTTTGGTTTCATCAAAAATTTCTTGTTGTATGGCTTCGCGTTTGGAAGAATAGATTTGCTCGGGTGTATATCTTCCCACTACGGTTCGAGTGGCCGAGCGCACGGCCGGTTTCAAAATATCCTCTACATAATTTCGCCCTCTGTATTTATGAAGCTTGGCTACATCTTTGATAACCGGCTGATACCATACACTTGCATCAAGTTTAATATCCAATCCGTCCTGCGAAAGCACTTTCATGGTTTCAAAAAGTTGTTGTTGTCTAACATTATAAACATATACTTTGTTCCAAGGAGCAACAATATGCATTCCTTCGGACAAAGGAGGACGAATGGTATCCACACCGCCTCCGAAAGGACGGAAAATAACCCCCGCTTCTCCCGGGCCTATGTTAACAATAGAAGTAACTAAAAGAATGAACAATAGAATCAGACCGAAGATTAAAAAGACCGTTCTTTTGCCTTTCTTGGTCACTTCGTTTAAATCAAATTCTTGGATATGATTGTTCATGGTTTAAATTTTTTTTACAAAAATAATAAGTTTATGTCCCTATAGTCCAAATCAAACCATTCGGCAACCGATGGATTAGTAATCATTCCCTTGAAAGTGTAAATGCCGTGACGTATTCCATGGTGGTATTTGGCGGCCTTTTCAATTCCTCCGTATTCTGAAATTTCTTTGATTAAAGGCACCATTGTGTTGCTTATGGCAATGGTTGCCGTACGCGAATATTTGGAAGCAATATTGGGAACACCATAATGAATAACATCATATTTGATCACAATGGGATCGCTATGAGAAGTCAATTCCGAAGTTTCGGAAACACCCCCGCGATCAATGCTTACATCAATCAAAACCGAACCGGGTTTCATTTGCCTGACCATGTGTTCGGTGATCACCAAAGGAGTTCTTGTTTTACCCCGTAATGCACCGATGACTACATCAGCTTGCTGAAGGGCATTTAAAATATTAGTAGGTTCCAAAGTGGAAGTATGAATCACTCTCCCCACATTGGTTTGCAGTCTTCGCAATTTGGCAATGGAATTATCAAAAACCTGAACACTTGCGCCCAAACCCAAGGCGGTCCGTGCGGCAAATTCACCCACGGTTCCGGCGCCAAGTATGGTAACATGTGCAGGCGGAACACCACTAACATTACCCAATAATAAGTTGCGACTTATTCCCGGCTTGCTCAATAATTCACCGGCTATTAAAATGGATGCCGTCCCTGCTATTTCACTTTGGGTACGTACAATCGGATACATGCCATGCTCGTCTTTGATAAACTCAAAAGCTAGTGCCGTAATTTCCTTTTTTAATAAAGCCTCAAAATATTCTTTTGTTTGTATGTTGAGTTGTAAGGCCGAAATCAAAATCCCGCCGGGATTCATCATTTCTATTTCTTCCAATGAAGGAGGTTCCACCTTGAGCACAACCTCCGACTGGAATATTTTTTTTCTGTCATACTCAATTTTGGCGCCCGCTTGAACATATTCTTCATCTGTATATAAGGCCCCTTCACCGGCATGGCTTTCCACTAAAATTTTATGCCCGTGACTCACTAGCGTGGATACTCCTTCGGGAGTTAAACATAATCTTTTCTCCTGCAAATGCGATTCTTTGGGTATACCGATGGTGAGTTCACCTTTTCTAAACAAAACGGCCAACCTTTCTTCCTGCGGTATGAGAATTTCTTTGGGATATTGCGGCGACTTCATTTATTTTTTATTATTATTTCACGTGTTGTTTCATCCAAAATTTTCATCTCAATATACGTAAAATCATCCAATAATGGCAAAGCCAATTCAGGCCATTCAATAAAAATATATTCTCCCGATTGTAAATATTCTTCAAACCCGATATCCAATAATTGCTCAATATTTTCCAATCTGTATAAATCAAAATGATAAACCGGACGACCTTTTTTGGAAGTATATTCATGTACCAATGAAAAGGTTGGTGATCCGACAAAGGTATCATCCGAAATGTTTTGTAAAATATGCTTAATAAGCGCGGTCTTTCCTGCACCCATAGGAGCATCAAAGAGCAAAATCTTGGATTTTGATTTATCAATTACTATTTTTGCAACCTCATCAATACGATGAATTTTATATCTCATATTACTTATTCTACAATCAAAAATAGTCAATCTTATTCCTTTTCCAAAAAAGAAACCATGGTTACATCAAAAATTTGATTTTTAACAAATAAAAAAGAAACAAAAATTTATTAACCTTTTTTTAAAAGTTTTTTTATATTTGCACACTGATAAATTAACATCCGATATGAAACGCATTATCAAGCCTACACCAATTCAAGAGGAGGTGATTTTGTCACCTTATAAGACCATTATGAGTAAGACCGACCCCAAAGGAATCATTGAATATGCCAATGATTACTTTGTTGAAATTTCCGAGTATAAAGAATGGGAATTGATGGGTCAACCGCATAATATTATCCGTCATCCCGATATGCCCAAGATTATTTTTAAAATTTTATGGGATCGTTTAAAAGCCAAACAAAACATCCATGCCATAGTCAAAAACCTGACTAAAACTGGAAAATATTATTGGGTAGTAACCGACTTCATGTGGAAAGAAGACGAAGAAGGGAATATCATATCCTACTATTCCAGAAGAAAAGCCGTCCCTCAACATGTCAAAGCCGTATTCAATGATTTATACAGCAAGTTGAAAAAAATAGAAGAAACCGGAGGAATGGATGCTTCAGGAGCCTATTTACAAGGATTTTTAGAAGATTTGGGAAAAACTTATGACGAATTTGTTTTGGATTTATTCGGCCTTTCGGAAGAACAATTGATGGACTACATGAAAGCTGAAATTAGTGATAAAGAATTAATTAATGGCAACGGATCTTATCCTATATCACCTGAAGAAGCCATCAAAAAAACTACCAAAAAAGGATTGTTCAGAAAATTCTTCTAAACTTTTATTGCCACATAATTTTTTTTTACTTATTATTGCAGAAAATGTTTCACGATGGATGTTTTCAGAGAAAAAATTTTACCGCCAGATATAACATTAGTTTGTAAACTCACAAAAGATGGTATTATTACTTTTGTTAATCAAGAATATTTAAATGTATTTAAATATAAAGAAACCGAGCTTATCGGACAACCTCATACAATTATACAAGATCCCGAACTACCCGAAGTTATTTCCGATATTTTATGGAACAGGATATATCAAGGCCAAAAATTTTATTATGTAACTAAAAATCTTACTAAAGATAAAGAAGTGGTTTGGACCCTAGTGGACGGAACATCAAAAATTCAAGAAAATAGAAAAAATGCTATTTTTCTTAGAAGAAAATTTGTTCCCCATGAAATCAAAGAAGAATTTAAAAGTCTATATAAAACACTTTATGAAATAGAAACCCAAGGTGGTGGGAAAAAGGTGGCTCAAAAATACCTGGAAGGATGGCTGGAAGACAGGAGTGTTTCATCTATTAATGAATACATCATAAAAAAATTTGGAGGCGAAAAAAAGTTAAAGGCATATTTCACAGCTGAAATTTCAGATGAGGAACTTTTCAAAATAGAACCGGATGAAATGAATATAAACGAAATCCTTGACTTTGTTAAAAAGAAAAAGAAGAGAAGGTTCGGATTATTTTAAACAACCTTATTATGGAGAAATTAAAAACAATACCCGTTGAAAAAAACCTTCGGTTAAGACTAAACGAAGATTATAAAATCCTGTATGCCGATAACGAATTTTTGAATTTTACGGGTCTCTCCATTGAAAACATCATCTATCAAGACTTCGGAGAAATTTGTATGTACGGTGCCGAAAGCCCGCTCCGGGAGATTATCATCGATTTAATGAACAACAATGATGAAAGCTATTTTGCCATCAAAGGCAAAACTGCCGAAACCGATACCTATTACTGGGGATTGGTACGTGCAGAAAAAACCATGGTGAACGGAAACCTGCGCTGGATTTGGACCATCAAAATGTTTCCGCAAGCAAGTGTTGTATATTTGGAAGAACTACTCAATAAAGTATTTCAAATTCAAAACAATGCCGGAAAAGATTACGCTGTCAAATATCTGATAGGTTTCCTTGAAGATAAAGGCATGAACTACGAAGAATACATTCTGGACATATTACAAACCTCCAAGAAGAAACTAAGGAAATATTTCAAGTTATAAAATAAAAAACCCGGCCTCCGGCCGGGTTTTTTATTATCTTTCAATTATTTATCATCATTCATTATTCATTTCCTCCACTCGCCTGATTCATCAACTTCATAAACTCGTCCAACTTAGGCATCAAAATAATTTCCGTTCTACGGTTAATAGCTCTGTTTTCGGGTGTATCGTTCGGAACTTTGGGATACCACTCCCCTCTTCCACCGGCAGTCATTCGCGCCGGATCCACACCAAACTTCGTTTGCAACCTGCGAGCCATTGCCGTTGCACGCAACGCACTCAAATCCCAATTATCCTTGATACAAGCCGTTTTAATGGGCACATTATCCGTATTGCCCACAATCAAAATTTCATAATCCTTATGCTCATTCAAAATCTTGGCAATCTTGGATAAAACCCTGTCCGCTTGCGGATTGATGCGTGTACTACCCGACTTAAACAACATCTTATCAGACAAAGAAATAAACACCACACCTTTCTTCACCTTGATATCCAAATCCTCATCATTGGCATCCACATCCTTGATGCTCGCCGTCAACTGCTCTTTCAACACCTGATTGAGCGAATCTTTCTTCTTGTTTTCTTCAATCAACTGCTTGATATAAGCATTGGAACTCCTGATTTCATCCAACAACTTGGCAATATTCACATTCCCCTGCTGATTCAAACTGATACACTTATCCAAAGCCTTTTGCAACCCTGCATTACTCTGACGTGCCGCATCCAACTGTGCCGCCAACTGATCCTTCTCCGCTCGGCAAGTCATATAATTTTGCCTGAATTTCTGATAATTACTCTCCGAAGTCTGATACTTCGCCTCCAACTCCCTGTATTTTTTCTTGGAAACACAAGAACTCATCACAAACGTGAGCGCCAATAATAAAACCAATAATTTTTTCATAATACTTCCCCTTTTAATTTTAAACGCAATTTAACCAATTTTATGATGCCAATAACTGATAATTTACATGATTTTTTTCAGGGCGCCTTTTGGCGTGCTCCGTTTAAATCTTTTTCGCCCCGCTCGGTTTTTGGTGAGTCACGGCTGCGGGGTCTCCTCGTCGTGGCTCGGAGCCTCCTCACTGTGGCCAAAAATCCGGCGGGTCTTCAAAAGGATACCACTGCGCCCGCCGGCGCAACATCAAATATCATAATTGGGCGCCTGCTTGGCAATCATCACATCATGCGGATGACTCTCTTTCAACCCTGCTCCCGAAATCCTAACAAACTTCCCGTTCCTTCTCAAATCATCAATCGTGGCCGCACCGCAATAGCCCATCCCAGAACGCAATCCCCCCGTCAACTGATACAACATCTTTTTCACCGGGCCTTTATAATCCACCAAGGCTTCAATCCCTTCCGGAACCAATTTTTCCACTGCTTTATCCTGCTGAAAATACCGGTCACCGCTTCCGCGTTTCATCGCCGCCAATGAACCCATTCCCACATATTGCTTAAACTTTTTTCCATCCATTTCCATCACTTCACCCGGTGTTTCATCCGTCCCCGCCAGCAATCTGCCCAACATCACCGCATGGGCTCCCGCCGCAATAGCTTTGGTGATATCACCTGACAACTTGATTCCTCCATCTGCAATAATTCCTATCTGACTGTCTTTCAAAGCCTCATAAACATCCATCACGGCCGTTATCTGCGGCACCCCCACTCCCGCCACTACACGCGTAGTGCAAATGGCACCCGGACCCACACCAATCTTCACTGCATCGGCGCCGGCATCCACCAATGCCAATGCCGCCTCGTCCGTTACAATATTTCCTGCTACCACATCCAAATCCGGAAACATATTTTTAATCTTCTTCACCGCATCCAAAATTCCTTTGGAATGACCGTGTGCCGAATCAACCGTAATCGCATCAACTCCCGCTTCATACAACAACGCCACCCGTTCCTCTAACCCACTCATCCCTACGGCCGCCGCAACAAGAAGTCGTCCACGTTCATCCGTTGCCGCTTGCGGATATTCATCCCGATTCCATTCAAACGCCTTGACTTGCTTCACCGCTCCGGCTTGTTTCACGGGAGATAAATTTTTATGAATCACACCCAGTCCACCCTCCAAAGCCATTGCAATGGCCATACGTTCCTCCGTAATGGTATCCATGGCCGCACT